>Ga0247807_10000214_pt1 | contig 39921 bp, 38 predicted proteins | sample UWRJL074202C1_FD_179931 | JGI IMG/M metagenome (GOLD analysis project Ga0247807, IMG submission 179931) | Plant litter microbial communities from Arlington Agricultural Research Station in Wisconsin, United States - UWRJ-L074-202C-1 | ecosystem: Environmental > Terrestrial > Plant litter >...
CAATCCTTGGAGGAAAGGAAATTAAATTAGAGCCAAATACATTCGTAATAAAAGACGATAAAGATATTCTAGCCATCGCTGGAGTGAAAGGTGGAATGAAAGCCGAAGTGGATTCAAATACTAAAAACGTATACCTTGAGTCTGCAAATTTTAATCAAACAACCGTTCGAAAAACTGCACGATCTCTGAATTTGTTGAATGATTCATCTAAGCGATTTGAGCAAGGTCTAAACAAGGAAAGATTCCTACTGGCTGTTCAGGATTATATTCACTTACTAACATGGTATGACAAAGAAGCGATTGTTAATAATACTGAATTGTCAGACGAGATAGCAAACATTATTAACCCACTTACAAAGAAAACTATTGACATCAGTATTGACAACTTGTCTCACATGATTGATTCAAACAATCCTGAGATTCCAAAGAGCCTGGTTAATTTCTTGGAACATATCTTGGTTAAGACCGGTGCGAACGTTATAAAAAAAGATGCTGATAGTTATGCGATCATAGCGCCATATCATAGGTCAGATCTTGTGCTAGATGTTGATGTTGCAGATGAATTCTTAAGAAATGAAGGGCATGAGTCATTGAAATATGACGAGAGTTTTAAAAATAATTTTACGCCAGCACTTGGACTTGAGGGGGACGACAAGCTTATTTTCAACATTAAGAAATTTTTCAAAGGCCATGACTTTGATGAAGTGATTTTGCATACTCTTGTTGATTCAAAAGAAAATTCAAATTCAATAAAACTTGAGAACTCGTTAACTGCCGATCGAGATAGTTTACGGGGGGATTTGAAAAATAATATTATTGCGTCAATTGAGAATAACTTTAAATATCTAGATCTTGTTTCTAAAAATATGGTTAAGGTTTTTGAAATTGGAAAAGTATTTAAACAGGAGGAAAATGATTTGATTGAAAGTACGCATGTTGCTTTTGCGCTAGGAATGGTGAAATGGCCAAAGGGTACTAAACCGGAAGATGCGATAAACGAATTAACAAAAGAGCTCGGGCTTACAGGTGCAAAAGTTGAAGTTGTAAATAATGTTGTAATCTGCGAAGTGGATCTAAATGATATTTCAGTTGAACATATTGAGCATGCAAATAATTATCTTTCTGATAATGCATTGATTAAAACAAAGAAATATAAAAAGGGTTCAGACTATCCGGCCATGAGTCGCGATATCGCATTCTTTGTTTCTGATTCATTGAATAAAAGTGAAATGGATATTGAGAACTTGATCAAAGATGAAGTTTCAAAGCAGCCGCTTATAGAAAATTATTTCCGGTTTGATATTTTCAAGAAGGATGGAAAGACATCGTACGCATATCGATTTGTATTTCAATCATATGAAAAAACTTTGACGGAGGAGGGGACTAAGGCTGTGATGGGGGAGATATCGAACACTCTAATTGCTGAAGGATTTGAAGTGAGATAATCTGCTATACTTTATTCATGAATCCATTTGAAAAAGAATTTACGCCACAGCCTCCGACTGCGATCGAGGTTATTAAAATTTTTAAAGAAACAGGAGAATCTGCTGAAGCGATAGGTGCTTATTCGCTGTGGCTCAAAGAAAAACAGAAAGAGGCTAATGAATCCAAAAGTCCTTATTCACGGCTAGAGATGAATATTGATATCGCAGACTTGTTAATTGAGTCAAACATGCTGGAAGATGCATATGAATATTTGGATGGATGTTGGGAGATGCTGGAAAATGAGCTTTCTCGATTTCCTGAAGGCAATGTGCCTGAAGAACTCGCAAGCCTTCATCAAAAACTTAAATATATCACTGAAAAAACGGGATAATATTTATTTCAGTATTTTCCTCAAAATACACCACAAAACCTAAAAAATCCCTATCCTAAAAAACCTCAAATATGCTATAATTCAACGATATGGCAGAAAAAAAACAAAAAGGCTATGATGCTGATTCCATTCAAGTTCTAGAGGGTCTAGAGCCTGTGAGAAAGCGTCCAGGTATGTACATTGGTACAACAGGACCTGAAGGTCTACACCACCTTATATGGGAGATTTTTGACAACTGTAGGGATGAAGCCATGGGAGGCTTTGCAAACCGTATTGAAGTATCATTGCTTCCAGATGGGTATATTCGTATTGTCGACAACGGTCGTGGTATGCCAACAGGCGTGCACCCTAAAACAAAAGTATCAGCGGTAGAAACTATCATGACCGTTCTTCATGCCGGAGGAAAGTTCGGTGGTGAGGGATATAAAGTGTCCGGTGGTCTTCACGGTGTGGGTGCATCAGTGGTAAACGCCTTGTCTATTCATACAAGAGTAGAGGTTCATCAAAATGGTTCTAAATTCATCCAAGAGTATGAGATCGGAAAGCCAAAATATGCTCTTAAAAAAGTTGGTACATCAAAATTACATGGAACTATCGTTACGTGGAAACCAGATGAGACTATTTTCAAGGAGGGCATAGAGTATGATTGGCAAAAGATTGTATCTCGTTTCAGACAACAAGCATATCTTGTAAAAGGTTTGACTATTAACGTGATCGACCTGAGAGAATCAGGCATGAATGAGAAAGAGGTGAAAAGACTACTTGATGACTCTGTGTACATCTATGATGAAAATATCGTAGCGCCATCAACCTCATTTTATTTTGAAGGGGGTTTGTCTTCACTTGTTTCATTCTATAACCAAACTCAAAAAGTAATTCATAAAAATGTATTTTATATTGAGAAAGATTACACCTCAAAAGATAAGGGGGCAGAAGGAGTAAACGTTGGAGTTGAGGTTGCCCTTCAGTATACGGACGATATGAATCCTCGCCTTGTTGCCTTCGCCAACAACATTTACACATTAGAAGGAGGAACTCATGTTACTGGATTTAAAACCGCGCTTACTCGTATATTAAACACATATGCTAAAAAGAGTAATCTCGTAAAAGACGATGAGTCATTTACTGGAGACGATGTGCTTGAAGGTTTGTGTGCCGTTGTTTCTGTAAAATTGCAAGAGATTCAATTTGAAGGACAGACAAAATCAAAGCTTGGTTCAACCGAAGCTCAGTCTGCGGTATCAAGTATTTTTGGTGAAGCATTCTCATCATTCCTTGAGGAAAATCCAGATGATGCAAAGCAAATTATTTCAAAGGTTGTTCTTGCGGTTCGAGCTCGAAAAGCGGCTAAAGCTGCCAAAGATTCAATCCTTAGAAAAGGAGCACTTGAAGGAATGACACTTCCCGGAAAACTTTCTGACTGTCAAAGTAGAAAGGCGGAGGAGTCAGAGCTGTTTATTGTGGAGGGAGACTCTGCGGGAGGTACGGCCGTTCAAGGAAGAAATAGAAAGACACAGGCTGTTCTGCCACTTCGAGGAAAGATTCTAAACATTGAAAGAGCACGTCTTGATAAAATTCTCGCATCAGAGCAGGTACGAAACCTAGTGATCGCGCTTGGAACTGCGATTGGCGATGTGTTTGATATCAGTAAACTACGATATCATAAGATCATTATCGCAACCGATGCCGACGTTGATGGTGCCCATATTAGAACGCTAATCCTAACTCTATTATATAGATACTTTAGACCATTGATTGAAGGAGGATTTATTTATGTGGCTCAACCGCCACTATACAAGATTAAGTATGGAAAAGAAGTTGGATATTATTATTCTGATGCAGAGAAGGATGCGTACTTTAAAAAGATTGGGTATGAGCAGGCTGATGCAGAGATAAAGGAAGGTGACGAAGAAGGTGCGGAAGAAATTGAAAATGAAGAAGGCGATGAGGAGGAGACAGCTTCAAAAACAAAGTCAGTTAAGAAGCCATTTATCCAACGATATAAAGGACTTGGAGAAATGAACGCTGATGAGCTGGGGGAGACAACGATGGATCCCGCTAAAAGAGTTTTGAAACAAGTTAATATCGATGACATCGTTGCGACAGACAGGGTGATTGACGTGTTGATGGGTACTGATGTGCCATCAAGAAAGAGTTTCATTCAGTCAAATGCGAGAGCGGCAAACCTCGATATCTAGATAAGTTTAAGAAGACTAAGAAATACATAAAAGAAAAAACCTAGTTGTAAGCGGACTAGGTTTTTTCTCTACATGACCAAATGTAGTTTAATACTTACGGATAACACCCTTCACAACAGCAACAATAGCAAACGACTCAGTAGGGTAGATGTCTTTGAAATCTTTATTTGCCGGTCTTAAGAAAATCGTATTACCTTTTTTCTTCAAAAATTTCATCGTATATCCACCATCAACTTCAGCGATAACAATTTCACCATCTTTTGCATCTGACTTTTTTTCAACTATAACATAGTCGCCCTCCTTTATTCCTTCTTCAATCATAGAGTCTCCCTTAACTTCAAGAATGTAACTATTCTCTTTGTGAGGAATAAGATATTTATCGAGATCGATTGTATCAAGCAAATCTTCTTCTGCTAACGAGGGAAGTCCAGCTTCAACATATCCAAGGAACGGGACTTCATCCATGTTTGACGCAAGCGTAATTTTTCCCTGAGAGTCTTTGTTCAAAACTCCAAGATCAACTAACTTGTTAATCAACTTGTAGACCGCATTCTTTGATTTGAAACCCGTAAGCTTCATGATCTCGGCATAGCCAGGCATGCGCTTGTACGTCTCGTAGAACGACAATATTTTCTTTTGGTAATCTTGTATCATCTTGGTAGTTATTATAGCAAGAATGATGTTACCATGCGTGATAGGCGATATTGCCATGATGGACGAGCTTCAGAGCGAAGTTGTTGAAGAAGAGTTTTATGTCTCTTTGCTTCAGCTCGGTAGGCTAGGCCTTTGATGATCTTTAAATCGATCTCTTCGTTAATTCTATTAATCTCTTTGTTTATTGTTGTTATTGCTTTGTATTTAGTCATGTTTATAGTATAGTGAACTCGGGTTCACCTGTCAAATATTTTGCAAATAATAAAAATGTGGATAACTCTAAAATAGAAAATCTGTATAATAAATACCTAATTAATATATAATTACACACATGAAAACAATATCTATCGTAACTTTTTTAGCCGGAATAATAAATTTCATAGTTATGACTATTTTAAGAAATCAAGAATTACAAAATTGTTCAAATGGTGGTGAATGTAGTTTTGCGGGAGTAAGTCAGGGAATAGCCATTATATTTGTTACCGTCCCGTTAGTTATTGCAAGTGGTATCCTGATGCTGATCTATTTAAGAAGGGTAAGAAAAAATCCTCAAACTATTGAAAAAGTAAATATATTAGTTGTTGCTGTTTGGACAATTCTACTGTCGTTATTTGCATCAGTTATTGTTCCAGTACTTATATAGTTACCTTGATAATGTACTACTTAATAATGTACTATTAACCCATGAAAACCACTAAAACCATCGCCCTTACCGGAGACCGCCCAACAGGAAAGTTGCACCTCGGACACTATGTCGGATCAATCAAGAATAGAATCGAATTACAAAAAACATCTGACGAAGCGTATTACATGGTAGCTGATGTTCAGGCACTTACAGACAATTCTGATAATCCAGGAAAGGTGAATGAGAACGTAATCGAAGTTATTTTAGACAACTTGGCTTGTGGTGTTGATCCAAAGAAAACAACATTCTTTATCCAATCACAAATTCCTGAGATTGCCGAGATGACTGTCTACTTTTTGAATTTAGTTACACTTGCTCGACTAAAAAGAAACCCGACCGTAAAGTCAGAAATGAAGCAGAAAAATTTTGGGGAAGAAGTGCCAGCTGGATTCTTGTCATACCCAGTGAGTCAGGCAGCAGACATGCTTTTCCTGAATTCAAATATTATCCCAGTTGGAGAAGATCAGCTTCCAGTTATCGAACAGGCGAACGAACTTGTACGGAAATTCAATTCAATCTACGGAGAATATTTTACAGAATTAAAACCTCTGCTATCAGAAACAAGAAGACTAGTTGGTATCGATGGACAAGCCAAAGCCTCAAAATCTCTGAACAATGCCATTTTCTTATCAGATGAAAATGACGTTATCGCAAAAAAAGTGATGAGTATGTATACCGATCCAAATCACATTAAGGTTGAAGATCCCGGAAAAGTCGAAGGTAATGTCGTATTTGCATATTTGGATATCTTTGATGAAAATAAAGCTGAGGTTGAAGAATTAAAAAAACAATATCGAAAAGGCGGATTGGGAGACGTTGTCGTAAAGAAAAGACTGATACAAGTATTACAAGAATTATTAACTCCTATACGGGAAAGACGACAAGAACTTGAGAAAGATAAAAAAGCAATTATGAAAATAGTCCAAAAGGGAACAGAGAAAGTTCAAAAGCAAGCTACAAAGAATATGAAGGAAATGAAGAAAGTGATGAAGATAGATTATTTTGGATAGGGTATTTTTCAGGCTACCAATCGTATATAATACAGATATGAATAAAAGCATCATATCTGTATTGTCACTTGCATTGGTTTTCGCATTGGCACCACAAAAAGTATTGGCAGCAACATATAACTTGGTTACGACGGATACATTCGTTCGTGCCAGCACTACTGTCGGAAACGCGAGTAGTTCAACCAATGTCGGAAACGGCTGGAAAGATTTTACGGGAAATATTTACAAGATATCAAACAACAAGCTTGTTACGGAGGGAACACATAACATACCGGCCAACAATGCATTGTATTATGACACTGGCTCATCATCAGATCGGTTTCAGGTTGGAAAAGCTCGGGTGACGAGAACTGCTGCAGGGAACATGGGAGTGGTTGCTCGATTCAATCCTGCGTCTGGTGGGAGTGGATATATGGTTATGGAATTTTCAGGATTTTATTATATTTATAAATCAGTAAACGGCGTCCAAACATTGTTGAAACAGGTGAGACCTTCTACCGCCGCTCCTGTCAGCTCCACTCTAGAATTGGTTGTTACTGATTTTGATTCATCAAGAACGCTGCTTACTTTGAATACATACAACGCATCCTCTACGCTCGTGGGCATTGTTAGTTACGTAGACATCAGTTCGCCAATTCAGACCTCGGGCTACTGGGGAATTACTCACTATGCAAACCTTAATAACGGCATCACACGTGCTGAAATATATTCATTGGATACAACTGGCCCCGTTGAGGCACCTGTAATATTCAAGGGTTTTGGAGATCAGACGGGAGTCGATAGAAGTCCGTCATATAAAAACAGCATACATCTAACATTGGGCTCAATGGTCATAGGCGGAACTTCTCCATACACATTTCAATGGCAAAGATCCCTTAGTTCTGGTGGCGGGTATTCAGACATTCCAGGTGGAACAGGTTTTAGATTGGATGATACAGGTTTGCAGTCGGACACTCTCTATTATTATCGTTTAAATGTTACTGACAGTTCGATACCTGCAAAGACTGCAACGTCTGAAGAGGTTTCGGTTCGGACACTCAGACCAGATGCTGACATCATTGGCTTTATTGGCGACTCTATAACGTTTGGTGTTGATGCAAACTCGAACTTTGGCGTTAACGGGACTAGCACCTTGAATACCTACGGCGCACGTGCTGAATATTTTAATCTGACCAATGCGGGATACAATGTTGGTTTCGTAAATAAAGGTGTAAGTGGAAGAAGCACCAATCACTGGGCTGCAGGGACCGAATTGTTAAGCTCTGCTATCTCGGAATTTACTTCAATTGACGTTAATACCGTGTCGATCACGTTAGGTACGGTAGACGGACAGTTTCAGTCATCAACTCCGGATCAGTACTATACTAATATGATAGGTATTATAGGAGCACTACTGGCCCCTGGAACCGGAATCGAGAAGGTGATATTAAACTTTGCACCATATAATGCAAGTGGCGGTGCCACTCCCAATGCCCTTGTGGTTGAGTATCAGGAAAAAATAAGGCAAATTGCATCAACAACTCCCGGTGTGTATCTTGGAGATACTACATTATTTGCTTTTACCCAGGCTAACCCTACATATATAAACGGATTACACCCGACACAAATTGGCCATACTTATATGGGTAACGTTTGGGCGAAATCATATGTTGCTGCGCTAAAAACACCAGAAAATATAAATGCTACAGAAAGATATGCGACGGCCACAATTACCTGGACAACGGATGCTCCTGCAACATCAGTTTTGCAATATGGAACTTCAACAGATTACGGAATCACTCAGAGTGACGGTTCTCTCGCGGTCAATCACGAGTTCTTGTTAACGGGTTTGAACTTCTGTACTACATATAACTTTAGGCTTTCGAGTGTGGATGGCGGAGGATATGGTGCAACTTCAACCAATCAAACATTTACAACTCTCGGGTGTACTGGTGTGGGCATTTCTGGAATACTTCCTTCCGTTACCGAAAATTCAGCGACAATAAGCTGGACTACAGACGAGGTCTCAACATCTGCAATTGAATATGGCTTGGATGCAGGATATGGATTAACTGCCTCAAGTTCTGAAATGACAAATTCGCATTCAATCATATTGTCAGGCCTTACTCCTGGTACAAAATATTATTACAGAATTCTTTCTGTTGATTCAGTTGGAAATGTTTCGGCAACAGGTGAGCAGAGCTTCTCGACAGTAAACCGTGTCAGACTGACTGCAGGTTCATCGGGCGGTGGAGCATCTTCTGTACCTGCGAGCTTGTCGGGAAATAATGAAAATAATATTCTTCCGCCTTGTTGTAAGGCAACAGTTCCAGCTTTTACATTTATGAAAACTTTGTCGACAGGAATGGTACATGCTGAAGTTAAAACATTGCAACAATTTCTCAATTCAAAAGGATTTATTGTATCATTAAATGGTGCCGGCTCAATAGGCAGGGAAACGTCCTTCTTCGGCCCTGCAACCCGAGCAGCCTTGGCACGATTCCAGAAGGCGAATGGGATATCACCGGCTGTCGGATTCTTCGGACCAATTACGAGGGCATTTATCGCAAATATGAAGTAGGAATTTATTTACTTCGCTCCGTAAATAAATTTAAGGAGACTAAAAACAAACAAAAGAAAAACCACTCAATTACGAGTGGTTTTTCTACTTATTAATTCTAACAATTAATACACGTAAACTCCAAGAGTTGCTGTGTTATCATTCTCATTCGTCTCATACACTGCTCCGCCTGAATCGATATTTACGTTAAACGTAGTATTTCCTCGGCCAACACTATCAACCTCATAGGTGATAGTCAGCTCTTCGTTATTTCCAAGCGGTCTCTCACTGCTTGTAGAAAGAACTCGGTAACTTCCAGTTGAATCAGTAAACGTGTTTCGAGTCGCCCAGTAGTTTGTAAATGTTCCACCAGTGTTTCGAACAACCATTCTGATGTAAATTCTTTCACCGTAGTTAAAGCTGCTTTGATTTGTAAAGATTCCACTACTCATTCTTCCTGCCTGGATTGAAGAAATACTTAGGTTAGGGTTTCCGTAATTGTTATTATTGTTGTTGCCACAGTTATAGTATCCATTTGTGTAATAACAGTTGTTACAGTTTCCATAGAAATCACAATTATTATTGTTGTTGGTATTACAGTTGTTGTAATATGAACAGTTATTGTTGTTATTGTTATTTACGACATTGTTGATCGGCACAGAAAGCGTGTTATCGTTTTCATTTGTTTCGTTCACGTTTCCGTTAACGTCAGTATAGATTTTTACATATGGAGTTCCGTAGGTGTCCAATCCGTTAAAACGAGCTTCAACATTGTATGAACTGTTTCCGGGAATGTTGATGTTGTTGATAGATTTTGTCTTATCGTTTGCATTAAGAGCTGGCATGTCCACTCTCATAGAAAATGGTCCAGTCGCTGTATCTTCAGTGTTGCTGATTCTGTATTTAACAGAAATTGTGTCATCAGTATTGAAAGAGTTTGTCGAAACAAATTGTCCGCTATATCGATCAACTATACCAACTGCTACCAATGTGACTGAAACATTTTTTCTTCCAGAATATACCGGAGTAGGAGGGTAATACACAGTTTGTGGTTGATATACGACCTTTGTAGGCTGCTTTACGACTGTAGTTACGGTCGGTTTTGTCGTAGGCTTTTCAGAGATAACAATATCACCAACATTTTGCGTGATAACGCCGTTTAGTCCGTTTGTTGTTGTTGCTACAGATTGAGGTGTTCGATCTATAGTAACAGGTACGGTTGAAGTGGCATTTTCCTCAGCTAAACCTGTAATAGAAAGACTGGCTGTGGCAAGCTGGTTGATACCGATTGGTATTAATTTAAATAGGGTTACACTTAAAAAGACCAATAAAACCAAGAATATTAGTATTATGGCAAAGCGTATGATTGTGCGTAATATATTCATAATATGTATATTATACACCATATTTGTATTTTGTCAAATATAGATTACGCCCCACGAGCTGTAATAAATCCAGCAAAGAATCGTATATAATAGAATAGTGCATGATATAACCGATAAAACTGACAATGATTTGGTTGCATTGGTTCGTCAAAATCCGGAAGCCCTCACACATATAATAGACAGATACCGAACAAAGCTTGAACGATATATCACGAGACGAACGAATGTGAACAATCATGACAGGGAAGACATATTGCAAGATGTCTTTATAAAAATCTATAGAAATATCAATGACTATGACAACAGTTTAATTTTTTCGTCGTGGGTGTACCGCATAACCTATAACCACATCGTCGATTGGCATCGGAAGAATAAAAAGCATATCAGCATTTCGCTCGATGATGATGAGTCAAAATTGATACATGTTTTGCAAGATGAGAGCGGTGTCCTCGATAGCCAAGAACAACATGATCAGGAGGCCTTGGGATTAATCAAGAAGGAAATCCAAAAACTCTCGCCTGATTATCAGGAAATCCTGATGCTGAAATTCTTTGAAGACAAATCCTATGAAGAAATATCTGACATTTTGAAAATATCGACCAATAGCGTTGGTGTCAAGATAAATCGCGCCAAAAAGATTTTAAAAGAAAAAATATATGCATAACGATCACATTTTACAAAAAATAAAAGAAGGAAATGTAAAACCGATATCTCGGAATGTTTTTCGATTTCGGAAAGTCTCGATCTGGTTTTTGCTGGCAGTTTCGACCATGTTCGGTGCCTATGCATTTGCATTCTTCTTTTTGAGAACGCTGTATATCGATTTTGATAATTGGCATTACTTTGCAAGTTCGTATAATCAATTTTTGGTATATAACATACCGATTATTTGGCTGTGTTTGTTTGGGCTGAGCATTTTGCTTATATTTTACTTATTTAAAAAAACAAATAGAGGATATAAGTATTCGATTGTTTTTGTCGGTGCCTCAAGTTTGATTGTGAGCTTTATCCTAGGATTGGCCTTGTCAAAAGTTATGGCTCAAAGAGGCACAGTTATAGCACAATTTGAAAATGAGAGGATTATCAGCTGGACAAATCCAGAATCCGGACGACTCTCAGGAGAGGTCCTATTTATAGGAGACCAATATATCCTTTTAAGGGATATAAAGGACGATGTGTGGAATATAAATACGACGTATGTTTTAGACAATTCTAGGGAAGTGTTGTTGAATTCTCCGCTCATTTCGATTATTGGAAAATATGATTATGAAAATAATTTTACCGCCTGCCAAATAATGCCATTGCATATAGATAAATTGAGATTTAGGCCTGATCCAAGCAATCGGCCGCGGTTGGGTATTGCCAAAGGCAATAAATTTGTTGATGACATCTGTGATTTTGTAATAAATGAGAGATAGCCTTCGTATATACAGGCATGAGAACTATAAATAAAAAGATTATTTTATTAAGTATAATTTTGGCATCTGCCATGGTTAGTAATTCAAGCATTTATGCTACGAGCGTAAAGAAGAGCTTCGTAACTAAAAACCATGAAGTCATAGAGACAAGCAAAACTGCCATTGAAACTTCTTTGAAAAATAACGACTATACGCTGTTTACAACCACGCTGAAGGGGTTAGGTGTAAACGAGTCTATAACAACTGCCCAATTCGGTGTTTTGGTAAATGCCTATACGTTATTTAAAAACAATAAAAGTGCCGAAGCGGTAAAGCTTTTGGAAGATAACAAGGTTAATCCGATATTGATTAAGTTTGTAAATAATCGCCCTGACCTGACCGATGCTCAAAAAACAATTTTGAAGCAGGCTTCTGACCTGATCAAGCAAGGTAAGATAAATGAGGCCAAAACCCTTATTGCCTCAGCTGGTTTGCCAGAAACGCCTAAGGCTAAAGCAATCGATAAAAAAATTGTAAAAGTTGAAACAAAAGCAAACAAGGAGGCTATCAGAAAGGCCTTTGATCAAGCGAGAGAATTGAAGAAAGAAGGTAAGATAGATGAGGCTAAAAAAGTATTGAAAGACGCCGGTATCCCTGATCAAATACAGGATAAAATTAGGGTCGAATTTGATAAGACTAAAACTGAAAAGGTTGGATTCTTCCAATCACTTAAGAATTTATTTATTGGTAACAAATAGTGATGCCAAACAAGACGCCAGAATCAAACTGGTGTCTTTTGTTTGCATCTATTATATAATCAACATCATATGGTATTCACTCAAATAGAAATAGATGTCGCTAAGCAAATCACTAAAACTGGTTTTGCTATTATTTTAGTGTGTGCGGTGGTCGTATTCGCAACAAGCTTCATTACAGGCATTGAAACGGGAAATCCAAACAAGGTTGATGCACAGGTGAAAAAAGAAACGGCTCCAGTTGTTCATGCATCAACCGTAAAACCTGAAGCCCCGCTGACAATTGATATTCCGGGATACGTCGCAAGTGCAAATATCCAATCACCGGCAAGTACAGACGTTGCAGTTCTTGATGCTGCACTTGGGCGTGGGGCAGTATATTATCCTGGGTCAGGATACCCTGGTTCTAACAATACGCTTATTTTCGGTCACAGTACGACATTTCAGGTTGTAAGAAACAAGGCGTATCAAGTATTTAATAATTTGAAAAATGTTCCTGCGGGAACGCTGATTTATGTTCGAACACAAGGGGCAACTCATATATATAAAACAAGAAAAGTAGAGCGGGTAAGTAAGTATACGTCATTCATTCAGTTTAAGTCTGATACTCCTATTTTGACGATGGCGACCTGTGATGGTTTTGGAAAAGCGTCTGATCGATGGGTACTTGTTGCGGATTATGTTGGGGTGCAATAGATATTTACATTTTTATATAAATATGTCAAAATAGTTTCGTCATACTTAGACGAACTGAACCTTAACCAATATTAATTTTACAATGTCATTTCAAAAACAGCTTTTGTGTAAGCTATCGCTTGTTCCAAACATGCAATTTTTCGTCACATCACCAGATGCGAAGCTTGATTGCTTGGGTGAATTGTCCAAGTGCTGGCGTTCTGATGGCAAAATTATGGTAGCGGATGAATCGTTACCAAAGAGGCAGGGTTTGTTTGGGGGTCAATTTTTTCCGTCCACTTATTCTAACGAACCACCTCTTACCGTCGGAGGGCTCATCGAATCTCTTCCTTCTATTGGAGGTATGAAGGAACTTGCCCATCTTCGACCTGGAAATTTGATTGAGTTTGTCCAATATGTGCAACAGGGAGGACAGGTGACGCAGGAATGCTTGGTAATTGGTGACAAAGAGTGTACCGGCTTCTTCCGATTCAAATACGAACAGGATCAATCTCGATTTTTCTTAAGCGTTCCTGGCGTGAAGGATTTCCCCATGTCTCGCTATAATTTAGGTCCCCAACAAGGTATCTTCGTGGTAGGAGAATGGAAAATGTAAAAGTATAATAACTCCACAACAAACGGGCGAGCACATCAATGCTCTCCCGTTTTTTCTATATGGTATATTTAACGAATGACACATCCAAAGCATGAAAAAACATTAATCATTATCAAGCCTGATGGCGTACAAAGAAATCTTGTCGGAGAAATTGTTTCTCGTTTCGAACGCGCAGGTCTTAAACTAGTCGCTATGAAAATGATGACGGCTGATGTTGATATTATTAAAAAACATTATACGCTCGATCCAGAATGGATGAGACTTGTTGGGGAGAAGAGTATAAAAGGATTGCTGGATAAAGGTATTGAACCTATCAGTCGAGATCCGATGGTTATTGCGCAGTCTGTAATTGATAGATTATCAAAATACTTAACATCAGGTCCTATCATTCCAATGGTGTGGCAAGGAGGACATTCAGTTTCTGTAGTGCGTAAGATTGTTGGAAGCACAGAACCAGTGATGTCTGACGTTGGAACCATTAGAGGTGATTTTGTTTTGGATTCATACCAGATGGCGATGGATGATGAGCGATGTGTGAGAAATCTTATTCATGCTTCAGGAACAGTTGGCGAGGCGGAGAATGAGATTGATCTGTGGTTTGGTAAGGAGGAAATTATGGAATACGTGTTAGCGAATGAAAGTATTATTTACGGATTATAATTTCAGGCAAAAGATTAGCCTGACATCTCGGGGGAGATGTCAGGCTTTTTTGTAGGGTGCCAACGTTAGTCAGATCCTTGTTAAGGGAGGATTTGACTGGGGGCATGTTGGTCATGTCGACTTCTGGGGAGCGGTCGGTCGACGGTTGCCGCAAGCGGGGGGAGCTTGTAGCTTTTCCTTTGGGGGAAATTTACTGTAAGCCGTTCATGCTATTTGCAATTTTTCGATTAGCGGATGAACGGCTGAATGATGTTATCGTCAGACATACCAAGGCCACAGTTGACCATAATGCGATCTGACTCGATTCGGCAGTCATGGGTTTTCCATGCTTGACCAGATTTTCAAAGATTGAATATCCGGTTAATGCCGAGAACGCAGCGAAAAACAATGCTGCAAAATTGAGTACGTTTGATTTCGCCCTCAATTCACTTATCCGTTCCTGACGTCCTTGGCTAATGCCGGTAGGATGTCTGGTTTCCGTAGGTTCAGTGTTCATAACGTATATATAATATCATATATACATAAAAAGTCAAGTCCTTGATTCAAAACCCATCAATACTAAGCTATTTCTGGCATTCCTTACAAAAATGCGCCGATCTGCCATTTATAACTGCTCGCTCAATAATTCCATCACAATTCTTGGTAAAGCATTGTTTTCCGGTCCTTCGATATACTTTATGCTTTCCTTGGAATGTTCCACGCTCGCCATAGATGTTTCTGTAATCACTTGTCGAATCTCCGCCAAAATCAATTCCTCTTTTTAAAATTGGTTTTATGTTTTTATAAATTGTCTTGAGGTCAATAGGGGAAAGTGAAGACACGGTACGGTCCGGCAATATGTGCGATTCATGCAAAATCTCATCGGAATAAATATTTCCAATTCCGGCAACTAGTCGCTGATCGAGAAGGGCGGTTTTGATATATTTATTTTGAAATCGATTTATGTTTGTGTGAAAAATATCATACGTAAAATCATCAGACAACGGTTCGGGTCCGATCAGTTTCATTTCTTCCTTAGTCATGTCATCCAGCACTATTACTTTTGCGAATTTTCTACTGTCAGCCAAAACGAGATGCTTGCCATTATCAAGAGTGAACACTAAATGCACAAATCTGTTGTATGGATCTTCAAGCGCGGTTTGTCCCGGAACAGGGGACCATGAATTTTTCTTTTTGTCGTAGACGTACGAACCATACATAACATGTCCCGTCATTTTCATATGTATTAAAATAGTTTCCTTATTGTCGAGGTGGATGAGTATGTTTTTTGCTCTTCGTTCGGCCATGAGTATTTTCGCACCTTGAACAGCTTTTTTGAATTTCAGAAAATATGCCGGATTTTTGATGCTACCGGAAAACATCTTGGCTAAACTGTTAAAGTCGGTCCAGGTGTCCACAATCCTTCTATTTTTTGCGACGGTATTGATACCGTCAACCGTTGTTTGCACTTCAGGGAGCTCGGGCATGGGCTCATTATAGTCTAATAGTATTTGTGTTACAATTCTTATATGACTAAACAAAACATATATTTCATCATCTTAATCACCATTTCTGGACTGCTGTCATTATATATATTGTGGGATTTTATCGTTGTTCTGCTTTTGGCATTCATTTTCTCAAGTTTGATTAGACCGGTGTATAATAAAATACATGCCTGGATGAACAAGGTGAATTTTCTAAAAAAATCTTCAGGATTCTTATCTTCGCTTGTCACTATCATTCTATTCTTGCTAGTTATCGTAACCCCGATAGCGATTATCTTAGGAAAAGTCGTGGTTGACACGCAGCTCGTATATCAAAATGTAACATCAGGTGGATTCGATTTTAATTATTTGAATCAAAAATTTACAGCGTTGTCAGATAAGGTATCTCCGAATCTAAACGTTGACTTTAATCAAGTTGCAGCAGCCATATCAGGTTTCGTTGCCGGAAATATTGGTTCTGTATTTACGGGAACAATCGACGTGGTATTGAAATTATTCCTGTTCATTTTGGCAATGTTTTATTTCCTAAAGGACGGAACGCAGTTTAAGGAAACGTATCGAGCGATGAGCCCACTTAAGAAAGAAAGCGATGACAAGATCGCTCGCTCAATAAAAGTCTCAATAAATTCCATCATGCTTGGATCGGTGACGGTGGCCGTTCTTCAGGGATTTATAACTGGTTTGGGTCTGTGGATTTTCGGAGTTCCGAACCCATTCTTCTTCGGAACATTGGCTGGGTTCTTGGCGTTGATTCCGGCTCTCGGTGCACCTATCGTTTGGGTGCCGGCCGCTGCGTATTTGTATTTTACAAAGGATGGAAGTTTTCTTTGGCTGTATCTCGTTATCTGGGGAGTGGTAGCTGTTGGATTGATTGATAATATTCTAGGTCCGAAGGTAATCAATAAGGGAATTAAGATTCACCCCTTGTTTATATTGCTTTCTATTATTGGCGGTTTGGCGGTGTTTGGTCCTGAAGGGTTTATTCTTGGACCCTTGGTATTAAGCATCTTTGTAGCGATCATTAAAGTGCGAAACGAAAATAGCGCTTTGTAGTATACTTAAGAGACTATGAAAACAATCAATCTTTTGACTCATTCGGGACAGTTCCACGCTGATGATATTTTTTCTACAGCGTTGTTGACGTTATATTTTAAATATAAAGAACCGAAGACGAAGCTGAAATGCAAAAGAAGCATACAAAAAGAAGATATTGAGAAAGCAGATATCGTCTATGATATTGGGCTTGTATATAATCCAAAAAAACTTCGCTTTGATCACCATCAAAATGATACTGCCTTAATGCGAGAAAACGGAATACCGTATGCAGCATTTGGTTTGGTGTTTAAACATTTCGGTCCAGGGCTTATTTCGCTCATTTCAAAAGAGAAAAATAAAAAAGTCATCGCAGAAATTTTTGAAGTTGTTGAGAAAAAATTAGTGCAGCATATCGATGCTATGGATAATGGAACTTCAACCTACAAACAAACCTTTAAAGATGTTGATGTCGCGACTATTGATAATTATTTTCAGATGTGCAAATTTGCAGCCGGGGCAGAGGATATGAAAAAGATTGATAAGAAATTTTTTGAATTGGTAAAATTTTCACAGCCAATTTTGGAAAATATAATAACGTACGCCGTTGGGATACAAAAAGAAAAAGCTTTGGCCATAAAGGCATACAATAAAGCAAAAGATAAACGTGTGATAATCTGTGATAGATTTTACAGTTATAATTTTAATAAATTTCCAGAACCATTAATCGTGGTGTATCCTGATTTGCGAAATAACTGGTCAGCTAAAAATGTTACAACAGGAGAGGATGCGTATGACGCACGATTTTATTTTCCTGAGTCATGGAGAGGGCTGGTTGATGCCGAGCTTGAAAAAGCCTGCGGGGTAAAGGGTGCGAAGTTTTGCCATAAGACTGGATTTTTATGCGTGAATGAGACAAAGGAAGGAATTATGAAAATGATAGAGGCTGCGTTATAATAAATCACATGAAAAAAATTCTCATCATCACTGCCCACCCTTCAACGAAAGGATTTACTCATCGAATCGCTAATGCGTTCAAGGATGGTGCAACTTCAAAGGGAAATGAAGTTGAAATACTTGATCTGTATAAAACCGAACATCAAATTCCATTCTTGGCATTTGAAGAGAAAAAAGACATGATGAATTTGTCTCCGGCTGTTGTTGCGATTCAAGCGAAAATGAATTGGGCAGATAGCGTTGTTTGGGTTCATCCATTATGGTGGATGGGAGCTCCGGCTATTATGAAAAATATGATCGATAGCGTGTTCATGCCTCATTTTGCCTACAAATACACTGGACCTGGGCAAAGAGTAAAATTATTGAAAGGGAAGGATGCCTATGTCTTTATCACTTGTGATGGATCGAACCTGACATATTCACTTCTTGGAATGCCGTTTCGAGTTATTTGGCAACTATGTACGCTGTGGTTTTGTGGATTTAAGAATAAATCTTTTAAAGTTTTTGATAAGTCATTGTTTAAAACTGAAGAGCATCGATTGAAATTCTTAGCGAAAATAAAGAAGATTGGAGAGAGGGTGTAGTCCTCTTTTTTGTTGTGGTTATTTTTCAGAAAAGTTATAATCAACATATGAATATGGCAGTTAAAAATTTGAAAACGATAATGGCAATTACGGCCATTATTTGTTCCGCAAATGCTTTTGCTGCCAATCCTGCTCAGCCTTTTTTGCCAAGTGACAACGTGCAAGATCCGAACTGTGCGCCTGCGGATTCAAATTGTTATGTTGCAGTTGACGGTATTCAAAACGGAGGAAATAGCACGGGGAATACATTGGTAATCGGTACTAATGATGCTCAGGCTTTGCAATTAGAAACTGATGGATTGACGCGAATGACTGTTACACCATCTGGGATGGTTGGGATTGGAACAACTACACCGGTCACAACCTTGGAAGTCGTGGGTGACTCTTATCTGGGAACGGGAAATGCATTAATGCGCCTTGTGACTACGGGAACAACATCTTCCGCATTGACCGGTATCCAGTTTTTTGCCCCTAATAGTGGAGCACCTTCAGGATCGAAGAATTTCATGATTGCCAATCAAGGATATATTGATGTATATACCGGGGGTACTTCGACCTTACTCTCTTTTGCAAAAAGAAATGATGCAGGAGGCTTTGGCGGTTCTATGATGTCTCTTACGGCAGGCGGTAGATTGGCACTCGAAGTTTCGGGAGGCTCTCTACAACCTGAAACGAAACTTTCGATTGTTGGTGAAAACGCAACAAGTTCTCAGTTAACCTTAAGAAGTTTTAGGACGGCGATAGTGTCGGGCAACATTATCGGTGGAATAAATTTTGCATCGAACGATACTAATCTGACAGTTCCAGGGTCGACAACTGCAAATATTTTGGCTATTGCTAATTCGATTCACACTGCCTCAGTTCTTGGGACAGACTTGTCATTTAGTGTGACAAATGGGACAACCTTGTCTGAAGCATTGAGAATATTGGCAAATGGCAATATTGGTATCGGTACATCAACTCCTGCTGATAAGTTGCAAGTTTTCGGAGATATTCGAATCGGAACTTCATCAACTAATGGCTGTCTAAAAGACTTTTCGGGAACTTCCATAACGGGTACCTGTTCATCCGACGAAAGACTGAAGACTAATATTGTAGATTTATCGGACGGGTATTTGGACAAGATGTCTCAACTCAAGACGATTACGTACAACTGGAATGATGTAGCAAGAGATGTAAATAAAGTTGATACATCTGTTACAAACTATGGATTGTTAGCACAAAACGTAGAGTCTGTTTTTCCAGAGTTAGTGAGCACAGATTCAAATGGGTTCAAACAGGTTAACTATTCAAGACTGCCTCTTTATTTATTAAAATCTCTGCAAGAGCTTTCTAAAAAAGTTGCCGGAATATTTGACGGTACATCAGTTATCTACGGTAAAGACGTAAAGGCAAAAGACAAACTGTGTGTAGGCAATACATGTGTGACCGAGTCTCAGCTTCAACAATTATTGCAAGGGCAAAATGTGATCAATACATACAGTGCACCTGCACCTGTTGAGGTGGCAGCTACTTCAAGTGTTGAGCAAATACCACAATCTAGTGATGGTGCTGTACCAGCTCCAGATGCGGCTGACCCTGTGCCCGATGCACCGATTGACGAAACTCTATAAATAAAATAAAGGCACTTCACGGGGAAGTGCCTTTTATATTTGATGGAATGCTCATTCCTCACCCTCACGCCAGAATGGTCCTTTCCAATTGAGCAATCGAACCGTTCCGTCAGGATCATCTCCATAATCAGGAGCCTGATTCGATTTGTTGATTGCATTTTTCTCAGCTTTAGAAAGAAGTTTGGAATCCTCAAGCGCTTCGACTATTTCGAATTTAACATTTGTAATTTCATCATGGCTGGCATGAATGTCAAAGGTAATAATTAAAAATGTGGCAAAGTCGGGAGGATTTATTTTGAACACTCCGGCAACAATGACCTCCGGGCTATAATCTAAATTTGCCCCATCGAAGTTTAGGAGGGTCTGATCGTCGAGCTTGAGGCTTGGATCTTGAGCCATGACATCGTCAAAAACTCTGAGCCATAGCGGGGCATTTCGGCTAGCTTTAAGGGGTGTGATCATAGGTCTGTTTTTTAGTGTGCTATAGCTAAAATACCACCCATGTGTCATAAGTCAACCGTCTAACCCCAACCAAATCCGAACCCGTAAATCAACCTTGCAAACTAAGGAAATTTATGCTACTATACCCTTAGCGTAAAACCGATTGAGTAACCCTAGACTTTTTCGCATTTTTTATTATTCCCTAATTTTTAAAATACAACAATAATGTTAACAAAAAAACATTTTTCACGTTTTCGTGAATCTTTAGTTCCACTTCCAAACTTGGTTGAGGGACAAATTAATTCTTACAAATGGTTTTTGGAAAAAGGTTTGAATGAGGTGTTTAGCGAATTTTCTCTGACAAAAGACTATACAGAGAAAAAATTCGAATTTCGTTTCGAAGGTATAAGACTTGATCGTCCTAAATACGACGAGTTCTATGCTAAGGAAAATAAAGTTAACTACGAAGCCACAATTAAGGCTACTATTAAATTGGTAAACCATATTACTGGCACAGAAAAAGAACAAGAGATTTTCATGTCTGATGTTCCGATGATGACAGAGCATGGTACTTTTATCATTAATGGTATTGAAAGATGTATCGTTCCACAGCTTGCAAGAAGTTTTGGTGCTTTTTTCACATCTAACGAACATAAAGGAAAGAACTATATCGGAGCAAAGATTATTCCAGCTCGTGGATCATGGATTGAAATCGAAACAGATCCAGATGGTTCTGCATATGTAAAAATTGATAAGAAGAGAAAATTCCCAGTAACAACATTGTTGCGCGCATTAGGGGCAGGAAGTGACTCTGATATCAAAGAACTATTTGGTGAAGAACCTCATGTTAAAGCATGTATCGAGCATACTATTGCTAAAGATCATACAAAATCAGCCGAAGAGGCGGTTGTTGAAATTTACAAGAAAATGAGAGACGGAGAGCTTGCAACAGTTCAAAACGCGAAAGATTTCGTAGAGAACATGTTCAAATCAGAGCGATACGACTTCTCAAGAGTGGGACGTTTCCGATTTAACTCACGTTTTAATAAGAGTATGGATGAGAAAGAGCTTGCAAGAAACACTCTAAATCTTGATGACTTTGTAACTCTTATTTCAAACATCTGTATCATGACATCTATTCCAGAGTCAGAAGCTGATGATGTTGATCACTTGGGTTCACGACGTGTAAGATTTGTTGGAGAACAACTACAACAAAAGGTAAGACTAGGTCTATTACAAATCAAGAAAAACGTTCAAAACAGAATGTCGACTATTGAGTCAGACGTGTCACAACCAATGCAATTGATTTCACCTCGTCCACTACAAGCGAGAATCAAAGAGTATTTCTCTACAAACCCATTATCACAATTCATGAACCAAGAAAACGTTCTATCAGAGTTGGAGCACTTAAGAATTCTTACTGCTCTAGGACAAGGAGGTCTTTCGTCAGATCGTGCCGGAGTTGAAGTTCGTGACGTTCACTCATCTCACTATGGTCGCGTATGTCCGATCCACACACCTGAAGGTGCAAACATCGGTCTTGTACTTCACTTGGCTGCGTATGCAAGAGTAAACAACTTTGGAATGATCGAGACACCGTATGCAAAAGTTTCTAAAGGAAAAATTACAAAAGAAATCGTATATCTAGACGCCTTGCAAGAGGAAGGGTTTAAGATTGCCCATGCTGCCATCAATTACGATAAAGATGGAAATATCGCAGATGAAATGATCGAAGTTCGCTTGAAAGGTGAGCCAAAGATCGTGGCTAAAAATGACATTGACTTGATCGACATCGCGTCAGGACAACCATTTTCTATCGCAACATCTATGATTCCTTTCGTAAACCACAACGATGCCAACCGATCACTCATGGGATCAGGTATGCAGAAGCAAGCTACGCCTTGTATCGTTCCTGAAGCTCCATATGTTGCTACAGGTATTGAAGAAACAGCGGCCCGAGACACAGGACGCGTTATCATCGCCCCAGAGGATGGTGAAATCACTCATGTTGATGCAGCCTCAATTACTATTAAAGGTAAGAGAGAAACTACATACAGACTTGCTGTATTTAATAAGACAAACCAATTTACAGTATTCCACCAAAGACCTACAGTTAACCTAGGACAAAAAGTAAAAAGAGGAGATGTTCTTGCCGATACTTCAACATCAGTTGATGGACAAATCGCGCTTGGACAAAACATTCTTATTGCATTCCTAACTTGGTCAGGATCAAACTACGAGGATGCCATCATTATCTCAGAGAACTTGGTTAAGAAATCTAAATTTACATCTATCCATATCGAAGAGTTCGTAATCAACGTTCGTGATACAAAGATCGGACCTGAAGTTACAACGCATGATATTCCAAACGTATCTGAAGGAAAATTAAAAGACCTTGATGCAGAGGGTATTATTAGAATTGGTGCTGAAGTTAGACCTGGAGATATCCTTGTTGGAAAAATTACTCCAAAAACAGAAACTCAACTTACACCTGAAGAGAGATTGCTAAGATCTATCTTTGGAGATAGGGCTCGAGACGTTAAAGATACATCAAAGAGACTTGAGAATGGAAAGAGAGGACGTGTTATTGGTATCAAGATTTTCTCAAGAGAAAGAGGTGACAAACTAGAATCAGGAATCCTAAAAAGAATCTACGTTGAAGTAGCGCTGCTTAGAAATATCTCTGTTGGAGATAAGCTTGCAGGACGTCACGGAAACAAAGGTGTTATTTCAAAAGTATTGCCAGTTGAGGATATGCCATACATGGCTGATGGTACGCCAGTTGATATGATCCTTACACCACTTGGTGTTCCATCTCGTATGAACTTGGGTCAGATCCTCGAGCTTCACTTGGGATTGGCCGCTTCAAAACTTGGATATCAAGCCATCGTTCCTGCCTTTATGGGACCTACAGCTGACGAGGTGCGAGACGAGTTGGTAACAGCCGGATATGACAGATCAGGAAAAATGAAATTGTTCGACGGTAGAACCGGAGACCAATTCGACCAAGACGTTTCAGTTGGATACATGTACATGCTTAAGCTTCACCACATGGTTGAGGATAAGATCCACGCGCGTTCAACAGGACCATACTCTCTTATCACACAACAACCACTTGGAGGTAAAGCTCAAGGTGGAGGACAAAGATTTGGAGAGATGGAAGTGTGGGCACTTGCTGGTTATGGTGCCTCATATACACTACGAGAAATGCTTACGATCAAGTCAGATGATATCTTGGGTAGATCTGCAACATATGACGCTATTGTGAAAGGAGAGAGAATTTCTGATCCAAACACACCTGCATCATTTAACGTGTTGCTTTCAAACTTGAGAGGTCTATGTATTGATGTTGGATTTGATAACGATGAAGGTAAGGAGCTTGACGTCGGACTTGACGTGGGACACGTTGGTGACCACACAGAGAATCGCGCTCAAATGGATGAAGAATATGGATTAGATTCAGATGATGAAGAAAGCGTAACTGAAGTAGAAGAAGCTGTCGCAACTGAAGAATAAAGTTTATTTAAAATTTAAGAAATTAATTCTAACCATAAAAAACAAATAAAAAATATGTTAAAAGACAGAAAAATAAATACAAAAAATTCAGTTGACGATATTGATTCAGTTTCAATCAAGCTTGCGTCACCTGAAAAGATCAGACAATGGTCAAGAGGTGAGGTTAAGAAGCCTGAAACTCTAAACTACCGAACCGCTCGATCTGAGCGAGATGGTTTGTTCTGTGAGAAAATTTTCGGACCTGAAAAAGATTATGAATGTTACTGTGGAAAATATAAAGGAATCAGATACAAAGGAATTGTATGTGAAAAGTGTGGAGTTGAAATCGTAAAATCAATCGTACGACGAGAGAGAATGGGGCACATTGAACTATGCGTGCCTGTATCTCATATCTGGTACCTAAAAAACATGCCATCTAGAATTGCGACAATTCTTGGTATGCCAGCAGGAGAGGTTGAGAAAGTGATTTACTTCGCAGGATACCTAATCACAAAGATCGACGAGAAAGAAAAAACAAGACTTCACAAAGAGCTTGATGACGAGTTTAAATCAAAGATGAAAAATATCGTTGATGAGAAAACAAGAGACGCTTTACGAGACTTGATGGCGACCACAAAGGCTGACATCGACATGATTCAAGTTGGAAAAGTGTTGGATGAAAACCAATATCATAAATTCTCATATAAATTCGGTTCAGCGTTTGAAGCTGGAATTGGAGGTGAAGTTATTTACAATATATTGAAAGGTCTTAATATTAATGACCTATACAGAAAACTAACAACAGACCTAGAAAAAGCTACGTCAGTTGAAAGAGAAAAAATTATCAGAAGACTTGGATTTATTAACGCCATGAAAAAGTCAGGCGTACGACCAGAATGGACTTTCATCAAAGCCCTTCCTGTTATTCCTGCAGCTTTGAGACCGATGGTGGCATTGGACGGAGGACGTCAAGCTACGTCAGATATCAACGATCTATACCGACGAGTAATCAACAGAAACAATCGTCTTAAAAAATTGTATGATATCAAAGCCCCAGACGTTATCCTTAGAAACGAAAAAAGAATCTTGCAAGAAGCGGTTGACGCACTCTTAGATAACTCAATGAAAGGAAACGGTCCAGCATTTTCAGGAATAAACCCAGGACAAAAGAGATCACTTAAATCTATTGCCGATAACTTGAAAGGAAAGAGAGGTATCTTCCGTCAAAACCTACTTGGTAAACGTGTAGACTACTCAGGACGTTCAGTAATCGTTGTGGGACCTGATCTAAACCTAAATCAATGTGGTCTTCCAAAGAACATGGCTCTTGAGCTATTCAAACCATTTGTTATTTCACAAATTCTTGGAAAAGAGCTTGCGTTCAGTATCAAAGGAGCAAACAGAATGATTGAAGATAAGGAGGAGGTTGTATGGTCAATCCTAGAAGACGTTATTAAAAATAAATACGTTCTTCTAAACCGTGCTCCAACTCTGCACAGACTTTCAGTACAAGCATTCCAACCTGTTCTTATTGAAGGAAATGCGATCCAGTTGCACCCACTTGTATGTTCTCCTTTTAACGCCGACTTCGACGGTGACACGATGTCAGTTCACGTGCCACTATCAGAAGAAGCACAATACGAAGCGCATAACATCATGGCCTCAGATAAAAACATCTTGAAGCCAGGATCAGGAGACGCAACTATTACAGATAAGATGCTTGATATCGTTGTTGGTTCATACTGGGTAACTAAATTAGTTTCTTCAGAGCTAGGTGCTGATAAATACTTTGAATCACCAGAAGCTGCGATCATCGCCTTGAACAACAACATTATTTCTCACCGTGCTCCTATCAAAGTACTTGCGCCAGAGGATGCAAAATACGGAGAGTATTCAGGAAAATTGTTTGATACGACAGTAGGAAGAATTCTATTCAACCGAATATTGCCTGCATCAATCACATTCATCAACAGAGAGATTAACAAGACAGTGATGAACTCTATTATCGATGAACTGATCATCAGAGAAGGAAGAAACAATGTTGCGCCAATTATCGACTCAATCAAGAAATTTGGATTCTCATTCGCAACAAAGTCAGGTATCACATGGTCAATCTCAGATATCCAAATCCCACAAGAGAAGTACAAAGCGCTCGATGACGCACAAGAGTCAGCTGACGCCGTGTATGAAGCTTTCAACAAAGGTTTGCTTTCAGAGACTGAGAAGCACGTGAAAATTATCAGACTATGGCAAGCTGTTCAATCTCAAATCGAGAAAATGATTCCTGCGACATTGGCTGATAACGGTCCGGTTAATGACATGGTTTCGTCTGGTGCCAGAGGATCTGTTGGTAACATCAACCAGATGGTAGGTATCAAAGGTCTTATCGCGACAGCACAAGGAACAACTATTGAGCTACCGATCAAATCTTCATTTATCGAAGGTTTGACTCCGATTGAATACTTTATTTCTACTCACGGTGCGCGTAAAGGTATGACGGATACGGCTCTTAACACTGCGAAAGCCGGTTACTTGACTCGTAAGCTCTTCATTCTTGCTCAATCAGTTATCATTACGGAAGCGGATTGTAAGACTCATGATTCTATAGTGATCACCAAGAAAACTGCTTCAGGTATCGAGACTTCATTTAGTAAGAATATCTTCGGAAGAATTTTGGCAGCTGATGCTGTTGATGCAAACGGAGAAGTTCTGTTTAAAAAAGGACACCTTGTATCAAAAGATGATTCAAGGGTTATTGATAAGGCGGGTATTGAGCAGCTTATTGTTCGATCACCACTTACATGTAAGACAGACAGAGGTGTATGTGCAAAATGTTACGGTGCCGATCTTTCAACGGGAGACTTAACAGATCTTGGAGAATCAGTAGGAACAGTAGCAGCACAAGCCATTGGTGAGCCAGGTACACAGCTTACGATGCGTACATTCCACGCCGGAGGTGTAGCGGTGTCAGGAGGAGATATTACAGCCGGTCTTCCAAGAGTTGAAGAGTTGTTTGAAAACCGAACTCCAAAAAACCCAGCAGCGATCGCGTCTCATGACGGAGTTGTAACTGCGGTTATTGAAAAGAATAATGAGAAAGTTATCAGAATATTACCTGATGTACCTCTAAAAGCTTCAAAGAAAACAGGAAGCGAACTTGAATTCTCAGTTCACCCTATCCGTGTTGTTCAAGTTAAGGTAGGACAACATGTTACAAAAGGACAAATCATGACTGACGGTTCAGCCGATGTAAACGAAATCTACGAATACGCCGGAAAAGATGAAGCGCAAGCATACATCATCGGTGAAGTGAAAAAGATTTACGAACTACAAGGTGTGAATGTTGGACGAAAGCATATCGAGATTATCGTACGCGAAATGTTCAACAGAGTTATCATTACTGACAAGGGAGATACGGAGCTTTCAATGGGAGACGTTGTAGAAACATTCGAATTTGTGAGAACAAATAAGAAAGCGGACGACAACGACACAATGCCAGCGAAAGGAAAGACAGCAATCATGGGTACTATGGAAGGATCTCTAAACAGACAATCATTCCTAACTGCTGCATCATTCCAAAACACAAACAGAATCTTGGTAAATGCCTCTCTCAAAGGACAGCATGACCCACTGTACGGTATCATGGAAAACACATTGATTGGTCGTCTTATCCCCGCAGGTACTGGATTTGAAGGAAGTAAGAAGCATCAAGAGATTTTGGATCTACAAGCTGATATCAATTCTCAATATGAGACTTCAGACGAAGAAGCTGAAACTTACAACATAAAAAGAAAAAATATCTAGTCCAAGAGGTCAGGAAATTTGATAGAATAATAGTGTCTCCGAACGGTTGACTTAGATGTAAATTTTTAGGGAACCCGAGTACGCATAGGCCTTGGTCTATGCGTTAGGGCAACCACCTTAGTTCTTACTAAGGCTCAACCGACTTCGGAGGCTTTAAGAGGGGTTAAGTTACTCAGTGAGTTGGGCGAATGAGATCATCCGCAGGATTAGTCTGTCCTAGACAGACTATCCGAGGACTTCTGATCGAAATGAGCAAAACGAGCTGATTGACCCCTGCTAAAGCCATGAGTGACAAAAAACTATTTTTTACAAGTTTGATACTACTCGTAGTACTTATAACTTTTGATACTATCGCTAAAGTTTCGAGCTTTTATTATTTCTATCCTGATGCTGACATCGTTATGCATCTGCTTGGCGGGTTGTCGATTACGGCATTTGCTATATCTATCTTGCGATACATAAAATTAGGAACAACTGGAAATATATTTCTTGTAATCGTTTTCATGTCTGTCTTCTGGGAATATGTAGAGCTTCGGATTGGTAAAAATGTGTTGATGAATAAAAGTTTTTGGATAGATACCGGCATTGATTTGCTTATGAACGCGGTAGGTGGGATAATTGCATATATATGCTTTCACAAAATACCACTCAACAAGGCGCTCAGGAAAATTTCGAAAAAGAATTTGCCAAGCTAACATTCTGCGGAGGAGTCTCATCGGTAACCGGAGCAAACTTTTTGCTTGAGGTTCATAAAAAACAAGGCGTTAAGAAAATGCTGATCGACTGCGGAATGGAGCAAGGGTCGGACAAGGCTAAGGTATACAATGCGTCACCATTTATCTTTGATCCAAAAGAGATTGATATCTTGCTTGTAACGCATGCTCATATGGACCATATTGGGTTGATACCTAAACTTGTGAAGCATGGATTTAACGGAGTTATTTACAGTACACCGGAAACGCATGATCTTTCAATGTATATGCTTGAAGATGCGCTGAAGCTTATTACGCAAGAAGCCAAGCATCACAATGTTGATCCGTTATATGATCCAGAAGATACGAGACGTGCATTTGAATTATGGAAAACTATTCCGTACCATAAAGATTTTATATTATTTGATTTGGATGAGCATAGTCAGGCAACAAAAAAACCTATAACGAAAGACTCGGTTGTGTCGGTGTATCTGAAAGATCCGGGACACGTGTTAGGTGCTTCAATGTTTGAGATTAGAATTAACCTGAATCAAAAGCTTCGTAAATTTTTATTTACGGGAGATTTAGGAAATACACCGAACCCGTTACTGAAAGACACTGAGTCTATCGAAGGGGTTGATTATGTCGTTATGGAAAGTGTGTATGGTGATCGAAACCATGAAGACAAGGCAACACGTTTGCAAAAGCTGCAGGCCAATATCGAAGATATTATTGGGCGACAAGGTGTATTGCTGATCCCGTCATTTTCACTTGAGAAAACCCAAGAGATATTGTCTGAAATGAATACATTGTTTGAGGATAAGATTATACCGGAAATTCCCGTATATCTTGATTCGCCATTGGCATCGAAGCTTATCCCGATATATAAAAAGTACCCAGAAGATTTTAACGCGGAAGTAAAAAAGAGAAGAAAGAAGGGGGACGATATTTTAAATTTTAAAAATTTGCACATTGTCGGCTCTGCTGAGGAATCAAAGGCAATCCTGCACAGTAAAAATCCTAAGATCATTATGGCTGGATCTGGAATGTCGACCGGAGGACGCATCCAGCATCACGAGCTCGCTCACTTGTCAGCGCACAATACGATATTGCTATTCCTTGGGTTTCAGGCTCTTGGAACACTTGGACGAGAGATTTATGATGGGGCAAAAACGGTCAACATTTATGAACATGAGATAAAGGTAAATGCGGAGATTCGAAAAATTGATGGCTACTCAGGACACAAGGATTCTGACAGGTTGCAAGAATTTGCTGCAACAGCTGGCGAGACTTTGAAGAAAGTTTTTGTTACTATGGGGGAGACAAAGTCTGCATTGTTTTTGGTGCAACGATTGCGTGATTATTATGATATCGATGCGGTCCATCCAGAACAAGGAGAATCTGTTATACTCGACTAATATGAATACGGTAGAAGCCAAAAAAAGAATAGAAGAAATAGAGACTCTTATGCTAGAGCCGGATTTTTGGAATGATGCTGCCGGAGCTCAAGCGATGATGAAAGAGCTGCAGGATTTGAAGACTGAGCTTATTAAAAATGATTTCTCAAGTTTTGATTCCATCATCTCAATTATAGCCGGAGCGGGAGGAGACGATTCTGAGGATTTCGTTTCTATGCTTTTTACGATGTATATGAAGTATGCGACAAATAGGGGTTGGGGAATTTCAATCATTGATGACAGTAAGAATAATTTAGGAGGGTACAAAAATATAATGTTTGAAGTGAAGGGAAAAAATTCATACGGGGTTTTAAAGAATGAGTCAGGCGTGCATCGGCTGGTTCGAATGTCGCCATTCAATTCTAAAGGATTGAGGCATACGTCTTTCGCCTTAGTTGAAGTTGTGCCAAAGATCGACACTTCAGTTTCTATCGATGTTCCAGAATCTGAACTTGACATATCATTTGCCAAAGCAGGTGGTGCTGGAGGCCAAAATGTAAACAAAAGGGAGACAGCTGTGAGGGTGGTGCATAAACCGACAGGACTATCGGTACATGTAACCGAAGAGCGATCTCAAGGGCAAAATAAAGAACGTGCCATAAACATTATCAAGGCAAAACTTTTGAAGAAAAAAGAAGATGATATGAAGCTGAAAGAGAAAGGCTTGTCGACAACAAATACGGTAACGATAGAGTGGGGAAGTCAGATTCGGTCATATGTCTTGCATCCATATAAGATGGTGAAGGATCATCGAGTTGAGTTTGAGACAAGTGATGTGGATGGTTTTTTGAATGGGGAGATACAAGAAGCGCTTGAGGCAGAGAAGGGGTTGTAAATATTTTGCATAGAGGTATTATTACTTTTGATGCACTACCGGGCCAGCATGACAAAGAGCAGTGCGTCCCTGCTAATCCGACACGTGTCGGTTAGGGAGTAACACGTGAATAAACCTGCAGAGGATTCGCGGCCTATCAGCCTGTTGGTGAGGTAACGGCTTACCAAAGCAACGACGGGTAGCTATTAGCCTTAATGGGTCAGGTCAGTGTTTCTACACACTCATCTCCATTAGATAGTGGCCAATAAAGCATAATACTGAGCCCTGTCGACCTTCGGGTCGGCAGGGTTATTTTTTTTACATGTTTTTTGATAATATCTTTATTTTTAAAGGTATTATAAGCATATATATTGACTTTAAGGCGTATATATGCTATTATATATCAGTCTATGAAAAGAACCTTGTCATTACTATTGGCTTTGGTACTTTCATTGGTTGCTGCATTCTTTTTTGCTCGCAACCTCACAGTGAAAGAACCAAAGAGTCGTGAACATAAATTCACAAGCCTCGAAGTTAAAAGCTCTGGGCAAATCAAACCAAACATCCAACCGTCGACAATCAATATCGGGCTCAGTGCCTCATTTGGTCCGCCGCCTTCCGAAATGTCTCCTGAAGAAAACTGAAAACCGAATCCAAAAAATAAACACACTCATGAAATTATTCCTACTCGCATTTGCCGCCTTCGTGAATTTCACCTTGGCTGCAACTCCTACCCCTGTCTTTCCTGATGAGCTTCCCATCGGTTTTGCTGCGGCTGCTAAAGCCAAAGCTTCGATGAAAAAGCTCGACGTCTACTGCACCGGATCGAACAAGACGTACTATGATATCATCGATATCAGCACACTCAGTTCCGACAACGATCTGATTGCCATTCTGAATCGCATGAACATTCAGATGACTCCCGACAACCCGAACGCCAGGTTTTCCTTGGAGTGCAATATCTACGGTCCAAACGGCATCAGCCTGTTCCGTGCATCTCAGCAGTTCAAACCGCGGAAGACGGGATATGATTTGAGCGGAAAACCGGTGTACGAGAAATATATCGCACACCTGTATTTTGCCCTTACCGATATCACCATCAATGTTCCCGGTGCCGAGAGCGCAGAACTGATTGACGTGTATGGTCAGGCATGGGCTGTTAACGTGTACGAAGGTGGCAGGATCATCATCCCCGGTTGGATGAATTCTGGGCAGTTCAAAGAACTTGTCATCAACGGAAACATTCGTTATGACATGGTTAGCGGATCACGTGTCACTGCACAAGCGGTACAGGTCCAACTGGCCAGTATTCAATTCGAAGGGGTTCCAAACGCCGTCTACGACAATGGAGTTTATGTCATAAGAGTGTCGCCTCAATACGGTCTTCCTCCCGCTTTCCAAGTCAACACAGCTACGAGTAGCTTCAGAGTTCGTGTTGAAAATGGACAGGGCGAAGGCTGGGCGTCTCCAATCATGATTCGCTATGCGAACAAAAAAAGCCTGAATTCCGGCATCGGTTCTGGCTGGACCAAGGTCCGGTACAGTTCCGGTATGAAAATTCAGGTTGATGAACCAGGTGAATACTGGGTTTACCCAGAATTTTCACCATCGGATGTCGGTACGTACATTTATGAAAGCACTCCGACGACTCCGGTCGGCGGCGGACAAGGCTGATCTATGAATCAGTCAAAAAAACCATTCCCGGTTGCGTGCAAGCGCATCCGGGGATTTTTCTTTGCAAAATTTTGCTACAATACATACATGAAAAAAAATATAGGAAAACAAGATAGAATTGTCAGATTCGTATTAGCACTCGCTTGTATACTTTTGGCATTGTCAGTTGCAATTGAAGCGGTAAAGATTATACTTCTTCTACTTGCAATATTTTGTTTGTATGAGGTTCTTGTAGGTTGGTGTGCATTCTATCAATTGATAGGGAAGAATACGTGTCCCGTTGCGAAAAAATAATATAACATAAATTCAGTATTAACAATAAGTATGAATTGTTGATTACAGGATATAATAGACGCATGAATTTTAATCCAGAGTCAGTGTTATCTGTAAGTGAGTCACAAGAAAAAGTGCGGGCTATTTCTGTCTTCGAAGAAGAAAGAGGGGAGGACGGAGAAAATGGAGGTTTGACGATTGAGCTTTCTTCAACCATTATGGAAACGTTTGGAGAAAATAAAGATGCCTTAGAACAATTTTTGGTAAGTATAGGAGAATTCCTTAAGGAAAAGTTGGAAGACAGTGCGGATGTTAAGCCGGGGGATGTTATCCGCAATGAAGATTCAACTATTACAATTCGACCATTTGTTCCGGGACAAGAATTTTCCGCAGAGACAGTTGAAATGATTAAGCGAACAGTTGAAGAGGAAAGTGAGAAATACGAATAAGAAAATCCCTGCAGATCACTGATCTGCAGGGGCTTTTTATTTATTATTTTTAATCCACCGTATTACCTCCGTAGCATACTCTTTGTGAACACATATCTCCACATGCTTCCTTTCGCGTACCTCGAGAGGGAGGTTGGGTTCAATGATTCCTGCCTCACCAATCTCCGGATAAAACCGTAAGGTTACAATACCAAGCTGTTGGTTCATTCCAACGAATGGAGTGTTATCCCATGGGGTATCGAAGCCATCAAACTTGAGGACAATCATAGCCACTTCATTTTTCCACAAACGCGCCATGTTGAGGCCAATACTTCCGCTCAAGATATCAATGTCTTTGAATATGCCACCACGTCCACCGCTGACCATTTTTTGAATGACAGCAGGGAGGTAATCGATATGGTCTCGGAGCAGAACGAACTTATCTTTCAATGGAAGATGTGAGGTGATAGCCAGAGGTGTTTCTACTCCGAAACGAGTTCGAGTAGGAAGGTGACTGGGTCCATAGCCGTACACTTCACCGGTATTGATGTCACCAATGCAAACCGCATCAACAATGCCGTTCTGTACGTGGGCAATCATTGTTCCACTTCCCGTTGACTGAAGGCGTCCAAAGGCACGTGTTCCGTCTAGCGGATCAATCGTGAAATATCCATGCGTATTATCTAACGGCTTGATGTTCAAATCATTCTCTTCGCCAATTATTCCTTCACCGGGAAAATGCTTCTGAATCTCTTCGACATACATATCCTGTGCCTTGTAATCGGCACTGGTTACCAAGTCGTCATCAGTTCCATTGTAATGCGTTTTTATTTTTCGGCTAAATGTGGCCGCTTCGTTTTGGATAATTTGTATTGCTGCTTTCGCCATCGTTTCCATCATGGGGTAGAGCATATTGTTTTTGTTTGTTGTTTTCATGGCTATCTTTACTATATATCGATTTTTTCACCGTGATTTATTTTCACGAATATTTGGTACAAAATTACATACTGTGTTTGATATATGTTGTTATCTATACCTATATATGATATAAAAAGTGTATTAAAAGTAATACATATTTTATATGAATAAAAAAGACCTACTTACATATCAAACAATTTTCTCAAAAATCGGCCTATCTGAAACCGATGCAATTGTGTACGCTACGCTTGTATTCAACGGAGAAATGCTTCCAACTGAAATTGGTAAAGCATCGGGCTTATATAGGCCGGTAGTATATAAAGCCATAGAAACGCTTGGTGAATATAAATTAATTCGCATATCATCTCGCGGAAAAAGAAAAACATATAGTGCCGAGTCACCTGATCGATTAGAAGCCTTATTTAAAGAATATGAGCAATCGTTTTTTGAAAACTTGGAGGACGTGTATCGCATTCATGAGTCATCTACGGACAAGCCGACGATTTCAGTCGCAGAAGGTGAACATGCGATTCGCGATGTCTATAATGATGTCATCAATACGCTGGATAAAAACGAGATGTATTATCGTTACAGCTCAATCAAGCAATTTAAGAAGACAACCTTTATTCCAAAAGATTACCAATATAAGCGAGACAAGAAAGGATTAGAGAGAATGGTGATAACCGGATTCGCGAATCAGCCAGTACGAAAACGATTGGGAAGGACTGTAAAAACAATTCCGAAAGAATTCGATCTGTTTGAAGATGAAATAAACTTGGTGATATACAAAGATAAAGTATCAATTATTGATTACCCTTCAAAGGTGACCATAAATATCAAGCATAAGAAATTTGCCGAATTCCAAAAGAAGTTGTTCAGGCTGTTGTTTTCGAAGTTGTAAAATGGTATTTTATGTACATACTAAAAAAATAATTAAAAAATAACATATGTCATTTATAGACAATTTGAAAGGAACTTTGAAATCATTAATAGGAACTAAGACTGAGAAAGTGGTAGAGGAAGCTCAAGCCAAAGCCGAAGTAAAGGTTGAAGAGGTGAAGGAAGCGGCAGTCGAAGTTAAGGAAAATGCTGATGAGGCAATAGACTCTGCTATTGCTAAAGTTGACGCTGTTATGGAGCAGGCGTCTCAAGATTTGAAGGGGATAATGCATCCTAACGAGAATAAGTAATTCTCATGCCCGATCGTCTAACGGTAGGACAACGGTTTCTGGAGCCGTTAATTGGGGTTCGAGTCCCTATCGGGCAACTAACAACTTGTAAAAATAAAAAACCAGATACTCTTTTGGGAGGTACTGGTATTGACGCAAACTCCCCTGAGGAGTCGTTTGCAATTTTTATGATTCAAATATTTTATCCAACTAACAAGTGCTATTTTAAAAACTATCTCAAACTATCTGTATTCGTAAGCTAATTAGAAATGCTTATTCATAGAGAATCTGCTGAACAGGTTCGTATGATATACATCTAGTTTGCTCAACAAGACTTGAGCTTCTTCGGAGTCAGGGAAGCCCTTTAGAAGGTCTTTCCGTAACTGAACCGACGACATCTCTGCTGCAACATCACGGCCTCCTTGGCTGGTGATCTGCAACCAATATTTATCAAACTCTGGATAGTAGTCCTGTAACGTGATTTCGCCAGTATCCAGATCGGTGAGGTGTATCGTATTACTCATGTTCGTATTTTTCTTTGATTGCCTATGGATGAATATTTGGTTTATCCACGGCTTTAAATACTCATAATCTTGAGTACTTAGAGCCGAGGGTGAACTGCTGTTAAAAGATTATATATATTTTATCATATATATAATAATTGTCAAGTCTTATTGGGACTAAGATTGTTTTGAAAATAAGGTACCAACTTCGCATCATACCGCCAACAAAGAATTTTCTAAAATTTGCTATACTTAAAACATGAAAAAGATACCATATAGCCTTATTCCCACACTACTTTTTATTGTGATTTCTTCACTGTTATTGTTCAAAGTGCCTCCAGGAGAAAATCTGATATCAGAGAATATTGACACATTACTCGGTGTGATTACCGGTGCATTGCTTGTAGGTACCCTTGTCTGGGATTTCATCCGATTTTTTCCAACTAAGAAATGGCCAAAGATGCAAAACGGATCAGGTATTGCGATAGGGGTTGCACTCGGAGTGTGTTTTGGAATAGCACTTGATAATCTTGCTATAGGCATAGCCTTAGGTATTTCTCTTGGTGTCGCCTTCGATTCATCTACTAGTGAAAAGAATCCTAAAAATAAGTAAAGACTCTTTGTAAATTCAATCTGCTTAATGTAAAATACATACATGAATACAATACCAAAAAATACAATTTGTTTATGGTTTGAAAAAGATGCAGAAGCTGCAGCCAATTTTTATGCGGCTACATTTCCAGACAGTAAGGTGGGGCATATTTTCTATGCGCCAAGTGATTATCCAAGTGGCAAGGAGGGCGATGTTCTTACTGTGGAATTCACGGTTTGCGGTGTCCCTTGCGTTGGGCTTAACGGTGGATCAGTATTTCCTCAAAGCGAATCATTTTCATTTCAAATCGCAACAGATGATCAAGAGGAAACTGACAAATATTGGAATGCAATTGTGGGAAATGGCGGAATGGAAAGTGAATGTGGATGGTGTAAGGATAAGTGGGGAGTGTCATGGCAAATTACACCAAGAACCCTTATTGAAGCCAACTTGGCAGGAGGAGAAGAAGCTAAACGTGCCTTTGAAGCAATGATGACAATGAAAAAAATTGATGTCGCAGCTATTGATGCTGCACGGAGAGGGTAAATGAAAAGCCGGAGGCTACTGCTTCCGGCTTTTTTGTTTTGGTATTTTATCTTCTACAATTCATTTTCCAAACGAACCATGATCTCCGCCTTAACCTGATCGTCTGATTTTGTCGCATGGTTATCACCTGACTGGTCTCCATAATTTCCAACTTGGGCATGATTCATGCCGTCGATAATATAATCTCGATTATTGGGGGGAAGGTTTTTGGCATTCTCTGCAACTTTTTCTGGTGTGAGTATTCCGTCAAGTGATCCGTGTATACTAATTGTCTTCAAGTCTACATCGCTTAAATCACTTCCACAATAGGATCCAAACAACACTAAGGTTTTTATTTTTTCAGCATGTGACTTTGCGTATTCACATGACATGGCTCCTCCAAGAGAATGTCCTCCAAGCATCCAATTTGTAATCTTAGGATTATTCTGAATAATTTCATCAGCTTGATTAATCCCAAAAAAGGCTAAATGAAGAGGTGGCTTTGTGATAAAAAATGTTTTTGTAAATGAGTTGCCGTTTGCTAAGAAATCAAGCTTGTGAAAATATGCCTGAGGATCAATCTTGGCTCCGGGGTAGAAAATAAAACCGGACGTTGGACAATGAATGTCATCACATATAGGGGATATTTCCCAATAGTTGGGATGTTCGGTAATTGTCAGCATGCTTGAGTTTTGATCAAAGAATCCTTTCAATGCTACCTCATCAGCGGTATAGATAAATTGCGTCCATATGAAAAAGGTAATCACTGCTAGAATAATAAGCGCGATAACAGCTAATATCACTCTTTTAAGTATTTTCTTCATATATAAATTGTATCATATTTGATTTACGCTATTTGGCGGGATATACTTTATATATGAAAAATACATACATAAATCTACCGATTAGAAACGTAGCCGAGACAGATGCCTTTTTTGCAGCCCTTGGAATGACGAAGGACATACGATTTGCAAGCGAAGATACAACCAATACAAAAATTAATGACAATACCATCGTTATGCTTTTGGAAGATAGTCGAATGAAAACATTTGTTGATGGTGATCCGACTCCTGTTAATTACAATTTAACGGTAGCTGTACAATTTGATTCAAAGGATGAAGTTGATGCTTTCTTTGGAAAAGCTATAGAGGCAGGTGCAACTGATACGACAAAGCCAAGTCCCGAATCAGAAGCGTTTATGTATGGAAAAGCATTTCGAGATATTAACGGTCATATTTGGGAACCGTTTACATTCTTTGGTGAGATGCCGAAGGCATAATTACAATAGTTCAAACAACTTACGTACAAATATTTCGTCATCCTCAATAATTTCAACACCGAACCTCTTACAGGTTATTTCAACATTTCCGTGTCGCCAATATTTTTCCGGACAAAATACGAGAACTTTCTTTTGTGATGCAAGAGCTAAGCCAAGCTCTAAAAGGGAGATAGGGGATTTTGTTTGTCCGTCAAAATAAAAACAAACGATATCAGCTGCATCAAGTAATCCATCTAATTCCCAATTCACTTGGGCATTAAATTCGGGATTGGAAATATCCTGTACCCATGTTGAATCCCAGGCCAGCCTTCTGGGATTTAAAATTGTAACGTCTTTGTCCTGTAATTTTTCAATAATAACTCTTTGCCATTCGGCAGCCGTATTCATTTCAATACTTCCGGCAAGGAAGATAGTCGTATTGCCTTTGGTGATAATTTCAGGAGCCTTGATTTCTTTCATAAATAAATTATACCACAGCCTTTATTTCGTGATATTATCAAGATATATGAAAAAACGTTCAATTTTCGCAATACTTTTGATTGCCTATATTGCCACCCTCATCAAAGTAATGGTCTTTAAAGATATACCGGTTATCAAACTGGGACAACTTATGATTAATTTTGGCGGCACAAACTCTGGACATGCGCCAAACTTTATTCCATTCAAAACTATTGGTCCGTATTTGATGGGGTATAAAGGATTGATGATTGCGGCCATTAATCTTTTAGGAAATATTATTCTGCTTGTACCTGTTGGATTTCTTGTCCCATTAGTTTTTAAAAATGTTACTTGGAAAAAGTCTTTTTTAGTTTCTATTTTCTCAGGTTTGTTTATAGAAATAATGCAGGTGATATTGGACGTTGGAATATTTGATATTGATGATGTGATATTGAATGCAATTGGGGTTATGGTTGGATATTGGATATTTTTAACTTTAACAAAATGGGTAAACTTAAAGAAATATAAAACTATAATTTTTTCTATGTTTGTGTGCATTGCCATTGCGGCAAGTGCAGCGTATTACGTCTATCCAAAAGATCAGGTGATGATTACTCCCGAAGGTGAAATTAGCCAAAACAGTGGAGATCCTTGTGGTGGTACGGGTGGAAATGGGGAAATTATAATGATGGGAAATAACAGCATTACTTTACAGAGAAATAATGAATCTGATCTGCTTGTTACATTTGCAAATACAGTTGATGTACGAATGTCTGCTGGTCCTGGCTCAGTATCTGATTTGAAAATAGGTGAGAGGGTAACATTGATTGGTGGTATGAACCCTGACAATACGTTTAGGGCGGATGCATTGTTTGTGTGCAATGAGAAATAATAAGTGATATATTTTAAATATGGATTACCTCTATCACGGATCAGCCACTCAACATCTTAAAACTCTTGAACCGAGAAAAAGATATACCCCTCAAGGGAAGATAGATTATGCTTCAATTTATGCGACGCCATTGGCTGGATATGCTGCAACACACTCATTTCCTTGGTCAAGTGATGAAGGTGTGATTTTAAATGTTGATGGGGGAAGGATAACTTTTTCAATACCGAGTGCGCTGAAGGAAAGGCTTCAGGTACCGATTTCAATTTACAAAATATCAAATGAGAATTTTCGACATACCACTGAGGAAACGACTGGGCTTACGTGGAACACTGTTGAGCCGGTTGAGATTTTAGAAGAAAAACAATATGAGAGTGTTGAGTCTGCATTACGGGAATTAGGCGTTTATTTTAATTATAAGTAACAAATCACATCTATAAATATGTCAGTACAAGAAAAATTAAATAAAG
>Ga0247807_10000215_pt1 | contig 39830 bp, 34 predicted proteins | sample UWRJL074202C1_FD_179931 | JGI IMG/M metagenome (GOLD analysis project Ga0247807, IMG submission 179931) | Plant litter microbial communities from Arlington Agricultural Research Station in Wisconsin, United States - UWRJ-L074-202C-1 | ecosystem: Environmental > Terrestrial > Plant litter >...
AAGGTGTTCGGCTTAGCGTCCGCTACTAATTCAATGTCCAATATCTGGGCCCTTTGACCCTCTTATCGCAAATAGCTACCAAAGTCACGTGTTATATATCGACAGACACTTTGAAATAAAGATTACCTTTGCAAGGCTTGGAGTCATGCTTATAGGGCAGGAAGATTGTAAAATCAATGATAGTTGGATCTCAGCTTCTGTAGCCAAGGCGGTAACCCATCTTCTTGTTGGGCTACCAAGGTCATCAACGGATGTTGTTTGACTTGGAGGACAGTGTATATCATATTCATGATAGAGCATGTGACATAGGTTTATGTATGTTTCAATAAATTTATATAGTGTCTATCTTAACATCTACAATCAAAGTATAGCACGACTTGATGTTCAACTTTTATAATCCCCCCCACATTTATAATCCTCATAGTTAAGGTGTGGTTGAAACTCGCAATACAGCGTATCCTATACAATGAGTTGTCAGCCATCCAGAACTTCAAAATTTATAGAGAAATCACTTACTGGTGTACTGGCCATTTTGAAGTTATATGCAGCTTCCTCGTCTGTTACTAGATTCTTTCTAATCCCCTTTCCCTCCGTAAGCAATTGGATTTGACAACTTCTCTCCATCAACGTAAATAGATAAGCTGCCTCATCTACGGTTCCGCCTACGGTAAGCAGCCCATGGTTCATTAATATCGCCGCCTTTCCTTGACCTAAGGATTCGGCGATCCTTTCCCCTTCAGCGTCTGCAAAAGCAATCCCACCGTAGTCAGCATACACGCTATGTGCGTTATAGAAATAGCAGGCATCTTGATTCAGCATTTCAAGGGGTCGTGCGAATGCTGACCATGCACGCCCATGAATAGAATGCGTGTGACAAATGGCATGGACATCTGGACGAGCTCGGTGGACAGCACCGTGAATGGAAAATCCCGCGGCATTAATAGGTGCATCCTGAACTACCTCATCAGTGTTCTTCTCTATAAAATAATAATTATAACAAAAATGCCATTCTTACCGAGTTTGCACCGACAAAGTTTCCCTCTAGGTCTACGCAGACCATATCGCTTGCTTTTAGCATTCCAAAATGAACACCAAGAGGGTTTATCCAGAACCTATCCTCATATTCTGGATCTCGCACGCTGATATGCCCACTGATACCTTCCGCATAGCCTTCACTAGCGAAGACTCGGAAAGCGCCAGCCATATGTTCAAGCTGCCATTGTCGTTGGCTACTATACGATGTGAATTTTGGGACACCAGGCATGCTCCTTCCTCGATGACCCATAGATTCTAGAGCTGTCATTTCATCTGATGATTGATGAGAGGATATATTTTCTGACCTCGTCACAATATCCGTTTCCGCTATTGCTGAAGGTGACATTGTACAAGACTTGATGAAAGACAGAAAACAATTTGAGCGACGAGGTTTAGGCTGATGTACTCCAAGATACTGATAAAATAAATGTAAAAGAATAGTCTACCTTGTCATGCTCGTGGCGTGGTACTACTAACAAGTTTCCTCGTATCTATCCTACAATCTCTTTCGGCCAGGGCGGTAATTACAGATGGGTGAAGTAGAGATCGGAAGTACTAGTACAGGAGTCGTTCGTATTGTAGATAACCACTAGATTTGAATGTTATCGTCAGTCACCCTTGCGCGATAGAGACTTTAAGCGAGTAAATAGGGGCGATTTGATTAGAGGGGAACGCTGTCGGACAGTCCGACAGGCTACGATTGGCGATTTTCCTATAGGAACTCTCCACGTCCCCAGAGTAGGGGCGGCACATCCCACTTTCTCCTACATCTAATATGTTCTCATGGGCATCAATATTGCTGGTTAGTACACTCTTTTATCATCCAGGAGTTAGTTGTGTCTATAGACACTTTCAGTAACCTCACATGTATTGGCATAACCAGCAGCTTTCCACCATGGCTTTTCGCGATGCACCTACGGGTAAGTTCATGATAACCTCCTACTCTTCTACGATGATTGATGGCGAATAAAGACATAAATGATAAATATCCTATCTGGCTTTCATATCTTGCTGCTCTTTTGTTGGGGGTAGCTGTGTTTCAACTCCTTTGCCAGCCGCTCTTATGTTCTCCGTTGTCCCGAATTCCAGGCCCGAAATGGTTTGCACTGACCCGCTGGTGTTTGGCTTACCAAGACTGGAAAGGCACTCGAACGACCTTTATTCATAAACTCCATCTTAGATATGGCGATGCAGTTCGAATTGGCCCTAATGAGGTGTCTTTCAATAATCTAGCCGCTTTACGCACCATTTATGGCGCAGGGAGTGGATTTGAGAGAGACACTTTCTACCGTATGTTTGATGCCTACGGAAAGCAGAATTTGTTTACCTTTGGACCTTCTAAGCCGCATAGTGATCGCAAAAAGTTATTGAATCACGCCTATTCTAAAACATCGATATCAAAAAGCGTTATTTCCAGTATGGTTGAAGATAAGACACGGCAATTTATGCACTTATTAGAGAGCGAACCTAAGACTGCGTCGGAGATTTTCACCAGCTTGCACTATTTTGCTATCGACTCTATCACTTCTTTTCTCTATGGTGATATGCACGGCGGCACTAGTGCCCTCAAAGGCTCATCAACTGACCGAGAACTCCTTGCTGATGTGATAGACCCAACTCGAAGAAAACTCTCATGGTATGCGGTGCACTTTCCTAGGTATACTAAATGGATGTATACACGTACCGGCGCTTTGGAATGGTTTGTGGCTAGCATAGGAATGCTGCCCATGGCAAAGCCATCAACATACACTGGCATTCGAGCCCATGCCCTAAAAGCATGGCAAATGTTTAGCACTGCACCTTTAGTGGAAAAACAAGACTCCGCTATGACTACTATCGTAGGACGACTTTGGCAACATCAACAAAGTGAAAAAGGGGCGGGACTCGATGATCTGGATATAGCCTCAGAATGTGCTGACCACTTACTCGCTGGAATTGATACCACGAGTGACACCTCGATGTTTCTTATCTGGGCACTTTCGCTCCCAGAAAACTCTAAAATTCAAGAAAAGCTCATTGCTGAAATCGCGCAGCTTGACGAATCTTCAATGGTTGAAGGTGGCTTTCCCTCCGCCTCAGCATCCGATAGACTCCCCTACCTCGATGCCGTGATTAAAGAAACATTGAGGCTTTACAATCCTTTGCCTGCTTCTGAACCTCGAACCCTCCCTATCGACTCTACCATTACGGGATATCTGATACCAGCTAGAACAGTAGTCAGCATGTCACCTTTCTCCTTGCATCGTAATCCTGATGTGTTCCCGCAACCACTCAAATTTGATCCCGAAAGGTGGCTACGGGAATCAAGTGATTTAATAGAAATGAAAAGATGGTGGTGGGCATTCTCTAGTGGGGGGAGAATGTGTATAGGGCTGCAGTAAGTTCTATTCCGTTATGAAAGTTGAAAGTATAATTCTTATTGCTGATGGAGAGTATGTAGCCTCGCGATGGCAGAAATGACAACGCTTGTAGCTGCCTTGTATAAAAATTATAGTACCACGATACAAGATCGCCAGCAAGGTATATCGCCAGGAATTACAAGCAGGTTTGAGGTCTTTTCAGACGAAACGTTCCCAGAGCTTAGTGTAGGTTAAGTGGACAATCTATAGGTTGAGTATTTAGACTAATTATGTGTAGGAACACACGTGCTGGATTGATTTTGAGAAATTAAAGTGAAAGTAGCCTAGGAATAGACCATCAAATACAATTATTTGTATTTTGGAATCGCCAAAGTGGTATCGATTCCTAAAGAAATGAATTCTAGAATAATCACACGTATTGTATCATTTAAATGAATACTATCACGCAAATCTCCGGCGAGGAGCATTATTTTTAGCTGAATAAATTATTTACAAGTAGGCAGCATTACTACGTCCATTGATTTACTTTCTTTGTTTGGTAAGTATGAGGTGGAGTGTTTGTTCAATTAATACTTGGAAGATAGAGGCTTTGATTTGAAATTGGATGACTTCTTCAGGATTATTTGGGCTTGAGATGTGGAAAACTTACAATCGCGATCATTGTGCCTGTAATACTTATTAGAAAACTGAAGTTTGAGGATCACTATGTCGCTGTTTCTATAGTGTATTAGAAGGTAAAAGATGCAAATTTATCTTCCACTTGGTCTGAGGCTCGACAGATGGGGCTAATCAGACGTTGTAGATCGGTGCAGGGATTGATGTACAGTAATTTGCAGATGGACTTAATCGTGTATAATATTACTAGATCACTTATAATAGAAGCAAATTGCTGTCAACATGGAATAAATAGGCCACTGGAGCTGTGTTAGGCTAATTGACGGGTTTGTTGGGCATTCTCTTCCTTGGTCGTCAACAGATACATGTAAACTAATGAGTAGTGATGATACTAGTGTGTGAGCAAAGCTATCACATCTTAAATTTCACTTGAAGAGGCTTGCGGAGTAAAGGCGAGTTACTCAAGAAAGTCTGCTGTTCGATACGCATGACTGCACCTTTAGTGTGCACCATTTGGAGAGTGTGTGAGATCGTGTTGAGTGATCGAGCTAGCACAAACAAAATATTAGTACCGAGGAAAACAGTGATTAGGATCCCGATTACCATTGCTCTAGGATGTTTTGAATGGAAGAGAGGGATAAGTTACTAATGTGCAGCGAACGTCGTGAGAGACTGTATTGTGCTTCAAATCTTTCTAAATTCAATCTTTTCTTTCTGCCACGACGTTTTGAGAGCGAGGTACTTCTTATCCGCTGTACACTGTCGCCAGTATGATTTAAATAGCTCCGACGCTTGTTCTTTCTCCAGACGTTTCCCATCCACATCGTCCCCAGACCATTTGTCAAGAACATCTCCATTTGAATCATATTTCCTACACAAAATTAAGAATTGACGAAATAGATCAGACAGCTACTAGTAAACTCACCGCCCACCTTTGTGGTTTGCGTATCGCCTCGCCCTCGTCATACCCATTTGAATAAATTTCCGAGCCATGTCCGCACCAACAAAGTCGCCCATTTCGACGTAATGCTCGAATATTGCCCATCTAAATCAGAAACTCGGAATCAGTTATTCCAAATTCTGAAGGTCCAGTTTATTCATGAGCGGGGACTGTGCTAAATTTACCTCCTAGACATATATACTTCTTTTTGGTATGAATATGTGAGACCTAGGAGTAACCCGCCTTTGTAAGGTCCTGTGGGGACAACATCTATCAGTACTATGAGAATATAACTCACAAGACCTGAGCAGAATTCTGTGCAATAGGCACTGTTCGAAATGCCCAGTATGGTAGGATCATAGATTTGTATGGCTCGAATGACAAAACCCCCATCTCACCACGCGCGATTTCGTACGAATAACATAGTTCACGGTCTTCTAAGGCTGGTGACCGTAATGGTGGGTCAGGGACTGTCGGAGAAGCATTGTTAAAGCTAGGCAGTTCTTTATGTTTTGGCATCGTATGTACTTTAGTAATAATACTTTTGGTCGAGTGGTAAGGTGTGACATGAATTGGATGTTTGGTCCAGCAATGGGTTCGAGGTCGGGCAATGTTGACGTCATGGGAGGTGGTGCAACAACGCTATCTAGCTCTCGATGCGAAATGCTATATAGTAGAATTATTTGTTGTTGTCCCTCTCAGCTCATAATAAGAATTAAGAATATGTATAAAGGCAGAGAAGCTCCTTTTCAACCGTAGAAATATAGGTGTGCGGAGTTGCCACTTATCTAGGGTATTGAATATCCTGAAAAAATAGGTACAGCAAGCTTGAGAGATATACTGATATTCACTACAGAATTTCATCACACTCTAGCCGAAAATGCGTAGTCAATCTATGCAGTTTATTCAAATAAAACGGAGAAATCCATAGAAACTGCACGCCATACGTACTGTTTCTCACCTAGTAGACAGTATGTAAAGGCTACGCAAAGTGGGCATAACAAAACTTTTTTTGCGAATTCTAGCAGTGCGATTTTGTAGTAAGTCGCCTTTCGAGGTGTAGACCCTACGCCATCCATAACATTGAATCTTCCGTCTTCTAATAAGGCACTTATACCATGACTAAGTCTCTACAGACAATTCTGACTTCTACGATCAAAATAAGTGCTCCCTAATGTTCTGCTCTTGAGTAGTTTGGTTCGTTTCGTCTACCTTAGTAGAACCTTTGAAACAATTTGGTACTGGATGAGCTTAGGGAGAACATCATACGTATTGTCACTGGCAATCAACATGAATTGATGTACATCTTTCATCAAGTTTTTGGATCACAAACCTAGCATAAGTATCAGAATTCCAATTAATGAGATCAGTGGTATTTAATCTATGCCCTAGTTCTGAAATGCTATAACCACAGTATGTAGTAGCTTGTCAATCTCCAGTCTGAGGTTGAAATTTTTACAAGCTAGATACCGGGATCAAAGCTCTCCTATAATTAGAGTGTTATGATGTGATTCATGGCTGCGGTATTCTTTCCATTCGTTGGAAAAGGTAGTGTATTTACTAAGGAGGCTGGGCAGAGCTCTGTTAAGATACGGCTTAATTTCTTGACGCAATTACTGAATAAAGTAAGACGACAGGAGGTATTTGTTTCCGTATGCTACAAGTGCTGCTTAAAGGCTAAATCCTACTTTTGATCATATCAAACTGCAGGTGAGTAAAGATTCACTTCTGGAGGGGACTAAGAAAGATTCCCTAATCAATGATACTTGAAGTTACATCTATCTCCTTCAAAACCAGCTCGCTCCCCCACTCTATTTGATCCCTGTTTTGCTGCATCTTTCACCTCAAACTTGATTTTCCCTCTTCAGCATCCACTAACCCCTGTGTTATACCTTACCTTCCTGCATGTACAGAACACACAAAGATGCCGACCAATCAATGTACGAACAGGGGAGAAAACGACCTGGTGACCAAACGTACAAGACTGCTGCTGACACAAACTAGAAATCTATCAGTTTCAAATCTAGACTCTCCACTTTGGAAACCTAAGTTTTAATTTCGAAAGTTCTGGTTACCTTAGCTCTCTATCGCCTATTCTCGAATCCAATTCGTCAATAGAGAACTCCACTTCATACCAAATTTGAGATGGTTTCCACTAAGCGGACTTTGAACAAGAAATTTGGTAGCTACATACAGATCTAGCATAGCTGACTGCAGCATGTATGCAACAGAGGGGCGCACCAACGAGGTAGATAATAAAAGCAGCGGGACCTTACTATCTTGGAGTATATATAGAGGCACTGATTGAATACTTTACTTTGTCACGTAGATATTTATTTTGTTGTCCCTTCATTTTCGCAAGTGACAGAAGTTCTCCTTTCGTGCTCTCTCTTCTCGTGGTCTTTCTTCTTGTGGAAATGAAGAACTACTACAACGTGGAACAATGGAATTAAAACCCTCCAGCAAAATGGTCACTAGGAGTTCCAGCAAGGTAGAATTCTCACCAAATATCACTACTCAACGTGCCAAGTATGGAATTCTCCTTGATGCTAATGGTAATGAATTCGTCGTCCCAGACTATACATTGAAGCAGATCTACGACGCGATTCCCAAAGAATGCTTTGAGCGTAATGTGCTGAAATCACTTCGGTACCTTTTCCAGGATATAACACTCATTGCCATAACTTTTCTTGCCTTCAGCAATTACAATACTCCAGACTACATCCAATCCACCATTGCTCGTTTTGGCCTCTGGTGCCTTTATGGGTTTTTGCAAATGCTTTTCGGTTGCGGTATTTGGTAAGTAATGTCATTGATCTTACATCCATCTTGAAGTGCGCGGAAAGACACTGCGCTTGTAACGTGTCTAAAAAGGAATTTATGCAGACTTCTCGGTATCAACACTTCCTAAAAGATTTGCTTTGAACATAGTGAAATGGCGTGACAGAAAAACTAACAACAAGAAAAGGATTCTAGCTCACGAGTGCGGCCATATGGCATTCTCACAATACACAACACTCAATGATGCAATTGGTCTTATTCTGCACTCTGCTTTACTAGTACCATACTTCTCCTGGAAAATCACTCATAAACATCACCACAAAGGAGTTGGAAACATGGCCACAGATACTGCTTTTACACCTCCCACCCGTCTCAGTTTTGCTCAAGGATTCAACAAAACCATTGAAGAAATTGCGGAGGTCGCTGAGGATGCGCCAATATACTCCTTTTTCGTGACTCTGATTCAGCAATTGTTTACTTGGCAAGCATACACCCTCATTATGATGGGTGTCGGCGAAAATTGGTTTGAAAGAAAAGCTGCAAAAGAAAAGGTGGAAAGCCCAGAAAAGAATGAAGATGGAACAATTCGAAGGACATATGGACTGAGCGGGAGTCTATTCAATCCATATAGCCCATACTTTAATGAGCTTGACGCAAGGTTTATAATCATCACAGATGCCGCTATTCTTGTTACCTTCTTGCTGTTGCACTGGGTTGGAAGGACTTATGGATGGGGAAACCTGATATTGTGGTATTGCATTCCGTATGTTTTGATCAACAGTTGTGTTAGTAAGTTACAGACTTTCCCACAATCGCTGTCGTCGTGGTTCCCAATCTCACTAATTAATTTTGCGTTCCATTCCTTCCTATCTAACACTTTATTCACCTCCTTCCTCCGGCGGATATTGCTTGGAATACGTATATTCCTGTCAAGTATCGCTACCTGTTATTTTTCACAACGTGGTAACCAAAGGTGTTTCACTGACTAATGGAATAGTCTTTATTGCCTCGCTTCAGCATCTCGATCCATCAATGCCTCATTACACTGCCGATACCTGGACCTTTATCCGTGGTGCCGCATCTACTATTGACCGCGATCTTGGATTCATTGGCAAGTACTTATGGCATAACGCCAACGAAACGCACGTCTTACATCATCATATTGGTACAATTCCTCATTACCACGCTGTTCAAGCCACCGAAGCTATCAAACCCATTATGGGAGTCCATTACCATCGTAACACCTCTGGTATGGTAGGTATAATGGATACCTTCATCAAGTTGGGCCGTGCTTGTCAGTGGGTAGAGAGTAGTGTGGGTAGTGTTGGTGATGGTAAGGGTGTGTTGTTCTTTCAAGGTATTGGACATATTAAACAGAAAGGTGCCATTGTGAAAGGAAACTCAGCAACAAAGGTTTCACTAAGATGATAATATTGTATTGAAATGGTTTGGATTGAGCTAGTTACCTGCACAATTGTCTCCTGCGCTGTCAATTTTTGAAGATCCTAGCCCTGTTCTCTTCGAGAGATTGGTTGATCACATTAAGATAACTGAGATAAATTATTTATAAGTCTTTCATATCAGTAATTAAACCGTGGTTTTGAACAATTTGCTCTCGTTGTAATGAAACTGAATGTGTTAAGGTAAACTTCTGCCATTTTAACCACTTCACCTGTAATGGACTAAATTTTATCTTAAATAAAAATGTTAAGAGTAACCTTCATTTCAACAACATAGTACTGCTAGGGTACTAAGTATTTAAGTGCTGATACTAGAATGATAGTATACTACGATGAACTCAGGCTCTTACATAATCTATATTTGTATTTTCATAATCGGCGCATGTCCTAATGGGAAAAGACTGTGAATTAAGCTTAACCTACCTATATTCTAAAAATGTGCTATAACCAAAGTGGATTTGTTTCTTGATGGACCGAAGAGATAATATTCAAGTTGACAGCTAAATCTACCTGGTGTACACTGTTTTGCTATTTGGTAAGAAGTATGTCTTACTATTCAATATAAATCTGGTCTAGATTCAGAGCTTGAGGAAAGTATTCAGTTTTGGGAGCTCTCTATCTTTTGACACTCAACTTAATAGCTAACCTACCTGCAAGTTCATGATCTAAAATCGATCTATAAGATACGCTACACATGAAGTATTTTTTTGAAAAAAAAATCAAAATTTAGTATGGGTTAGAAAATTCAGTGTTTCTAGCGAGTCAGCGAACTTCCTTTCATGATACCATCCACATGAACTCGTCGAGGCTTCATTTGGCAGTTAAATCCGCACCTTTATTCACACGAGATATTTTCAAAGGAACGTCTCGAATGAGCAATATATAATATACGAGAATGACGGTTGACTCTTATTCTAAGATCTATGTTCAAACTTATGGGCTGTACTGGAGCCAAATTCGAATGTCTAGAAGCTATTAATACTACTCTAGGTGTAATTTAGATCATGGGAGCTAAGTTTACTTATCAATCGTCACAGCAAACTATGTCAGACAGATGTAATTGAGCTGTCAGTTTGCAGACCTGGGAAGTTAGATGCTTGGCAGACAATTACTGGTCTTCTGAAATTCGTAAAGAAACTGTACTTCATGTGTAGTAAATTTAATCTCAACTTTGCCTGTTTGCTTATAGCGGTCTAGGTTTCTAAAGATTGAATATTTTGAATCGTATCAAATTGATCAAGGAACTTAAAGAACTCAAGGTTTTCAACTCAGATGTGTTTGCCAGATATAGTACTGATGGCGATCGTGTTGCATAAAAATTTAGGAGTGCAAACATGTTTGCTATACCATCAAACTCTAAGGTTTTCCGCCAAATAATAAGTCACAATCATTGAACTAAGGCGAGCTACCTGTTTTGTTGCGGTTGCTTGTGCTTGCTTTTTAGCTAGATGTTTAGGCGAATGCCAAGGCTCTCACATCCTCTTCCTCTTCCTTCTCCTTTTCAACCACTTTCACCCTCCAAGACCTCCAAGTACGTACAAATATGACATCCAAGGAACTGGATATTCGTGCTTCTTGCATGATACTAGATCGAGTGATTAAAAAGAAAATCAATGGCCAGCCAATTGGTCCATTCGAGGACGACTGGCGAAATATACCAGAAATCCGTGAGTAATCTATCCTGATCTTGTTAAAAGACTTCATCTTGCTCTGCTAACTTCCACTTAAGCCACTGCTGATGAGATAATTCCCACCAATACCATACAGCCTAATTTGAACGAGTGTTGGGATGATTATCAGAAGGAGGCAACCTACAATGGCCCAGTACGTGACCCATGGTGTATCAAGAGCAAGCCCACAAAGTGCAGGCTGTCTGATCAATGGTGTGTTATCATTCGTTGTAAGTACAGGCTGACTCCACGGTATTCTAGGCGTTACCTCATAATCACATATATGGACCTTGGCCATCAACTCAAGACTTTCTAAGGTTCCAATACCTAGCTCTACGAGAAGATTCAATCTACGCTCTTCGAAACTCGGTTGCAAGCTTTAGAGCATACCCTGACATGAACGAAGACAAGGAGACTTACATTTACTCCAAAGTTCACTTCACCGGTCTAGTCCTGGCTGTCACAGGCGTTGCCTTCAGAGTAACGTTTTCCACCGAGCGCTCTGGCTTAAAAGTTCGCTGGAAACAATCCAAGAGACTGCAACAAGGCACGTTGGTTGCTATATCCACGGAACGTGATATGTTCTCGAGCATCTGTAAAGTTGCAATAGTGGCAGGTTAGCAACTTTCTACACTGAAGATGGATTTCCGATACTGATTTTGTATGTAGCTCGTCCATTGGAGGGGGGTTTGGACCAAAACCCTCCAGCAGTAGATCTGTTTTGGGGAGACGAAGACCAAGCTGTCTTGGACCCAGCTGAGTGTAAGGATTTGAGCGAATGCGCAATAGTTTCCTCTAACATCTATATAGCTTATATAATGGTTGAGGCACGATCTGGCTATTTCGAGGCTTATCGACATGTGCTGCTAGGAATTCAAGATGTCGCGATGGAAAAATTCTCTTTGAAAAAGCACATTGTCACTCTAGACAATAACATTCCGGCACCAGCCTACCTCCAGGAAAATCCGTTCATTGACGTTACTGCGCTTTTTGATAATATGGGAACAGAGAAGCTCGAAACTCTTCAGAACTTCAACATTCTGGAAGACTCTCTGTTGCGTATGCCAAGCTCAACGATGGATAACTCACAATTGAGTGCATGCGAAAGAATTCTTTCAAAGTCTCTTGCTATTGTTCAAGGCCCTCCGGGTGAGTCGTCAAGCCCTATCTGATGATTTTCTGACTTTTATGTAGGTACTGGGAAGACATTCACATCAGTGGCCTCTCTTAAAGCCTTAATTGCAAAGAGTGACAGTGTAATCATTGTTGTTGCTGCCCAAACAAACCATGCGCTAGACCAGTTGCTTAATCACATCTTAGAATTCGAAGAAAATATTCTTCGACTTGGAGGCAGATGCTCAAAATCCAACCAGAAGATTCTCCATCGGACCCTACATGAGCTTCGTCAAAGCGCAACGGATATTCCTGCTAGTCAACAAGGCATAAAGGCGGCGAGACGTGAGGTTGAAAATCAACGAATGGCGCTTAAACAAATTTTAGCACCGCTACTGTCAGGGAAAATCTTAGATGAGCAGACATTGATTCGGTATGAGTGTATTACATCCGCGCAGGCGGATTCTCTAACTGAGGATGGTTGGGTTGATGCTTTTGGAGATACGCCAGTCACCACCTGTAAGTTCATATCATACGAATCGATTCTCGGAGTCAAATAGAATCTGATCTTCACCTAACTATCTATAGGGCTCGGTGAAAGTAATTTGACGAATGTGCCAGTCACACCGCCCTTGAATCATGGGCTACCTATGGAGGAGGAGGACTTGGATCTCAATCAACCAGAGGAAGGTCAAGGCGTCGAAGGTGACGGAGAGTTTTATAATAAAGAAGATCTTTTAGACATACTTGTTGGCGAAAACGTTCCAATCCTTCGTTGGCTTACAGGAAAGTCAAATGCTTATAATGCGAACAAATGTCAAAAGTTGCTTCAGACAAAATCAAACCTTTACGACATAGCTCCTCATATGAGAGGCTCTATTTATCGTTTTTGGGAGCAAAAAATTGATGGAGTCCTCATGAAAAAGATGCGTGAAGCTTTGAAACACTATAAAAGTGCTACTGAAACCCTCCGATGCACGAAAGCACTCGGTAACTTGAAGCTTGCGAAGCATCTGGTAAGCTCATCTAATTCAATTATGACGATGTTAGCTAACTCTGACAGGGAATTAAAGTTGTAGGATGTACCACGACTGGATTAAGCAAGTATCGAGGTTTAATCTCAGCAATGAAACCTAAAATCTTGCTCGTTGAAGAAGCGGCTGAATCACTGGAGGCAAATATAGTGGCAGCGCAATATGATAGTCTAGAGCAATTGGTCCTAATTGGTGCGGCTTGATTTCTTCTCCTCGCATATCGCATACTAAGGTTCTTGTAGGCGATCATAAACAGCTTCGAGCAAATGTTACAAACTCTTCTTTAGAGGAAGCCCCTTATTTCTTCAATATATCAATGTTCGAGAGGTGAGAAACCCTTTCTGGTGTTTTCGTAAGCTGAAATTTTGAACATTCTGCTGATTTTTGTATAGATTAGTCAACAATGGGATTGCGTACACCATGCTTAACCATCAACGACGCATGATTCCTGAAGTCAGGAAACTGCTCTGTATTCCACCTAGACCATTTTATAACAACCTAAACGATCACAAATCAGTTCTCGACCCTGCAATCCGCCCATCTATCCCAGGTATGGGGAACCGAAGCTTATATTTCTTCCATCATCAATTTCCGGAGGCACGAGATGCTTCCCTATCTATGTACAACCAGGATGAGGCCGAGATTATAGCTAGTTTCTTCAACTATCTTGTACTGAGTGGTACTTCTGCTGAAAAGATCACTGTGCTTACGGTAACTATTTCCAATCCATTTAGAACTTCAACTGATCTATGAATAGTTCTACAATGGGCAAAGAAAAGCAATCATTAATGAACTAAAAAAGACCCTTAGCTTCAAGAAAGTCTTTGTCAATGTCTTTACTGTGGACTCATATCAAGGCGAAGAAAACGATATTGTTTTATTGTCAATGGTACGATCTAACAATTTCGGTAGTATAGGATTCCTCGAAAACCAGAACCGAGTAGTTGTGGCATTGTCCAGAGCTCGACGTGGACTCTACATTTTCGGCAATGCAGGCTGCCTAATGGCAACTGAAGGAACAGATAATTCTCTTGGTAACCGTTCAGGTTTATACAGAGACATTCTGTTTCACATGAGGGACCAGAAAATGCTGGACGTTGACCGCGGTCTTCCAATTACGTGCGTCAAGCATGGACGGGAACTGTACATCGTCGAGGCTGACCAGTTCTTACAAACTAACGGTGGCTGTAATCAGCGATGTGATAGAATTTTGCTCTGCGGCCATCCATGCCCGGCCTTTTGTCACGTTTTCAGTCACAGTGAGCTGATCTGTCCCTTGCCATGTCCCAAGATTTTAAACTGCAAACATGAATGTAGTGAGATCTGCGGCAACATGTGTAAATGTGAGCGGTGCGCGACTAAGCTGACTGTAGACTGTGGAACTACAGAGAGTCAGAATGCCTTGAATATCTGGGATGCAGAGAAGGCAGACCGAAATCTAGTACAGCTCAACTATGTTCAAGAATCGACTATGACAAAGAATAGTCAACAAACTTTAGTTTTCAATGACACCTGGTGGCCTACAAGAATCAATGATGACGGCGTTCGTTCCAAAGCTGGTAATGCCATTCACACTGTTCTATCACGTATAGACAGTTCAGAAGCCAGGTTTGCGATATCAACTACCGATGAAGAAGAATATCCTGCTCTACCAGCGGCTCCACCCATGAAGACCGTTAGTCGCAATGGGACCCGTCCTGGTTCATCTAAAGCACACGTTCTCGAAGGAGTTGGCTGTACAAGCAGAGATTCAACTGAGAGTCTTACTGTTCTGCCTAAAATGGTTGATCTTGTCAATTTGAACACGTCTCCATACACCAGCCCTACGGAGCATATGAGGGATGCAAACCTTTTAAGTACCTCCAGCCGTGAAACCTTTACCAATTCCACCATACATTCCTTTGAAGACTTAGAAGGAATTAAACCTACTATCTTGCCGTGCTTTCCAGACTTGGAAGGGCTTCATATTGATGCTCCTCTTGCATACCTTGATATGGACGCTTTTGAAGCAACTACTCAACTGGTTGCTGAAGCCTCTCCTTCAAACAAGTCTTTGGGCAGCCAACTACTGATCGACCTCTAATTCTCAAACAGCGTGAATTGAACCCTTAATAGCAATCAACTTTTTGTCAAACGCCTTTCATTGTATGCGAAGTGATATTTGCCATAAAAAGACTGTATAATCTTTCAAGACTTCATGTTATATTTTTTAGGACACATTTTAGGTTCCAAGACCCTTACTGATTTGAATTAAACATCGAGGATGAAAAAGGTTCCAAGAGGCATATCTGCTTATGACAATAATCGATCAGCATAATTCCAATTTTGGACGGATGTGAACAAACGCCAAAACGCCGCCAAGCCATAAGCCCCTTAATATCTAAGCGAGATGACCCCGCTCATATCTCTCAAGTCAATATCGCTTTCATACTGTTGGTAAGCTAATATAGCGCGTATGCGTAGGTGTAGCCGTTGATTGAAGAAGTAGCCAAAATACTGCGATATTTAGCTCTAAGCAACGTGGATATCATTGTGAAAGTCAAGGTGAGTAGCTGAGCCTCTGCACTCTTCAAAACTGAACTCGGACCACCTGAGGTTGACCATATGTGTTATTGACCCTTAGTCTCAAAAATATATGAATACTCTGTCGAGTTGGCGGGCTATCCATTCAGGAAGTATTTGGAATCCATAAGCCGCCAATTAAGCTATATCTTTGGGAATCTTTGTTATTGGACCAGATTGATTGTTAGATTGAAGAAATCGGCAGTTTTGTGTATGGCAACAGGGATATAAAGTAACTCCCCTAGACTTTACCCCGCAGAAAGCAGAACAGGCAGATGATAGCATGCGCCAGATCCAAGCCACATGCGACGCTAACAATTACAACGGTAGGGATGCTTCAGTTGACATATTTTATTGAATCCGCAACGGATGAAGACTTCTCGCTCTCTTTCCAGAATCAAAGTATTTTGTGATGATGATGGTGAATAACGCTAAAATTGTGGTGTCTAAGTCACGTCACTTGATACGGAGGTAACTTAACTTTGGCTGGTAGGGAATGTAGCTAAGTAATTTGCAGTCACGCCCATGAAGAAGATATTTCTGGTACGGTAAATTTGAATGCTGTCGGTACGTTAATTGTTCTAAAGCGCTGAGCCTATGCCAATTGCTAATATTATCTGAAGACGGTGATGATACGTTTCTAGGACAAGCCCTCTTTCCAGTACCATCCCAAGATCCAAATGATCCGTTGCAGGTATGAATTATGCTTCAAATAAGCTTGAACAGATTTTTATACTATGCAGTGGGAACCATGGAAGAAGCATATGATATTAGTTGTCGTTTCACTCTACTCATTCCTCGGAAATTGTGCTCTTGTTGGACCGTCGGTTTATATTTCAATTTACTCCGAGAGCTTTGGTGTAAGTCCTGCAGAAGCCTCGGGCTTAATATCATATCCAAATCTATGTTTTGGTTTCGGTAAGGATACACATATCTTTGGATTAATTGATGAATGCATTTAATTGACTTTGCTACGAGGTACTCTAATACTCGTTCCCTTGTACCTCAAATTTGGAAGAAGGTCTGTTCTCCTCGGGTCGATGATTATCTTCCTCGCTGGACTGATCGGAGCTTCTCGGGCTACAACATTTGCAGGTTTGATGATAGCGCGTTGTTTTCACGCCTTTGGCTCTGGTGTTTGTGAAGCACTTCCTGTGCAGATCGTGAATGATATTTTCTTCTTGCATGAACGCGGGACACGGATTGGTTATTATACAGGTAAGACTATCCTAGTTATCTGAATGAACTGTTAATAGTCCTCAGTTTGTCTGTGCCTTGGTGCAACAGGGCCTCTTTATGCAGGTTATATGTTGGCTGGCGGTTATTCTTGGCGATTGTTCTTCTACGTCGTGACAGCATTTGCTGGAGCTCTGTTTTTGCTTGCAATTTTTGTCGTAGAGGAATCTTCCTACAAACGCAAATCAACGCTTTCTTCAGAATCTGGAACAGTAGTGTCTGATGGCGTCAGCAAAGAAGGAGTCTCAGAAGTAGAGACCCAAAATACTGAGCTATACCGTGTTCCACAACGAAAGTCATTCATAAGTACGCTGAAGCCGTGGGGGGTCTTTGATCATGAAGCGGACTTCTTTATGACCATTGCGAGGTCCTTCACCAATTTTGGAGTTCCCGCCGTGTTTTGGGTAATTACAACCTACGGCATGTTACACGTTCAAGAGGAGGTGCTTCGCTAATCAACTATAGGAATTTACATTGGTTTGGGAGCACTTGCCTTCAATTATGTAATATCTACACGACTTGTTATTGCAAATGCTCATTTACTAAACAGCTTTTAGACCTTCCCGATCAAAATAACAGCACCCCCGTATTCTTGGAAGCAAGAAAATTCTGGTCTCATAGCTGTAGCGAACGCAACCGGCTATTTTCTCGCCATACCTCTAACCTTTGCATCTGATCGACTGGCTGCCTATCTCACAAAGCGCAATAAGATGATCCGAGAAGCAGAAATGAGACTCCCAATCCTCATCCCTGCCATGTTGATTGCCCCTGCCGGTCTCTTGGTGTACGGCTTTACTGCTCAGAGAGATCTGCACTGGATTGGGTTCTTTTTCGGAGTCGCAATGACAAACTGGGGTGCTTACTTTTACTTTACAGTCACGCTGGCTTATGCGGTTGATAGTTATAATGTCAACACCTCAGAGATGCTGATCGCGATGAACCTGGGGAAGCAAGCGATCAGTTTTGGCATGGGATCCTTTTTACTTGATTGGATTCTATCACGAGGCTATGCAGTTGTAATCGCAGGAATATTTGGAGGAGTGTTATTGACAAACAATCTAGCAGTATTAGTCTTTATGTGTTGGGGCAAGAATATCCGCATATTCACAAGCCAATCACGGCTTGGACGCTGGGCTGGAAAACCTGTTAGAAAGTAAAGTGGAACTTTATAATGATTTATCTCCTTTTGAGCTAAGATGGTATATGCCACATTACAAGACTTCCTTTGCATTGTTTTGAAGATTCAGATGAAGAGAGTTTTAATGATAGTAACTTAGTTTTTCTCTTAATATATTAAAGTTACCTGTAAGCGATATAGCGTAACGACTGTCTAGAGTTTCTGTATGTGTATAAAAGTCTTCATTGCCGATGAGTGGATTTAGTAGGGTATGCCAATTGCTACTTATTCTCCGCCCGGCGGGTCTCTTCATGATAGTATTGAGTGAAATCATGACAGATATCATACACAGCCTATATTTCAAATTAAGAACTCGAATATTCCTTAGGGTGTAAGGACATACCTCATCGAATTCCTTCCTTTGGACCGAATCACCTGACGCCAGTTCTAAAGCTGCAAGTAACGCTAAAAATTCATCCTTCTCCAAGGCAGTCTCAGGGTCCGTAGCACTAACCCGAAGGAAATTGGAACTGCTACCAGGATTCAATAGGTCATGCCAAACCTGCCTTCTAACTTCATCATACTTATCCAATATCTCATCCCCAGCTTTCGAAGTTGCTATTCCAATGAAGCACTCGGCCAGCCCACCAACATCTACTAATCCACCCGTCAAACCCAGCCCGCCAAAAGGATTAACCAGGTGTGCTGCATCGGCAGCGAGCAGAATTCTTCCTACTCGAAATTTTTCGGCACATCTTTGGTGAATACGATAGGGGCTCACATTCACCAGATTATAATCTCCTGGCTCTGGGTGCCCTGGGAGAATCTGCCTGTATTTCTTAGGTTGGTTCTTGACCAATTGCTCAATATCCAGCCGGGTGTCATCCCCATATGACACCCGCCAAAGACCATCGTTAGTAATTCTGGCGACCAAACAGTAATGCTCTGGATCAATTATAAAATTGATATCATCGAACCCAAATTTCTCAAAGGGGTAGTAGACCTATAAGTGTTATGACTTGCACCATTGGATATACGGAAGAAGGGAACTCACATTGGTAGCGACAATTTGAGCATGCCAGGTGTGACCCGGAAACTCTTTCCCAAACAGACTCTTCCTCACTCGCGAGTTAGCACCGTCGCATCCACACTACACAACAAGAAGTTAGAAGATTTCTCGGAAGGAGTGGTTGAGGAAGTTGGGCCAGTAGCTTGCAAGGTATGCGTTTTCTCTCTAGCCATCGAAGAGAAGATCCTTATTCAACAAAGATCTTTTTCTTCATGGTTTAAGAAAAGGTACAACATTCAAGTGGCCGAGTGATATAGTGCTTGTATTGCCACTGCCCATACAAGATAGTCTCCTTCAATTACTTGTCCACTTTCCAACACCACAAATGCCTTCTTCTCGTCTTGTCCTATATCTTTTACTTTCGCATTCCATCTTAACTGGATATTCTCTTCCCGATTACAGTGCTCTACAAGCAGCGTTCCCAGTTGACCTAGTGGCAAGACTGTTAAAGCATCCTCCCTATGGCTGGTTGCACAGTCATATAGACTAACAATCTTTTCCCCTGAAAGTTTTTTGAATGTTATGTTTTTAGGAAGAAATCCATCACGCCTCACATCATCTAAAACCCCTGCCTTGCGTAGGACTCTGATAGCAGGTGCTGCATACATCGCTGCTCTAGGTTGGCTGTCTACCACTGTAGCCGCTTCTACAAGAATGACTTGAATATCGGACTTAGCGAGAAGCAGTGCGAGAGTTAAGCCGCTGGGGCCTGCACCTACAATGATAACCTTCATCATTGTTGAAGTTGTTGACTATTTTTGCTTGAGTGAGCTACAGGAAGAGTAATATACACATCTCGGCAAACCCCACTTCCACACCCATCTCTAAAACAACCAGTGAACACCTACCCCGCATCAACGTTGTATGGAGAGACTCGCTTGTCTCCTTTCATCCATTAAGCAGCCATTATGGTGGCTCCTTACGAGTGGATGTCTCAATTTTCGAAATCGACCCCACCTTCGAAATTGTCAAATACTCTAATATCAAATACCATTCTAATCCACCATCTCAACTAATTGTCTATGCTATATTACTATTAATAGAGATTGTGAAATATATCAAATAATCTAGTTTCCTTTTTTAAATTAGCTTCAATATTGTAGTTTAGATCTAGGGTTAATAGAAATATTGTGATGCGGCTTAATTACGCTTAATAAACAATAACTATTATTCTAATTTATTATTTTAATATAATATCTATATTATTCAATAATAATAAATATTTAATAGTAAGTAGCCTAGTATTATTTGATATTAATTATTTTTTTGCTTAGTCTTGTTTTATATTGTAGTTTTAGAGAGAGAAAAATATAATCTAACAGTAATAATTAACAGTAATGGTAAATTGTTTAAAATATATTCAAAATCATTTTTACTTGATTAGTCTATATAGTTTCAATCTTAAAAAACTCTTTGTAATCTTTATTTTTGCTACTATTATCTGAGCTCTTATTAACACTTTTGCTATTTTGTATAATCTCAAGTTCTTCTGCCAAATTTGCTGGTGTTGGATATTGTATAGCCTCTTTTGGGCTTAGGATCTCAAGTTCTGAAAGCCTTGTAGTAATTGTTTCTAAGTGACTCTTTGGTAGCTTCAATTCTTCTATTATTTCTCCACTTTTTTCTCGTTTGAGAAGCTCAGTTCGCAAAACTTGATATATTTAAGTATGAGGCTGGTCTAGCCCCGGCGAAATCTGAGAAATATCAAAAGTGATCCCAGAATTCTGTACGATTTCTTTACAGATTTTTCTTATTCTAGGAGCTAAATATGCTTGATTATTATACTACTTTAAACTTGCTGAAAACTCTTTAAAAAGCTGAGGGTCAGCTGAAGATGTATAATTACAGACTCTAACTGGCGGATATTTGTATATATAGTTTGGCTTTTTAGAAGAAAGGTAAAATTTGCGTGACACTTGCTTTCGGATTGCATATAAATTATATATCTGGATATACTGGCCCAGTTGTATTCGAAGATGATTTATATATAGAAATCTTAATAAGATCAAATCAAACTTTGAACTGTCAAATATATTGGTGTAGTTTAATGTAGTAAAATACTGAATTTATTGATCTGTTTGTTGATCAACAAAGCAATGTCAAAATTTCTCAATTCTTTGATTTTTAGTTGAGATGCTATATGCCCAGGTTTTTTATATCAGAATCTCCGGCTTTTTTGCTTTTCGAAAGGCAAAATGAGCCGCAGCTGCCAGTCTAGTTTCTTTGCCTTTATCAGCTCGCACTGCTTTTGGGACTTCAAATTTCTGTATCGTCCGTAAATAAAACTGGAAAACAGATATTTGTATCCGATTAGAAAGGCCAACAAAAAATCCTAGAATTCTACAGCTATAGGTATCAATAATTCCATATATTTGAAAGCTGTATACTGACAATTTGTTATATCTATTAATAGACTATATTTAATTTGGGCCTTTAACTATATAATATTTTTAATATACAAGTGCCTTGAAATTATATAATGTAACAGCAACAGGGTCGATCGATCTTACAATTGTATTTATAGTATAGCGACTGAGATAAAGTTAATAATAAACTCGAAGATGCTTTTATATTGATCTATAACTTTATTGTATAATAAGAAATGATTCAAATTCAGAGCAGATAATGTCTGTTGCTTGTTAAAATACTTGATTTCTATTGTTGTTTCTTTGACGATATATAAGATTGAAATCGCTATAAATATAAACAAATTGCCAGTTTTTAAAGTCAGAATACTCTTTAAACTTGTATAATATGCATAGAATCTCGCCATATTTAAGATTGTTATTATATAGCTTTATTATAAGTTTAGTAAGGCGGTTATCAGCGAGATATGCATCTTTCTTAATAAGAGCATCTTTTCAAAGTTGGAATTTGCAATGGTATATTGCTCTGCTATATAGTATATTATCAAATATTATTTTACTAGATAAATAGCAAACTTATATAGCTTTTAATTTCTCTAGTTTCAGAATTTGTATCATTTTGTCAAGTGGCAATTTATAATTGAAATAAAGATTATAGATGCAGGGTTTATATTAATTTCAAACTTCTTGCGAAACATGCTTCGGCTTCGGCATTTTAAAGCAATGAGAATTCAAATATATAGATGGATACAAGAAATAATAATATTAGAGAAAGAAAGTTAAATGGCAGTTGAATTATAAATGGGATAATTTAGAAAGTAGGGAAATTATATAGCAGAAAGGAATCTAAATTACTTAGCGTTATTATTGAGCGTTACTGTTAAAATTACTCATTTCCAAAAAAGATCAAATTGAGATATCAGCTTTTAATTGTTTTTAATTAATAGAAATTCCCTTTGTTAATATTGTACTATAAAATTATCTAATCAATATTATATTCTTGTTTTGAATAGTGATTCTTTTAGTGTAGATTGTATATATATTGAATGCTAATCTTATTAGTATTATTGTTTTAATCTGAAAAATGTATAATTTGCCTTTCAAATAACTAATAAGAAAATATTCAGTTGCTTTTTGAATTACAAATAAGGCAGAAAATTGAAAGCATATTTCGATCTTGTCTTGCAACTGGCAAATTTTACAGACGAGATATTAAAAAGGAAGCTTTAGAATTATAAAATTCTCTGCTTTTTGATAATAGCGGATTTCTCAAAAAGCATATTCTTTTAGAGAGTTAGTTAACAAGTATCTGGACAAAAAGATAAATAACTTATATGAAGTACTAAGATTTCGAGCATAAGAAGATTTAAGAACAGTATATACCTGACCCGGATTGGCAGCTTCTCAGGCAGTTTTGTTAACTTGCCAATCTTTCTGAGCTTGACTTAGAGGGCAAAGAGGGATATTTTTAGTGGTTGAGATGCCTTTTTGACTGCGTTTGATATTTCTGGCTTGTCGAACTCGGCCAGTTTTTTGACTTGATATGCATTTAGTTTGTGCTATATTGAATGATTTCTGAGGAACCTAAGCTTAAAAGCGTTACTGTTTAGCGTTACTGTATAATATACAGCAAGTGAGAAACATATCAGAGAAAAAGCGAGAGGTTTTGGTTAAGAAAGAAGAAGAAAAAAAGGTTGAAAAACAAGAGGGGATTGAGTATATATAAGAGTAATTTTATATAAGCAGGTGTAATATGTTAATTGATACTATTGTGAATAATTGCTAATCTTTGTAGTCGCGTGATTAACAATAGTGAATAGCCTTAGTATTGTAAATCACAATACTAAGAAACATATTTCTGGATCACAATACTAAGATTAATATTAACAAAACTAAACTGAAATATTTTGTTGCTATTATTAGCTAGACTTTTTATACAACAATACTAAGCAGTTATAAAGAAATCAGCTTCAGCTGCTTTTTTTTGTTAATTTCAAATTTCCAATTTCAGATCTTCAATTTCAAACTTTTCTTAATGTCAATCTTTTGCTTTACAGTAATGCCTGATAATAATGCAAATCAACTTCAAATCAATTCAAATCAATCATAATGACATTCTTATATAATAAACGCTGCGAGAATGTTATAGAGAAAACAAGAAAATCGGTTAAAAAGGCTTATACAGCAGATTGTCAAGTAAATATTAACTTTGTTAAATTTGGCATTTTACTAATTTGAATTAGGCTAAAAATTGTGCTTGTAAAGTTTAAAAAAATAAGTCTGGTTTTGAATTACTCTTCAAAAAAGCTCAAACTCTTGCTTTTCTAAAAGCTGAGAATGATATTATAGAAAAATACCTTTAAGCTGATTATAATATTAATTTTAAAAGAGTTGCTATTATTAATCATAAAGCTGATCAACTTGCAATTATTGACAAGAAGAAGATAGAGAATATAAAGGCAAAATTGAAAGATGCTGCTGCTTATGCTTATATAATTTCAATCTTACTCAATTTTGAAGTCTTAAAACTAACTTTTATCTAGAAATATAAATGAGTTGATTCTGGATCAGAGAAAGTTGATAATGAATCTTATATTTTGAAGATTTTTCATAAAAATATAATTTCTCTTATTGAAAGACTAGAGCGCCGAATTATTGCTGGTAGTGAACTTCTTACCCCCGGAGTTTCAACAGCAGAATTGGACGAATTTACTCAAAATGCAAGCAATCTAGCAGATATTGAGATATATATTAAGAAATGGAATTTAGAGAATATTGATTTGAATAAGAGATTGGATGACAAAATTGAAGATATTGATAATAATATAGAGGTTGTTATAAGCAGTGATAAGAAAGACGAGGATGAGAAGGATAATAATATAGATGATTTTGTTGTAAATAACGATTTAGAGAAAGATAATAAGAATAATAAAGATAATATTGAAAAAGAAGAAAAAGAAAAAGGTGATGATAATAATAATAATAATAAAGAATAGTTTTTTGCTAACTTAAAAATCTCAATAATACAAATTAAGAGAATATAAAGTTAAAAGCATTATTGTTAACCGTTACTGTTGAACTACTGCCTATTTATTTCAAAGTTACAAAACAAATGATTATCAGAAATAAAAGAGATTATTTATATTTTGCTGGCTTTTTTAAAGAATGACCAGAACCAGATTTGCGAGTTAAAAGATCTGAAACAAGTTCTTTTTTGTCTGAAGTATTATTATCCTGCTCAGATTTCTCCAAATTCTATTCAAACTTATCTAGTTCTATATTCTTGCTGTTAGAACTTTCTTTAGTCTCAATATTCTTATCAATTGAAGTTTTCTTCTCTTTTATTTCTTCTTTTATCTTCTGCTTGACAAATTGCTTCTCTTTCTTAATATTAACTGTCTGCTTTACTGATTTTTCTTTATCTGTATTTTTCTGACTTGCCTTTTTACTTCCAATTTTGCTTTTTGGCCTTTTTGCTATAGGAATATTATTTATAGATATATTGCGTTCTCGACTTTTCCTAATTACAATGTTTTTCAAAATGCGCTGAACTGGAATATAGAAATACAGACTATTCTTTGTACTCAAAGTTGCAAGAAGTTCTTCAATTGTATTGAAATTGTCAGAAATATCAGTCCAAGCTATAGTATTTCCTTCGGGCGATCCAATCTACAAAAGTTTTGACTTATCAACCAAAAGCTCTCTATTAGCTATAGCTGTATAAGCTTGGACAGTTGGAATAGCCTTTATTGTTTGACGGATAAAATGATCAATGTTTTCTGAAGAATCAATCTTAGTGGCTGGTTCAAGATAGATCTTCGCAGATATTTCAATATAGGTAGCTTTTACTGGCGGAGGCTCTGCAAATTATAAAGCTATAACTGTCTTAGAAGATATATTGTCTGGCCGAATTCCAAATTGACCCTTTTGAGACTCTTTGACTTTTTTGCTGGCATTTTTAATATCAGCTTTCTTTTGTAAGCTCTTTATTTTCTTGATAGAAAGTAGGTTGCTGATATTGATTACTGGCTTTTCAAATTTCTTAATTGAAATAATTTGTAAATCATTATTATTAGAGTTGTTTGAATTGTTATTATTGTTATTATAGCGATTTTTATGTTTAATATAAAAAGTAGATAATAACTGTAGATGCCCATCTGGGCAATATTTTGCTTGGGTTTCTCTAAAAGATTTTTTGCAAACTTTGTACTTTTTAGAGCTTAAAAAAAAATCTATAGTTTAAAGATAAGTTCTGACTAGTAAAAGGAAGCTAGTAGATTAACAAAGGAAAACTGTGTATTTAAGAAGAAAAGAGGAGAAAGAAGCGGTATAATGTTACTGTTAGCCGTTATTTTTGAGCCGCATTACAAGATATTTACAGCTTGTATAGTGCGAATATGTCAGTTAGGGCTAATTTAAAAAAGGAAACTAGATTATTTGATATATTTCACAATCTCTATTAATAGTAATATAGCATAAACAGTTAGTTGAGATGGTGGATTAGAATGGTATTTGATATTAGGGTATTTAACAATTTCGAAGGTGGGGTTGATTTCGAAAATTGAGACATCCACTCGTAAGGAGCCACCATAAGCCATGTACCCAAAGATACTGTAAGCGAGAAGCGTGATGTTACCATGAGCACTACAAATCTCCTGCCTAGCAGCATGAACCTGTCAGATCCCACCAATACAGGAACTAAATGAAGCACCAGAAACGTGAAATTAGTAGAGTAAGCAGTGTTACTCATTATAAGTTCAACCTCTCTCTTCTCTGAATCTTAGTAATTTAGATCATGAATTACAACTCTTCATTAATTGCAGATCGTAGATATGAGCAGGAAAGTTGCAAAACACAAAGAAAGAGACTCGAATAGACACAGTTGCATCGCTGTAGCAAGAAGAGTAAGTGTGCTGTTGTAAAAATTTGGTTTCGAGAGCTGAAGAGCCTTGCAAAATCCTACTGATCGTAAATGTACTTGCTTTGATCTTATTGATACCATTGAGTCAGATCCACCCTTAATGTAGGATGCTATTTTTTTTCCTTTTTTTATCTAGTAGCTGAGTTGATGAGAAGCTCTCGAGGAGTTGTGACTCTCTTCTGAAAAGAATCTTGACTTGTACTCTGAAGATAAGCAAAACTTTGAAGAAGAGTGATGTTGTCTTTTCTCGTTTCTCCCATTCCAAGCATGAGGTTGGAGCTGCATTTAAGAGAAGATTTAGAGTAACTTGTGCTTAGAGTCGTTCTTCAGCCAATAATGAGGAATAGGAGTTGGATCTTTACTAATACAGCAACCCTCTTGCTAGTTCCTAAGAGAGGTGAATTTGACTTGACCTCGGCAGCAAATCGTACTTGCTTTATTGGCTTTTTGTGCAAAGAGGAGGGTGGTATTTTGTGCTTCATAGTCGAAGGACTTTGCGCAACACCGAAGTCGATAACATTCCAGTCCTTGTCGTCTTCGATATCACTAATGAAAATCTATGTTAGCTGGTGCTCAATCGCTATCTTATCTGATGGGGGCGAGATCCGGAAGAGTCCGAGGTAGTAAGGAGAAGCGATGGCGAAGGTGCTATCTTTAAAAGTAGCTAAGACGTTCATCTGGAATATATTCCTTTTTACACAGTGCAGAATAGGGCTTAGAGTTTAGAGTATGAGGAAACGACGAAAAACATTCCTGTCAACTTCTAAGCAGTGATTGGATCTTTCGTATGTTGCATAAGCAACTTCTGGGAAATAAAGAGAATAGAAGTAAGATCCTAAATGAGTGAAAATGACGCTAGTGGGAGACTACATGTAAGGGAGTTCCTTTCAAAAGTATGATTCAAATATGCGCTGTTTGGAAGTAGAAATAGGAAGCTAGAGCAGCTTCAAGTATAAAGGGTAGAAAAAAGAAGGAAATTAATTATATATTCAAAACCGTTGACAAGATTTCGAGACGCATGAGTACACCTGTACTTCTAGTTCTTTGAATGTGCGTCATCTTTTGAGAGAGCTCTAGAAGACCGTCAAAAGCAAATTTGACGAGGCTTCATGGTCATCAAGCAAGGAAACACAACTTCGCGGACGGTAAGGCAGAATTTTGTAAATTTGCGTAGAACTATTAAGCTACTAAGATAGAGATCACTGTTACTTAAGGTTAAGGAGAGTGCAAATACTTTAAAAGATCTTAGTGCTCAGAACAAGTAATAAGAATGAAAAATATCAACGGTACGCAGACTTGACACTTGGGTACAAAAATTCGACATCTCACCACCACAAAACCAAACTTCATCTCCTTGAAAGTTCTTAACTGCGAAGGACATGCTTGATAAATAAGTCATAAAATTGTATATGCCCCGCACGCTTTTGATCTGTTTTACATTGTAAAATACAAATGTCTGGCTGATACAGCATCCATAGATTTACTGGATTTTCTTACCACTAGTAGTTATTTTCTGAGGAACAGGCGCACTCCATAGCCAAAGTCCAACGAATGCCAACCATCCCGTAACCGTGACAGCAATACCAGTGACCCATGGCCAAGCATTGCTGATAGCCCAACTCCTTGGCCATTCATCGTGAGCAAAGTGTCGCACTGTGACGGTATTCTTCTCCTCAAGGTTAGAAAGGAATGGCCGCTTATGGTTGATCTTGAAATTAAAGATGCCATGTTGATCCGGAAGCCTGAAGCTAGTGGTGAAGATGGTAGATGTGGCAGTGGTGCCCGTGGGCTTGAGAGTGAGCCGATGGAATGGGGACAGCATGGAGAATTCCAGTTGAAGGGAATCACCACTTGCGGGAACGAACGGAATCCACTTATCCCAAGAGTATTCGGACACCTCAATATCATAAGTCTGCATAGTGAAATTAGTATATTTCCAATACCACATACGGAACAAATACCTACCACATCGTTCTTCACGCGATAGATCTTGGGGTTCGTGATGTTGCTCTTGATACCACCTTCGCTAAGGTGGTGCTCAATTTTGCCCACCTTCAATACTCCAATCTCATTGAAAGTCCAGCCTGTAACTTCTTTTGCGAAAGCTTGGTTGGCTGTTTTGACATCCTTGACACCCTTTCCAGCCTTCTTGACTTTGCCATCAAACCAGGTATTCTCTAATAATTCCGCTGAACCAACAACTGTAAATCGTGCAGAATTTCGTGCCTGCATCGTTGTAACCAATGACAGTTGTGGACCAGCCGCAAATGGATCCTCCACTCCCTCCGCCTCGTCTTTTGGGTTGTATGAATAAGCTGTTCTAGGCCCGCGAATTATAGGTGTCAAAAGCGGGCTTGTGTTTCCTAGGGACTGCCCTACACCTCTTGGGAAAGCAATAACGTCCTCGGCACTACCCTTGAAGAAGTTCTTGATGTCTGGGCGGATTGAATCTGGTCGGGGAAGGAGTACGACATCGTGCTTCTCTGCAGCACTGATTGAATCGAAATTGAAGTGGTCAACTACTAGGGAATTGCGCTCCGTTGGGAGATGGATATCTAATTCGAGGAGAAGTGAAACAAGTGAGGAAGGAGTTGGGGTTGAGGATGAGAGAGTCAAGAGAATGTTTCCGCCTGCGTTAATGAAATCCAGGAAGGCTTTTGGTGTCAAATTTGGTCCAAGACCTATGAGAGTCAGCTTGGATTTTAGAAAGTAGCTGCCGCGCCGATTTACCCTTAGATTTGGTAGGTAGGAGGAGGACATGATCAAATGCTCTCTCTCCTAATTGGAATAGCTCCAGTCTTTCGTTCTTGGGCGATTCAAAAGTAAGGGTATAACCTCGTCCTGTAGGCAATTAGTTAGGCCAAAAATAATAATGTGCCACCGTAACCAGCGCAATCAATCATTCATACCTTCCAAGTCCCCAAAGTATTTTGAGTATTTCGTCTTGTCCGCTAGTTCCTCAAGGACAACTAGTAATTGGTTGCCACTTGAACTAACTGCCTCTACAGCAGCAAGAAGCCCCAGTAGGAGAAAAGAAAATAACCAGCGCATATTCGTTGTGTATTATTTAGAAGGAACTCAATTACGTCTGAGCCTCGATCTTTTGGCAACGTATCCTCGAACTGCCAAGATTCCATGAATTAGCATGGGTGTATGAAGCTGAGCTGCACGTGATCGTTCCAATTCCAAGCGCAGGTCGCGAATTCAACGTCAAGTTTAGCCCAAACTGAAGAACTGCCAACGACATCAATACACTAGAGAATAAAGATTTGTAGTGCATTGCATATGCCCAATTGAGTAAGATGAGTCATCCTACAACCAAGAATCTGCTAACGGTCCTAGATAACACAATGTCACTCAACCCACGATTCTTCTCCCAGCCGGTCCGGTATCTGCGCTGGGCAGCAATTGAGAAGCCTGCCATTTTCTGGTCATTGATTCTTGGTTCGATGGGCCCGGCTATGTTTCTTGTTGTGCCCCCTATTCGTCGGGTGCTTGGAGATGACCCAATACCAAAGATTCCTCTCACATACCCAAGTATGTTCCACCACCTAGCAATTGCTTCACGAACAGTCGCTGCGACTACAAGACTGACAACTTCCTGCAGTTCCTTCCGGTCCAAGAAAAGAGTTAGCCGGTTATGAAGACGAGTAAGGAGCAATATTTGTGCTGGGTATGGATTAAGCTAGCAGGAGAAATTGTACATACATTGGCGTCTCCGGGGGGTAATGAATCGAAACCATTTAAAACATGATCAAAAGCCGAATACACAAAGAGATTCTATAACTTCGAAGTTGGCAAATGTGCGGTACTTTCAATCGCATTGGCCGTTTATTTTGACACATCCGATATCTATCGAAGGGATAACACAACTGATGAAAATGGAGGCAGCATTTCAACTTCTCAGGACTGTTTCTATTACTTGATATAATAGCGGTCATTTTTCTGATATTTATCCATATTGATGGTCCCTTCGAATGTTTTAATAGACAGTCATACTATGTCTTTTCACGATCACTGTTGGACCTATGCAAATTATTTGAAATTATTTGCTAGATTGTGGTAATGTCTCCCTTTACAATAGTTCTAGTAATTATTACCCGTAGCAGCTCCCCAGATGTACGCTATCCAACCACCAACCACCAGGGTACAGAATGCTCCGAAACAACAAACACTGAGATTACGATTTTGAACACCGTTCTCAACCGTGAACCTTTCCTTCCTCTCGTTGATAAGCTGGCCATTCCGTAATCTTTGTTTCCTTGTCCATTGCAGGCGTTTCAGATCAATGGAGGATAATGAGAGTGCAATTAAGGCAAGCGAGACCACAACAGACATGCCAGCTAGAACAACATAGACGATAACTACTCGGTCATAACTATCGTTATCTGCGTCTTGAATACGGCCAGTTACGAGATTTACTATAATGTTCATCCTTCAAAGATAAAATTAGTCTGATACTGCAATGAGGAGTGTACTAGCTCACGCGTTATTTGTGGTGATTTTAATGGCATAGGCAGAGCCAAAAACCTCTTGATGCCACATGGATGTCCGGATACTGTCAATGATCACGGTTGGCCCGAAAGAGTATGCGAAAGCATAAATCCCAAAAGCTGCTGCTGTACCTTGTGTTGTACTCGCCCAATTGACTAGAGCCATAGCTAGAAAAACTCCAATACCGCAGAATGCCACTAAGACTGTATTAGTAACATTCTAAAGCACTTAAGATGCTCTCTAGGACATACTCAGTGAAACACGGTTGCCAAATACGTCGATGAAGACACCAAGGATTGGAACAACGAAGAAACCGGCGTATTGGAGTACGGAAGTGTACCAGCCAGCTGTGATACTATCGGTTTTGAACCTCTGCTCTGCCAGTTCAGTAGCGTTTTGGGTGAATATAATGGCGGTGCTTGTTTCACTGTATATGGTCATTAGCTGCATAGAAAGGAACTGAGGTTTAACATACAACCAAGAGAAGGCAATTATCGTCCAGAATACCCAAGGCATTTCGATGACCTTCTTGAGCTCAAATTTCTTGTTCTTTTCTGTTAATTTCTCGCCAGTGGAAGGATCAGTAATGCTGACGAAGCGCTTATTGGCATATCTGGTGAATAGATAAAACACTACAGTAATGACGTTGGTAAACAGGTTCATGAAGACCGACACCCAATACACCCAAGAGAAATCTCCAAGATTCTAGAGCTCAATTAGTATCTCTGCTTGGATTTTAGGGGCGATATTGCTTTACCTTCGCAATGATATTCGCAGTCGACTTCCCAACGAAGCCGCCTATTTTACCGATGGCAAGCTCCAGTCCAAGAGTGGATGCAAACCCGTCGCTAGGAGGAAACCAACTTGAAAAGATCTTGTACTGGGCAATTTGAGTAGCGATATCTCCGAAAGCGAGTATAACACGGCCCCCAATCATGAATTTGTAGCTTCGAATAGTAGTAGCTGCAGCGACTCTAGGGGGAGGATTCGTGTTAACCACTGCTGGGCCATTGTGTACCGAGCTTCAAACTTACAAGATAGAGCCAAAAGTGACAATGGCATTCCCGTAGAGAATTGCACTAGCTCCTCCAATCCTATCGGTGATTACTCCGGAAACAAGGATGAGAAGAGTCTTTAGAAAATCTTCACTTGACTCTAACAGAGCAAACTGTGTGTTATTGATCTTGAGTTGCTATTATTCGGGTCAGTGCTATGTTTTTGTTTAATTTGATCTAACAAACCTTCTTGAGTGTTGTTTTCATGGCTCCTGTGACGCCGCTACTCCAACTTGACCCAAATCCAATACCAGAAACGAGGAGAATCGATATGATCTTATAGCTTAACGGAACTTGTACGGCATTACTTTGAGGTTGGGCATGGTATTTATCGGTTACAGATTCATTTTCTTTCACACTTGTAGTCTCTGGAGTGCCTTGTATCTCTGCAGCCTGAACTCCGGTGGTAGTCTTGTCAACCATGATAGAAGATTATTGTATGAATCAAACAGAGTTGACGAAGAAATGGAATTTAGAACTTTACAGATTTAAAAAGAGAGCACCACACCACCATGATATACTAAGTGATAAATAGTCTATCCGAAGGACGTCGTAGTCAGCCACCCAAATTTCTCACCCACTTTCACGAAACCTCAACATCCTAGAAGCCGGGACGCAGAAAAAACCGAGCTGACCTTGCAAAACACGGCCTGCCTGGGACTAGTAGTCTCTCACCCGCTAAAGATTTGACAATGACAAGACACTAGCCTGGTCTTAGCGGTTTATATACCGGAGATAGTTGTTATCTAAATGATCTGATAAAAAATCTTCGTCCCCGCTGTGGATGCCTCGACTCGGGACTTTGCGGAAATCAGTCCGCGTCGCGCTGCAATGATGAATGATGGGCCGCGTGGGTACTTGGACATGAATCGCAAATTCACTACTATTGATAAATTAACAATTCCACGTCCAACGAACGATTAAACACTCTCTTGCGTTGTCATTTCATTGTCTAATTAAAGCAGTGACTGTCTTGGGGTCACGCGAGATGGCGTACTGCGTTGATGATGACGGTTTCTTAAGAATAGACCACCCGAAAACTTCTATCGCCATTCTGTTATTGAGCACCTCGTGCGTCATTTCTTCGCTTCACCAGAGCAGCGTTCTATTATACTGTGTGAGATCAATCCCGAGTTACTTACTCAAGTAGAGCTACCTGTACAAATGGTCTATGTAATAGGCATCACTGTAATACTATACATCATTCTTGCTTATTGAAGCAATGCGGACCATTCCTATGGTATATTTGTCTAAAACTACCTACATTGTCTTAGAGCGTAGTCGAGGTTTTCTAAGTTGCTTGCAACTTATTTAACGTGCGGACCAATATGCTTGTGCAAGTCTACTCGTAGCTACTCTACAACCAAGACCTTAGGTTAACAATAGCCGTGCTTGACTAGCAACTTGTTACTGTTTGAAGTTGGCTTTTGCTAAGCATTATACGGTTCGTAATAATGGTAATTCTTTTATTCCTCGGCGACTTTCAATCCTGGAGTTCAGGCAATATGTATCCTCCAGCTGTAACACTTGCCCGCATACGGGTTCGGCTATTTTCTTATCAGGTGCAAATTCTTTTCCCCTGCTTATGTTACATTACAGTACCTCTTATTTAGCGGCTACCAGGCCCACCATTATTTTCGATTATCCTTTGTTATGGCTATAAGCAATAACGAAAGGGTTCAGACCAAAGTGGCTGTTGTTGGTTCTGGATTGGCTGGCCTTGTCACAGCTTACTTGCTGCGCCAAGATCCAAAGAAGCGGTTCACCGTCACGTTGTTTGAAGAAGTAAGGTTTCTACCTTCCCCCAAAAGCAATTACGCGACTAACGTTCTATCTTGTAGGGTACAGAGTTAGCTCTTGATGCTGCATCAATTACAGTTAAGGATCTGACGAATAATGGCCATGAGCGGATTGACCTCCCTATGCGAGCCTTCGCTGGAGGATTTTACCAGACATTGGGCAAACTCTACGATCACTTGAATATCAGATATGATATCCAGCCCTTTCTGTTTTCGTTTTCGAAAGCAGACCTTCAATCGCCAAGCGCTTCGAAAGATCAGAAGGCACCTTATTTTATCCACTCTTCCAACAATCATCGAATGCCTCCAGTCAAACCTCGAACTTTGCCGTCTCACAGTTACTTACTTGAAGTGGGGTATCTAGCGATATTTTATATATATTTTGCAATATGTTGCTGTTTTGTTCGTCCTTATGCAGCTAGGTATGTTTCTCACAACCTTTAAACCACCTATGGAAACTCCCGGATTGAAATGACTGACCCAGCCATTTATATAGAAACGGGGCCCGTCCTGAATCACTTGACCAGTATCTTCGCCGTATACGGATACCTCCATATTTCGAAACACACTACATTCTTCCGTTGATATCTAGTGTAGCAACCTGTTCACATGCAGAACTACTTCAGTTTCCTGCAACCGATGTGACGGATTATAAGAGGAAAACCTCTGGAAGAAATCATTATGCTGTCTCTGAAGGTGTTGGTTCCGTGCAAGCCATATTGGTCAGAGGGGTCCGAACGAAGTTCTCCGCGCATGTAACATCTATTGAGCCTGAAGAAAATGGCCAAGTGAAAGTGCGGTGGCGACATTCCAGGGATTCGCATGAGCTCGCACCTTCTGAAGATGTTTTTGATCGTGTGGTTATGGCTGTTCCTCCGAACGTGGTAGGAAAGATCTTCAAGCCCTTAGAGGATGTTATGGCACGTATTCCGACCGTTATCGTGGAAACGGTCGTTCACACAGATGAGAGCACAATTCATGAGGCGCTGGGCTCGCTTGGAGCACATACTGGACGTATGCAGTCTTTGATTCTTCACACATCCGGATTAAATACAGAGGCAATTAATGTTCATACTTCCGGATTACTGATCACAACAAACCCATTCACACCTATCAACCCTGAGCGGGTCATCCATGCTTCATCCTTCACCCGTGTGCTTCGCACGACAGAAAGTCAGGATATTGTTAGGAACATTATTGGAGACAGTAAAGAAAGGGATAATGCTGATGGTGGAACTGAAAAGATGTCTCAATGGCGTAATGGGGAAGGAGGAGTTTATTTGTGTGGAGGTTGGGTGTGGGATGGACTAGTGCTTCTAGAGGGATGTGCAGTGTCTGCTGTAAGGGTTGCATCTGCTATGGGTGTCGAACCACCTTGGAGTCATGTCAAAAATTAGAGCTTAAAATATTTAGATAAACATTCTCACGTTTGGAAAATAATTGTCAACATAAGATACCAAGTGATTACAGTAGCTGCACCTCGCTTGTTGAACCAACCCCACAGTTTTAAATCATTTGATGTCCCTACATCCTACAACCACCATCTTGAGCAGGGTGGAAATGAGTATCTCGGGTTCAATTCTTTATGTCAGCTCCTCACTCATAGCGCTCGTGGCGCTCGTATCAATTACCGGTTCGGCGCATTCCATATTTTCATCATGGATTTCCAACCTTGCTTGTTTTGCAATGGGGATTCTCCTTATCCCCACAGTGAAGCACGTCTTGAAGCAGGTTTTTAATACTCCCTGGACTCAGATGGGAAGCGAAAACACTCAAGCAAATGATACGAACAGACGTATATACAACCTTGATCATGCTCGCCTTAATCTTGACCTCCCGCCTCAAAGCATGTGGATGAACATGGGGTATTGGAAGGTAGTGCATATCACAAAAGGGAAAAAAGGAAGGATTAACTAACGTATGGGAACAAAGGACACAAAAGATTTCCCCAGAGCTTGTCAGGCATTGCTAGAAGAGGTTCTCAAAGCCGCCGGTCTACTCACCCCTAATGGCTCACCAACAACTGTCCTACCAGGTCGCTGGAATACTATAGTTGACTTAGGCTTCGGCTGTGGTGACCAGACATTATATTTATCTCAAAATATTCGAAAATCTGTCGATAATAGGGAATCGTCTCATCACCTAACGGATTTGCCGTTATTTGACTCTTATACTGGAATTACAATAGACTTCGGGCAAGCAAACTACGCCTGTGGGCGACTTCATGCACACAATCTCCTCGACGAGCCAAGGATTCTGCTCTTCTGTGCAGACGCAGCAAATCCCAAGTCTTGGGAAGCAAAGGAGGAACTGACCGGGAAGATGGCAGGGAATAAGAAGAGAACAGTATTGCCTCCATTAACTACCCGCACGAAGGATAAACACCGCTGGTTCCTTGCACTTGACTGCTTGTATCACTTCTCACCGTCTCGCGAGCCTATTCTAAACCATGCCTTCAAGGAGGCTGAAGCTTCAATTATGGCTTTCGATCTGCTACTCTCCGATAACGCCTCAGCTGTCGCTCGCTTCTTGCTCTCACAACTTGGTAAATTGATGGGCTGCCCCTCAAATGCCTTCATCACAGAAAGCGAGTATCGTGTACTGTTGGTATCTGCTGGATATAGTAACGGTAACATTTACTTCAAGGACATTTCGGAACACGTGTTTGCGCCACTCACAAATTTCTTGAGTAAAAGAGACACATTATTGCAAAGTTTCGGATGGGGGTTAGGCAAATTAGGAGTGGCAAAGAAACTATTTGAATGGTGGGCAAAGAGTGGGGTGGTCAGAGGCATGATTGTTGTTGCGAAGTATGAATCTGATGTGGTCAAATGACCCTATCACTCGGTCAAATTACATTGTTCAAGAATTAGATACAGTAGATGTCTATGCTTCCGTAGAATCTTCCAAAATGCCGCAGATTAGATTGGCCGCGCCGCTTTCATTGTTCTAAAACCAACCCTCCAGAAATGACCATGATAGAAAAGCGATTATACAGAATAGAGCATCGGTTCCTACACTTGAAACTGCTGGATTTTCTCTCAATATTTCTTGAAAGTAGCCATCTATGCTTTTCAGTTCGCCATCACCTGCTTCCAATTTGCGGACTGACAAAACATCCCCCGTAACCTTAGCCTGCATAGCAACAAAGGCGTAGAGCATAACTTTGACGAGATTGCTATAGAATTTCTGGGAAGGCTGTTCTATGTAGAGCGGCAAGAACAGAGCTATATGTGGCAAAATTAGAAATGGGAGAAAGTACGGGGTGTTGACCGTTTTCGGAAGATAGTTGGTGCAAAATGCACTACTAACAAGAGATACCAAAAGTATCAGTGTTCGTGTAGTGGTAGTATCACGATTTATTGTGAGGTTGGTGTTTTTTGAAGAGCTAGTAAATGAGTGCCATATTAGTGACCAAGCCAGAGGAAATCGATTTTAGATCCAACACTTACTTCCTCGCTGAGCTGCACAGAAGCGTCACAAAAAAAAGACTCGCGGCAAATGATATTGCGACTAATTGACCCAACAACATAAATCTCCAGAGTCCTGGTATTTGAAATTTCTTCCCTTATTGAACAAGTTAGCTTCAACGATCATCCATCAGCAGATATCAAGTGCGTACCTTCATGACCAACAAACAGGCTCCATAACGCGGCATCTAGAAAAATTTGATGCGTCCACCAGTATCTTCCTGGGGTCAAGCAAACAGTTGCCCAAGCCTGTTCGAATAGCTTGGTATCTCTGAGCCATGCTCCAAGCTGGATATCAGAGACATGAACGTTGTGGGCAGACGCCCAGGTGGTGTAGCTCAGGTCAAAAAAGCTGAACATGTAGGACCATGTCGTCCATAGGCTGAGCACGGCAAGGATACCAAAGAACAGAACTTTGAATTTCGCCACCGGTCCTTTGGAAGAGAGTTGGGCTTGCGAATAGGCTGTATAGAGTATGGAAAGAGTAAGGGCTGTTGCAACAATCATATAGGAGGAAAATATGGCGAGTGGGCGAAAGTTTGGGGAGAGGGGAAATATTTGATGGTAGATATCTTGAATACTTGTTACCATTGTAAGCATGGGATCGGTATTGTCTGTAACTTCATAGCGTTGCATTTTGCGGGCTGTAAGTTGCTCTCAATTGCTCTCAGTTTCATATATCAATTTTGATGGTGTAAGATCTGGCCCTTACCCTATTAATAACGTACCGAGCAGACCCGTGCCGTACGGTCTCGCTTAGCAGCATAACATCATACCTACCTAATTAATGTTGGTGAAAAATCCAGTCAGCGGTGATCGCTATTAATTATTTACAAAGGGAAAAATAAGTAAAGGAGAACTTTGTTGACCCTGGGGAACAAGACTTGAAGGTGAATTAATAGTAATGTAAATTCCAACCAGTTGACGGAAAGAATTTAGTCACTAACAAATCCGCGAAATCCCTCGTTTATTCTGCTTATAGAACATGACCAACGCCAAATACTGATATGAAAACGTGAGCAAACATGAGAATTGTGGAGGTCTGTGACGAGATGCTGCATGCTCAACAAACAATTCGGTGTTTAAGCTATTTTAAGTCTGAAAGGGGCCGTCAATATTGTTCCTTCATGCTTGTGTATCACTTGAGGATGAGGACTCTGGTATTTGTAAAACAAGGATATTCCCCTTCCTTGCCAACAAGAGCTGCAAATTAGCATAATATTACCCTATCGGGTCCAGGATCTTTCGGTAAAACAGACTTCAATGGCCAGATAACTCGCCGTGAAATTAATATTAAAGGATCAATTCCTTGTTACTGCTGGCTGCTGTTTCCTTGAGTGTATTACATCTTTGAGTTAGTAACCTATCTTACAGTGATGCCCGATGGAAGAAGCTTGATTGGAGAATCTCCAACCACCTATGTCGTAAGTTGCTCGTTGCTCAGGTTTACCAGCCTCATATTCTTTAAAGATCATGTCATTCCCTATCAACCCTGAGACGCTGGGATCTGATCACGACTGAAAGTATTGCTACAAATAATCTTGACTTGAATATATAATTAAAAATTTAACAAAATTGGCCAATATAATGAGTTCGATGTTGTTGTGATCGGAGCAGGTGACTCAGATTGACTGCGCAAAAAAAGATTTAACTAATGGGGGCATAGGACTTTCAGGCATATATGCTGCCAAGTTCTGCCTCGAATTACATCCCAATTGTCGACTAACTATCCTTGATCGAGACAACTGCATTGGTGGAGCATGGAGAGTATGGAACTCCCATTAACCAAACCTTCCTATGAGGTGAACATATTTAATGTATACGAGATAGGAAGAGGATGTAACTCTTTTTGGCTTTTTGGCCTGGCCCGACTGTAGGAGCTGCAAAGGTATTTAATTTATGGACAGCATTTGTAGATAGCTAAACGGATTCCAGTTCTCAGACCGATCGATGGCTCAGCCACCAAAAGAGGACATATAATACTCGGGTTAAAGCTAATACACCACTAAGTGTCTGGAGACATACGTTAATCATCATAGATGCGCTGGAACGAGTCTCCTTGAAAGGAGTAAAATTTCAACTGAAGTAAAGTTGCCCCTCAAAGCCCAAAAGCACTGGAATATCACCAGCATCAAACATAATAATCATTCAGAAAACTTCTTCCACTCTACCAAGCTCATTGTAGCTAGCGGTCTAACCTCAACCCAAAGTATGCTTACCAAGGAAGGGATACCTTCACTGGGCTTATCTTCCACCAAGAGAACTTTTGTTCCTCTTTCATCCTCATCTCTCCTCACAAAAGTATCACTATACTTGGCGGCATTATATCGTCAGCCGATATGGTCTATTCAGCCGCTAAAGCTGGAAAGTCTGTGAATTGGACCTTTAGAGAGACCGGAACGACAGGACCATGTTTTTTTTATGAGCCCATAAGGCAAAGGGCCTTATAAAACTGCAATTGAGATTGGGATGACCAGGCTAGTAGCTAATTTTGTGCCGAGTCTCTTGAGTGGATACTCGTGCTGGATGTGACTATTGCACTGTACTAGTTTAGGGATGAAGTTGATGGATATACTTTGGACTCTTGTTGATGAGGAGGCTCGTCCGGATTCTTCGAGCTAACTCCACAATGCCCGTAAGTTTTATACATCGCGTGCTTTGATATAGCTGACATTGGTAGGTAGTATATTCTGGCAGAATTGCACCGGTGGTCTCTTAAACCAGGAGGACGTC
>Ga0247807_10000217_pt1 | contig 39563 bp, 32 predicted proteins | sample UWRJL074202C1_FD_179931 | JGI IMG/M metagenome (GOLD analysis project Ga0247807, IMG submission 179931) | Plant litter microbial communities from Arlington Agricultural Research Station in Wisconsin, United States - UWRJ-L074-202C-1 | ecosystem: Environmental > Terrestrial > Plant litter >...
TAGCTGGGGTTGCACGGAAGGCGGGCGGACCGATGTGAATCGATCGAGCTTGGAAGGGGAACGGTCGACTTACGGAGAGGAATGCGGAGGATGGCGTATCGCCGTTAACTTGAGGAGACATCTTTGTAGAGGTGGTTGGTGGAGTGTATGGCATGAACGGTCGGTCAGATGTGATGGGAGAGGATGTGAGTGTGCGTGTGTGTGTGTGTGTGTAGGTGTAGGTGTGTGTGGATGTGAATGTGGGTGGTACGGCGATGATATAGTAGTTGTATAGTAGCTTTTAGTCTGGATCCGAAGGTTGGAGCGAGGGAAGCGTGGTGGACGGGTTTATAAGGAAGGAAGAAAGGGATGATGCAGGTAGAGTGGTTGGTGTGGTGGGGAGAGAGAGAGGGAAGTGAGCAACAGATAGCAAAAGCTGTGCTGCACGCCACACTTCAGGGACAAGCATGAATTTGCATGTGAAGTCGACGTGAGGGACGAACAAGCATCCGTTGGTTCGTGCTTCGTGGTGTGCATCCATCTCAACCGTGGGAAATAAAAAGCGGATTCTTACGTCTACGAGAGAGAGAGTTTGAGCTTCAGCTTCAGCCACAGGTCAAACGGCTTGGGAGCCTGAGCGACGGATGCATTTACGGTAAATAGTACAGTAGATCCCACAACCATCAATGATACCCAAGATAAGAGGACTGGTAGTGTACAAGTATGACTTCAGGTTGAGGTTGGTAATGTATTTACTGTACCGTAAGAATACCATACATATCAATCGACTATGACAGCAAAGATAATGCTGGCTCAAGTGGTTCCCAGCCAGGTCATTGACGGTATATCTCTACACATATCTCGGTATAATCTCTGTATATATCTCTATGTATGGCTGTATAACTCTATATAACTCTGTATAACTCTATATCTGATCGCGGATATTATTAGCGTGAGGTGATGCTTTTAATCGATAGATAGGTGGATCGCCAACGCTGATTGGCGGATGGAGGCGGGTCGCATGCAGCTCCGGATCGCTGACATGTGAAAGAGTCGTCACTCGAGATGCTGTAAATAATCTCAATTATTTTGAAAGAATGATACCATACGATACGAGATGATATTGGATGAGACGATACCACGTTACTATTAATCATCTACCGCAAAAACACCAGCCTAGATAATCACCACCACTTTCATCGCTGACTCCTGTGTGATTATGATTATGATTATTATCATCATCACTACCATCTTCTTCTTCTTCCTCATCTTCCTCGTCTTCCTCATCTTCCCCTTCTTTTCCCTTCTATTATTCACAGAGGGAACATGGTGATACTGTAACAGCTACATAATTACGGCGTGACGGGAGAGTTCCAGCTAGCCCGGCAGAGAGTTTGCGGGCTGCTGGTGTCTCTTATTAATCTATCTCTAATCCCTCGTCCAGGACGAACCAATCCATCCAGCGGCTGTGATCGTGGACGTGGTGCATGGCGCTTGTCGAGCTGCGCTCTTATCTATTCTTTCATGCCACCCTGCGTTTCATCCTCGTCACCTACACGAAGCCCGTCCCGGCAGATACACATACAGGACAGCACGATGCATACAGCACCACAGAAGAGAAGCAGAGCAGATGCGACGGACTCGTAAGATTAGGTTCAGCATCATATCATATCCACCCTACCACCGCATGCCCTAGTTGATATTAGTAATTCTTTGCCAAATCTTCTAGAAATCTGAAGGGGAGCCCCACCAGCATCGGAGAAAAGAATCAAGCTTGCGTCGATCCCACCATCTCGCCCGGGAAATGCAACCCTAGCAAATTAACGTGAACCGTAATTCTCGCCTTCGTAAAATATACCTCAAACTATCTGAATATAACGCAGGAGATATCGTGTTGGCCCTACCCTTATCCTCACCCTCACTTCCCCGCCCGGGTGAAGTTTCGCATCAACCTGCAACGACTCCGCATTTTACCTCATCCACGTTCCACCGCATCAATTGCCAAAAAACCCACGAGCAAAAGACCAGAGACCAACCCTGACCGGCTTCATATCACAGGAAAAACAACCCCTGAAAACACAAACCGTCGGCCAAATGATCAGCACTGCTGCAACTGGAGACTGGAGCCCACGCCATGATCACCCAATGGCCCATATCTATCCCTAACCCACCTTACCGACCTTGGTTACCGTCCAGACTCGAGGGATTGTACTGTACTGATTAACCGACCCTCAGGAATAGATTCTGATACAAGGAACACACCAGCCACACAGGGCCCACCCAAGAAATGCATGTGCAAATGCCCAAGCTCCTTCGCCTTCGCTTTCACCAGCCAAACCCGCCCAAACCCGCCAGCTTCCCGCCGTAGTAGGGCCATGATGGCGATGCAGGCGATGCAGGACTTGCATGCAGCACGATCTAAAACGCATGGCAAGGCGCGGCCTGCGTTTTGTTGAGAGGTGTACACCACCATATTCATAATATCGCGTAGCAGGCTTCGATCCCTTCATATCGGAGCGCGTATGAATCGAAGGTTACGTAACTGCCCTCGTCTATCTCTATCTGCTCTGCTCTGCTCTGCTTTCCTTTGCTCCATGTGAATGTATTTTGGGCGAGGTACCGAATTTGACAACAATAAACACGTCTCGGCATGGAACGGGCGTAGCATGTCAAGATGGCACGGCCCACCGAGGGAGAGGCGACATTGAATGATTGATCTTCCGGCCCGAGGTGTCTTTCTGCTTTGCTGTCTGCTGCTTTTCCATTGGAACAAATGTTTCTATCTTGTGATAATTCATCTTGTCATAGCTGACCTTCATCTCAGGTAAGACACCACCCGACACAACCGCCAGACAAGGAAGACTCTGCTCTCCCAAGCATTCTACATTCCTTTTTCTTCCATCCCGTTCGTGTCGTTTTGGTGTTGGGAAAAGTAGAGCTTGAACGCACCACTGCGTACGGAATGCTGGGATTATTTTACATCTACAGTGTACATGTATGAATCTCTCCACGATCCTTAAGTCTTATCTTCGTCTTTCAATTACTCGCTCGAAGCATCAATTAAAAGTGGTCATGCTCGCCAGGCTCATAAGTGTCCGGTTGCAGGCTTTGTCGAAGAGCTTGTGATTATTTATAATTATACACATAAGTCTTGGATTTTGACGCCACTATATTCTATCCCTTCCTTCATGTCAAACCATCACCCGCATGATATCCACTTCTTCAAGAACGTTGAAGGAAACTCGTATGGATTCATAATCTTACGTAATCCACTTCCTCAAAGCGGGTCTTTTCATGTTCGAACCAGCGTTCAGGACAACAGAAGATGTTGAAGCAGAGAGGAGCAGAGAGGAGTAGATCTGAGAAATTTGAAGGTAGTGGTAGAACAAGATCTTGTGGTTGCATGTCTTGTCTATAGCGATCAAGGAATGTGGCGTGGAGTCCCCGTCTTCAAAATTACTCGTTTTACAAAATATATCCACCTCCCGGATCTGCCGCCTGGAGTAGCTCCATAAGACGAACGACATCGCTGGAGCGCTAATGCACGTTCCAATTGTCTACTGGGCAGGAATGCATTCATCCTTCTAGGAGGAGGAGCCTTCTAGGAGTCGTTGCATTTATGGAAGTAGATGGTGTAGAGATTAGAAAGAAAAAACATATATTAATACGCCAGGCCTGCAGAGGAAGAATGTCATAAAAGTACAGCAGAATGAGAATGGTCTTCCATACCATACCCGATATGAATAATGCAATCACGAATTTAATTTTTCTGCTCAACGGTCTCATCTGAACTGAACGACGTCCCGATTCGCATTGGTATTGCCAGGCTGACTAATCATCACCTTTCTCGCAACGCCGATGAAGAGACCGCAGAGCCTTTGCATAGCAGATGTGATATGAGATGCGCCTAGCATATGAGCAAAGCGAGTGCCGACCAGAGCCTAGCCCGCGAGAGGGGAGATGTATCAATTCAACTCAACTGTCCAGCTGAGACATAGACTTGGACTCATAAGCTTTTATCTACTTTATTTACGTACGTACTGTATATGATGGCCAGAAAAAAGAGAGATATTATATATATGTATACATATAGGAAGTTGGTGTAGTTTTAAGTTCCATGTGGGTTTACGGTATGCTATCCAATTTGAGCGCGTTTGGTTTTTCTGTTTCTGGCCATCGGTCGGTGTTATCTCTCTTGTCATCTTTCAACTGCCCGTTACTGCTTCTCGATGTTTTCGCGACGACGAGTTTTGATGCTTTCCGAGGGATGTGATCCTGCACGCTACTTGTCTATCGTTGGTTTCAAAGATTAAAGGGGGATATCTTACTGCGTTGATGATTGGGGCTCTGGCTGCCTCGGAAAGTCCATGTGATCTGGAATGGAACGTAGAAGATGAGATATATCAGTATTCGCTTCGAGAAGCGATTGCCAGTCAAGCTGTCTGCTGGTGGCAAGACATACACGGACAGTCTTGAGATCTTTATTGCTCTCAACGAGATCGGCAGACGGTAACGATGCTGCCAAGTGCAATGAGATAAGTCGACCCAAGAGAACGAAGGCTGGAGTTTGTGAAAGAATGATGATAAGAAGGCTTTGGTGGAGAAAGATGGGAAACGAATGCTCTTGTTGAGGACTTCTTTGAGTATGATGTAGAGTTAGTAGTAAAAGAAAGAGAGGCTAGTGATTTTCTCTGGAATGTAAAGTTTTACTGTATGGTTAGTCACTGTTATTGTGCCTGGGACCAAAGTCTAGATGCAGAGTTTTTAATTTCTACCGTCATTCTGTAAAGCAGAGCAACAATCCTTTTGGTCATAATTTCATCCAAGAAAGAGTTGTCATTACGCCACGTTAGTGGTAGCACCGCTGTGAAAACAAATGCCTGCCATAACCGAATCAGCTCCTAATTCGTGAATTGCTTTTCCAAATCATTCAGGAAATTCTTTAATGCCCTGCGTCTTCTAAGCCGTGATAACTTCATATATTACTAGCCAGTCAATTCACTTATATCTAAGGTAGCTTGCAGTTTGCCTAGAACGTACTGCCGTAGTGATACACGTATTGTGATCCTCTAGAATGTTGCAAACAATGACAAAATATTTGAAACCACAACATCGAAACGACATTCACCATTCTTGATTGATAGACACTTAAAACCCCCAGGAAGTGTCCACCAACAAAATGGAGTAATGCCGCAGGAGACCCACTTGGCCCAGGGTGGGTAAAGCATCAAGCAACAATCCTTCCCGGTATTCCATAACTACCCAAGTAAACGTCACATCAGTTTAAGAGCCACTGATCAAACCATTTTCCATGCTAGAAATCGTCTTCCTTCAGCAGCAATTGCCAATGTTGTGGACCATAGAGACCCCAATACAGTTGCTCGGGTTTCTTGTAAGAAATATGTCCAGACACGATACATGAAGTCGAGTCCTAGGGTTTCTGGAAAGAATGTTTGCTCTCCCAGAGAGTATCCAGTGTACTGTTCGCCGCCAACTTCCCCTCCAGTTACCTTATCAATAAAATAGCTGGCGGAGCTAGCGGCACCAAGTTGAATGTCCATGGGCACACTGGTGTGTTCCAAATTGAAATGCCACTTCTCACCCGTCGCAGGCGCGACAAAATCGAGCGTCCAGCCAGATGAATGCTCCAGAAACTTGCTCTTTACTACTCCTCCGTAGCTCTGGCCGATGATAGCATGATTGGTGGTAGGTAGCGAAGTTCTGTTTAAAGGACCACTGGCTGAGAAGACAGACTTTCCATCTTTAAGAAGTATCGCTGATTGATACTCCACCCCCGCGTCTACCTTTGAAATAGGATGGAACAGTGAAAAAGCATAGGGCCCGACAACACCACGTGAAAGCCGCCATCCCTGGACTGCGGTAAACCAGTCAAATGCAGCCCAAATATGGTTATGACCCCCCGAGCCATGAAACTTGAGTTGGCTTCCATGAACTTTCAAGTCGACTTTAGCACGGGCTGCAATAATCGATTCTGTGAAATGTAGATATGGGATTAATTGCGTTGAAGCAGTTGTCGAGGGCCATGGGTCGCCATTCGGATATCGCGAAGGCCCAAAGGACTTCAATTCTACAGTTCCTTCCACCTCCGGAGTTCGAAATTCAATTGCGGCTGTTTTTAAATCAGCCGAAATACGGAATGTACATGCTTTCCCTGCGCCTGTCCAACTACCGAAAACTTCCCCGCAACAGTCTTGTACCATTGTCTTTTCGATAGTTTCTACCATTGCAAATGATGATCCATTGGCCCAAGCAAATCTGAGCTCCATACGTGTGATGCCTTGACCAAAGAGTTTGTAAGACGGATCTCGTGCGAATGAAGTGACTAACATATCTCCAGCTTCTGAAAGAGCCTCGAAATACCAGTGCTCCCATGCGGTATCATTCATCGCCGACATTTTGGACCGCTCAAATGAATCGCGGGGAGATGTTGAGAACCATATTGGGGACTTTACAATATCGAAAGCTCCAACATCCGTAGTAAAACAACTCTCGTGGCAAGTGTCTGATTTGCTCTCACTGAACACATGCTGCCACGAACAGACACCAACAGCAAAATATAACGCTGCTCCGAAACGAAATACAGACAGCATTGGGACTAAGGTAACAGTAGCTATGAGCGACGCGAAAAACTAATACGAGCTCTGGGTATAAGCATCAATTCATCAAGCTGGAGAGTTTTGCGATTCAGATGTTTTGGGAGAATTGAGATTGCTAATTTTCGGATATATTCAATTGTCAGAAAGATGTTCGGGGACATTCGTACAACACCAACCCTGATCGGATCGGAGTTCAGCACTGCATAACCACCGGGATGGAATATGAAGAACGTCGGAGACCGATAGTTGTAATTGAATCAAACACCCACCAAATATGATCATTCAGCATCAAATTAATCCCTTGCTGTGCAGCGAGCTGTTTTCTGTCCCGCCAACTCATACACCATGACTTCCACCTACTCACTACTTCCTACCCACCAAACTGTCATCCGTCAGCAAGAGGATTTTAAAGTTGGTGTTTCCAAGAATGTTCCCCTACCAGAACTATTTGAACCAAACATGGTTCTTATCAAAACAGTGGCCGTGACATTAAATCCATGTGATTGGAAAATGCCAGCTCGCTTCCCTTCACCAGGTGTGTTGGATGGTTGTGACTTTGCTGGTACTATTGTGAAAGTAGGCAATGGAGTAACCAAACCTCTAAAAGTAGGCGATCGTGTTTTTGGGGCCGTTCATGGTTCCAATCCAGCTTGTCCTCAGTCTGGGTCATTCGCAGATTATATTGCAGCATATGCAGATTTTGTTTTCGTGGCTCCTGAATCCATGTCATGGGAAACGGCGGCGGCATTTGGGGGAATAGGAATTGGAACTATCGGAGTTGCACTTTTTTACTCTTTAAAACCTCCTGGTACGATAGAAAGTCCTGCCGAAAAACCTTCTTACGTTCTTGTGAGTGGTGGCGCGTCGGCGTCTGGCACGATGGCAATCCAATGTTTAAGACTGTCTGTCCCCTACGGCTTTCTGATTGTAAAGGAAAAATGTACTAATCAACCGGTAGAGCAGGATTGATCCCGATCGCTACCTGCTCCCCACGAAGTAACGAGCTCGTGAAATCGTTTGGGGCAGAGGAGATCTTTGACTATCATAGTCCTAGTTGCGCTGAGGAAATCAAAGCATACACCAAAAACTCACTAAAATATGTCATCGATTGTATTGCCACAACCTCCACAATAAAGCTCTGTTATGCGGCGATAGGAAGGCTTGGAGGACATTACACGGCACTGGAAATGCCTCCTCCTGTTGGTGGCCATCGTGGATCTATTAAATCAGATACGGTGTTGGGTATGTCTGTACTTGGAAAGGAGATAGCATTAAGTGAAGGCTATCACAGACCCGCCGATCCCGATTGCTACGTATTCGGTATGAAATGGTATCCATTGATACAAGGCTTGGTCAATGAAGGGAAATTAAGACCACACCCTTCCAAAGTGATGACGGGAGGGTTTGAGGGGATCCTAGATGGCTTGGAAATAATTAAGAATAATAGGATCTGGGGACAAAAGTTGGTCTACTTCTTGTGATCGTCAAGCCTTGAACATCACCACGGGGTAGCCAAGGGCTGTGATAGGCTTCCATTATGTCGGAGCGTCTTATTATGTTAAACAAAATAAGAGTTTTGCAAATCCCGCCTAGCCTCAATACCATCGTGCTACTTTGAGTCATTTAGGAGTCTCGCAAACTCTGAAAGTGAAATTACTGACCGAGCTTCATGTGATACATTGTCACTAAACAGGCTAGCCTTACTACGATCACATCAAAGTAATCGATATATTAGCGTTAGACCCTATATTGTTACATGTGTATTCCTATTTTCTTGCTCCCGTACATACTAGGAAGCCGCTCCGAGAACTTTAAGTAAGTTCGCGCTCTGTTTAATCACCACGTGAATACTGTGCCACCCGTATCAATTATACAATTCTGGGGAGATGCAGACAGACTATCAATATTCTCAGACTAATGGTTCCCCTCTCACATCAGCTTTTGGATATCTCGCACCGCGTTACTCTAAAGTGGTTGTCCAAGAATTTAAATGTCTTTTCTTGGGCCAATTGCCAGGCCCCAACCTTTGCTTGTAATCCTCCATCCCCAGGCTTGATTGGCACCCAAGCTTCTTTGTTTTGCTCCTCGATATGCCCCAACTTCCTCATTATCTTTCCAGTTGACAGCTCAGGGTCAAAGTAGATACTATGTCCGGCTCCCGAGGCTAAGACGGGGCATTTTACCTTGTCAAGAAACTCGCCACCATCTGGCAAGCGGAACGTAAACTGACGCATCTTGCGCAGTAAATCGACGGGCCTATCAACACCCATAATCCATGATGCGCATTCAAACTCCCAATGAGATTGGAAGTTGAAGCGATTTTGTAAATATGTGGTTTTGTCTACAAACCAGTCTGGAATCCAGCCTGAAGTCCATAGTTTGATGAAGCCAGGAGGCATGCGTGGAGTGACAAGATCCCACATGTCATAGAAAGCATCGAGAGCCACGCTGGATTTTTGTAGTCAGCATCTATATGAGAGACTTCACAATCCTTTCACCTACCAAGCTTTGATTCGAGGGTCAGACGCTGCACCTATGGTAACAAACTTGGGGTTAGCCAGCTGATTTCAGAAATTCTACTACACTATCACTTCCAGATAGCTCAAAAAGTGTACTTCTGAAATAATAAAGAGGCCGTCTGAGAATTTCATACTTACGAAGTGCGTAGTAGCCGCCAAGTGAGAGGCCAGTAGTGGCGATTCGACTCATGTCAAGCTCAAGTTCAGGATGGCTTTCAACGTAAGATTCAAGGTTATCGAGAACTGCTTTAATCACTATCTCCCAGTCTGGGCGCTGACTGGATTGATTGCGGCGAAGGACGATCCCTTGTCCTGGCCCTTCAAATGTGAGGACCGCATATCCGAGTTCTGGTCCTGCGCATGGGAGTGTATGATAAAGCTCTTCTTGTGTCGAATCGGCGCCCGCGGTGACAATGACGATAGGTATCTTGCCTGGGAGACGATGAGCGGCAGAAGGAAGGTAAAGATAAGCCGGAAGCTTATATTGTTCGTATTCAATGTTGAGTAGCTTGACCTCCCCATCTAATAACTCTATTCCACTCACAAAGTTCTCGATACTCCTCTCCAACAGAGAAATTGGTCGCGAGTCTGGGCTGTTTGGCTTGTCAAACATCATGTACTGACTCGCTCTGAAATAATTTGAGGCTCGTAAGAAAGCATTTCGAGCTAGTACTCGGTGACCAGCACTCTTAGCTTCACATGCGAGCAACTCTGCCTTCTCTGCCTGCTTGAAAAATGCGCGATGCCAACTCTCTGGATCATTCACTTTGATTTCGCTGACGGTATCGAGAAACTCTGCGACTTCACAGCCACCAGATGGAGTAGTTCCAAGAACGCGAGTGAGCTCGAAATTGTAGAACTCGTGCGATTTGAAAAATTCGTACATTTTTAGTCCCTAAACTAGATCTTGACGTCGTCTCTAGACTCAGATGAGAAAAAACCGCCTACAGGCATACTTTTTGCCCAATTTCCATAGTTGCCAATGGTGAGATCGGGAACTTCTTCGGATACATTTCGATCCACAAATTAGCCGATCTTAAAAGGGGCCCGGTCATGTGATTCGGACATCATAACTTCCCCAGCGTCCATCACTCCAATCGGTGTCAATTCCTGTGCTGATGGCTAGCTCGATTGATACAATAATAGGTATATGGGATTCAGTACCAGCACCAGCAACCGTAAAGTCCGCCATCACTCACAAAGCGAGCCATAGCATGTTCGGCTACATTCCCACAGCACTAATCAGGCTATCGCCTTTAATCGCATCAACCTCTCTGTTAGCATGCCTGAATTATCCCATAATCTAGCGCCTGCTAAGTCAAAGATTTAGATTGATCGCGAATGTAGACCAAGTTTTGGTTTTCCGAGCTTGGCTCGCCCCTCCTATTGCGCCCCACGCGAGAGCGGCATCGCATTGGTATACATATTTTTCCAACCGACTGCTGAAAGTTCTGGTTGGGTTATACCTCTTTGCAATCTGCAGTACAATAGCGAATGTATACACTCGAACAGATGGGGACGAAACCGCACGAAAATGGTACACTGCAAATCTAGCTTTTACGATTTTCCATATGCTGCCGAGTCTAAAGATTCTAGATAATCTCACTATCATCAAGAACCTAGATGGGGATGGTAGGACAAATCTTAGAGGCATGGAAAAATGGTTGGCGATAAATACTGTGCGGCTTCTGATTTCAGATATCCCAGCATTTGTAGCTGCTGTGATAGCCACAGCTTTGACGGTCAGGATTTGAGGTCCGGCGGCTGTCTGAAACAAGATTTCTGTGAAGTTCCTCAACAACTCAGCTCCTTTAATATATATACCGAATAATGAAACAAAACTTGAATTGTAGTTTTAGATAGACGTCATCTCACATTGAATAGATAGCTAAAAAAGATTCTGAATCAGAAATCCAAAAAGTTATCGTTCCAACCTTAGTTGCAATTCCTTGCTGTAAGTTTTCCCCGTAAAATCAATGACTAGTTGAACTGAACTTTCGAAGGAGAGCAGAAGGGGAGTCAGAAGAGATAGAATGAGAAGAGATTAAGATTGAATATAGAGTCCTGGACTAAATAAGAGAGTATCTCGCCTTTGTAAAATTATGTGATTCGGTTCACAGACTACAGATTATCCCCATTGAAACCTTATCTCATTTCCCAGTATGAGAAACCACCATGCAAAATTACAATTAGTGTCCCTCACGAACCTTTCAGTAGTCTTGGGTACACCAAAAATGATTCCAAACTCTCTGATCTTTCCTGCAAAGTACTTGAGGCAGTGCTCAAGAATTCGGCAACCAGCTCATTCATGCCCTGCTTCCTTGCTCTCTCTGTCCAGTCCTCAAGAGTGAGCGCTGTCAATCCCGATCCAGCAGCTTTTCTGTCTTGTGAGTCTCCCATGCTACTCATAGGAAGCACCATTTCTCCACAATGATGGACATAACGCACAAGCTCTCTCTTTTGAGTATTGCTGAGCGTTACTAATATACCACGGGCAACATTCTCCACATCAACAAGATCTATAAAGCCGCCATTCATTCCCAAGCTTTCCCCATTGGACTGTAACAATGGCACTGCTTGTAGTGTTAGAGAAAACTTGAGGATATTGGCCATCATGTCCGTTGGTGCTGGATCTTCTCCCATAATACTCGAAGGCCTGTGAATCCAAACTGGAATGTTATATGCCTTGCTGGAATTTTCAAGGTATATCTCACTGGCCCACTTACCCGCTGTATAGCCATCTGAGCCATCAGTGGGAGGGGAATAACTTCTGGCGGAGATCTCACCGAACTCAGGGAGGCCACTGAGATGGGCAACGCCTGCTGTGGAGATGTAGTGAATAGGTATCTGACGTGGGCGTACTAGACGGACAATTTCCTTTGTTGTTTCAACATTGATGGGTTTAAGCGACTGATAGCTCTTCATAAAAGAAACATCCGCTGCATTGTGAATAAAAATATCAATGCTGTTGAAAATTTCCTTCACATCTCCCTCATTAAGACCGAGAGTCGTGTCAACCAGATTACCATAGTACATGACTACCTTTGAAGATGAGAATTGACTCGGTAAAGGCCTGGTAACAGTCCCTCGAACTGCAATGCAATGGATTTGAGATATATCCGGATTCTCGACCAATTGACGAACAATTGTGCGGCCCAGAAAACCAGTGGATCCCGTTATAGCGACTATTTTCTGTATGCCACCTAGACTGGTTGATGTGGCGAGAACTGGGTCCATACCGGAGTCTACAACGGTTGTTTCCGAGATCCAGTCTATTGGTTTATTCTGGTCTCTAGCTTGACGAGGTTCTATCAAGTCTTCCATTTCACCGAGAGTACTGTGCTGAAAAAGTTTTGGTAACGGAAATGTAGCACCAAAAACACTTTGGATCTCCCGTCTAAGCTTTACAAGGCCCATCGAATTCCCTCCAACATGAAAGAAATCAGAATTTTCATCGATAGTATAGTGTCTGGTTGTATCTTTTGGAAGCACCTTCTGCCAGGCGCTTCGCATTTTCTTTCCAGTCTCGCTTAAATTGTCTTTCACAACATCAACTTGCTCGGAAAGCTCCGGAAGTGGCAAGAGAGCGATCGCTGCCCTATCCAATTTGAAATGCTTCGTGACAGGAAGCCTATCGATAGAAACTATAAGTGATGGCTTCATGTACTGCGGTACTGGGATTTGTAAAACTAGTTCTTGAAAGTAGCTCTTTTCATCCTTTGGTTGTTTTCCCTTGGTGAAAGTTACGTGAGCAACAAGAAATGATGTAGGTTGACCGCGAACTGACACAACCGCCTCTGTTAGCTTACCCTGTGCAGTCCGGATCAGATTCTGTTCTATATCCTGAAGTTCTATCCGCTGGCCACGTATTTTGACTTGTGTGTCTCCGGCTATTCGTCCTTCGATAGTTACCACGCCATCACTGTACATTCGGCCTCTGTCACCTGTACGGTACATCTTTCTCCAGCCGCGGGAGAGGAAGTCAGAAGATGTAATAGTATCTGGAAGGAAGCGTAGTTTGGTTTGTTCCTCGTTATTGAGATACCCATCTGAAATACCGATCCCTGCTAGGACGAGCTCGCCCGGATAGCCGATAGGGAGTACATTCAGTGCCTCATCTACGATATAAGAGGCCATGTTCTGTATTGCTCGGCCAATAGGAATGCTTTCACTGTCTTCCATAAAATTGACTGCGGTCATATTCGAGGATATACTCGATTCAGCGGGGCCATAAGCATTCCAGACCTTCAAATCATGCTTTTGTAAAGCTCGAATTGCATGCGCCAAGCTCGGTAAGAAAACCTCTCCTCCAGCAACAATAGTTGTCCAATACACGCTTTCTCTTAAAGCATTGCTAGCAACGTTCTGGAACCACCACATGTACTCGGAGGGTGTAGCGAATGTATGAGTCACCTTTTGAGAGACGATCAGGTCCACAATAGCCACTGGATCGTTCCTTATGGCGCTCGATGCAACTACGAGACATGAACCTGTTGCCAGAGAAAGAAAGGTTTGCCATAGTGATATATCAAACGTGAAAGCTGATTGCTGCAATATACGGGATCCAGGTCCAACTTTGAGTGCTTTTGAAGAATATTCGATTTGGTTGATTATTCCCGCATGCTTCAACTTAACCCCTTTGGGTATCCCAGTCGTCCCGCTCGTATAGAAGAGGAATCCGTGGCTGTCCGCTTTTGCAGCCATCTTGACGCTACTATTTTGAATGTTTTTGAAAGAACAAACGTCCAGTACTTGAGCGTTGTGTTGACGTAGCATCTGAGCTTGTTTCAGTGTTGTCGGATGAGCCAGAATAAACTTAGCTTGGCTGTCATTTATTACAGTTACAAGACGAGTATTGGGTGATCGGAGGTCCAGAGGGACATAAATGGCACCGACTTTGAGTATTGCCAATAGTGAAGCGATCAAATCGACCCCAGGCTCCAAGAATGATGCAATGCGTGATCCTACCTCAATTCCAATTCTGCAAAGATTTACAGCAATAGTGTTGCTTCTAATACGCAGTTCTTGGTATGATAGCGTTATACCCGAACCATCTACCATTGCAGGTAAGTCACCTTTGGTATCGAGCATTTGTTCCACGCGATGAGAGACCGTTTCTGGCCATAGGCATTCTACAACAGGTCCTACAATTCCAGAATTAGCTGAATTGAAAAAGGAAAAGCAGTATTTCACACAGAGTGATCAGAAATCGAGGTGGGATTCGAAAGGCATTTCAAAGCGTATGAATATGTCAAACAGCTAGACACATTTAGGAGAAGCCTTTCAAGATCCAGTCCTATAACTGGTATGAATGTATCGCAATATTTGATATATCAAGCTAGAATAAGCTTTTGCGAAAACTATCGCAAATCTGACTCCCACCCGGATTTCCAACAAAGAATTGAGTTGTAGTGGGAGTCCTAAAATTACATCAACTAACCTCTACTTTTCTGAATGGCTTCCTCCATGTCAATTGGATTATGTAAAGAAACGCTGTCAAGCGACGAGTCCGGGTTTGCCGAAAACTGCTGCAACAACCACATATAGCTCCTTGTTAACGTCTCTGACTCTTCCTGAGAATACAAGCTACTTTGGAGTTGGAAAGAAACAATTGGATCCTTGGTGTCATCCACAATGGAAAGAACAATATCATATGCAGTCTGACCCACATCATACTCTTCATCTCCAAGAGCGCACTTAAATAGATCCGGCTTGTTGTCAATTGGAGGTTTGTAGTCGATAAATGCTTGGAAGATAGGACTATATTTCATAGATCGCTCCGGCTTGAGCTGTTCAATCAAAACATCAAAAGGAAGCCGTGAATTAGCAAGCGAATTGCGAACTTTTGACTGGGTTTCTTTAACGGATTCTGCAAAGAGTTGACTTCCCAATTGACGAAACCGAAGAGGAAGCATATTGAGGTATAGCCCAATACTCCCAAGCTCATCAAGATCTGTCCGGTTTGCATCTGTCATGCCAATACACAGATCATCTATCTCGAGCACTCGGGCCAGAAGAGTTTTGAAAGTAGCCATGTGGAAATGGAATGGTGAGATTCGATATTTGGTACAGGCAGCTTTTATGGACTTGGCCACACTCGCTGGAATTTTGACATCGACCCTATTGTGCGCATAGCTCGTGCGCGATTGACGAGCACGAACCTTAGAATATGGCAACAAGGGCAATACCGGTGGAAGGTCAGGAAACTCTTTTTTCCAGTATGCCAACTCTTTATTCATCTGACCTTTGTTAAAAGCCCTTCGTTGGCGAGTTGAATGGTCTATATACTGCAGCGCCTTGGGGCCTAACGATACTCCTCTGTATGCTTTGTCTAGATCTCTTAGAAGATTCTGTAAACTCATAGAATCTAAATTGATATGATGGTAGCCGATTGCCAAGAAATGCTGGCTTGAGCTTTGGGAGAGAAGCGATATATCCATCAATTCGCCATTTACAAGGTCATATTCACGAGCCTTCAATCTTGCAAATTCCTTGCTTACATCTTCACGAGATGATATTTTTCGTTGTTTCAACTGAAAGGCCGGTTCGGCAAGAATTTCTTGCAAAGGCTCTTCATCAGAATCGTCAAACCGAGTTCGAAGAGCAGAATGTCTATATGTAACCTGTCGGAAAGCCCAGCTGAGCTTTTCACCATCGATCTCTCCAGTCAATTGAATGACGAAAACAATATTGAAGGCTGTTGGGTCCTCCAACATAGCGCCTAAAATCCAGAATCGTGATTGCCCGTACGACATGAGTTCCTTCCGAGTGTCTCCTAGATTGAAAGACATTTCTGTGCTCGGTGTCGACAGCACGTCCTCTGCCATATCCTCTGATGAGCTCTTCGAAGTACTTGACGCATTGGATGGCAGTGTAGGTTCGCTGTCAGAACTAGATGTCGGTGCGCTAGATCTCTGCACCATTGGGATCAATTCCATGGGTAGCTTTTCTATGGCTAAATCGACCATGCCAGCCACCGTAGCACCACCAAGGATTTTGAGCACGGGTACGTCAACCATGAGTTCATCTAGAAACCACGATCGGATTTCGACAGCCACAAGAGAATCGGTTCCAAGCTCCTCGGCGCTGGCATCCATCGAAGGCAAGGCGCTAAGCTGCAACATGACTTGCAGTTTCTGTAGAAATGATTCTACAATATTGTTAGCTTTGCTTTACTACCATGCTGCGGTATTGTGACAGAATTGCTTTTGTGACATGGTGTACTTACCTTGAATAACCTCTTTGACCTCATCGTCTGTCGTGGCAACTTGAATCTGTGCTCGGAGTTGTACTTTGGCTGATGTTTCTTTGACTGCATTAGCTGCCCCTTTACGTGAAATCACTTGGTGAAATAATGGATTCTGGGCAAGCCTATCTTCATCCTCCTTAATCTCCCGAAGACCAGTAATCACCTCGTAAGATTGCTCGGAGTTATCACGCCCTGCATAAATTGCCTCCGAAAACAAGAGATGGAAATCCCGCTCAGACATCATGCGATATCCAGCCTTAATTACCCGATCTTTTGTGATCTCATCGACCTCCCTCTCGAAGTAACCGATTCCCACGATAGCGCCTATGACCATGACCGAGCCGACCAAGCCGTTTCGCCTTCTCTGGGCAACGAGACCGTTCAGGAACATATTTGCAGCTGTATAGTTCGACTGCCCATGCTGTCCGAAGACGGTAGCGATCGAAGAAAGCAAGATGAAAAAGTCGAGGTTATCGGTTTGGAATAGTTCGTTCAAATAACGGCTTCCATCCACTTTAGGCGCGAGCACACGCTTCATGATATCGATATCCATATCACTGATGGCGGTGTCCTGTAACACCATAGCGCCATTAGCTACACCAGCAATTGGAGGCATAGTCTTGCGAATGTTCTCGATCAAGCCTTTAACTGCGTCTCTATTGGTAATGTCACTGGGCATAGGTTAGTAAATTAGTATTGAGAAATCCCAGATTTCAACACGTATCCAAAACATGAGAAACTACAATACGTCCAAAATCTTGAAGGGATAAAATCGCAGTGGGAAGTTAAAGACTCTTGGAATCCTCCGTAAATATTGACTGCCCCTGATGGAATGAAAACGGCGACATACTTAGCTAAAACGCGGACTTCCGCACCCAACTCTCTTACATACGCAAACCACTTATCTTCAACCGTAGGTTTTCGGCTGGTGAGAACAATGTGTTTGGCACCATGATGAGCCATAAAAATTGCGAGAGATCTTCCCAATTGACCACTCAAGCCAAGCAGAATATATGTTCTGTCAGGTTTGAAGACTAACTGTGTTTCAACAGACGCAACCTTCACCTCTGCTGTCGGCGCATCCCAATTGATGATCTTATCTGAATAATAATTACTCAGACCGGACTGATTGTGAAGCTCAGATAGAGTGATAGGAACAGCCTCGACAGAATTGGTATCTTCATTGACGGTTGACTTGCGTTGATAGGCAGGCCCGAGTAGTGATTGAATAAAAGTTTTATTTGCTGAGTTGCGATAAAATGTAGACTTGCCAAACAAGTCTTCGAATTTTAGTGTCTGACATCCTTCTGGAATAGCGCGAGCAACGGAATTCCCAATGCCTGTACTTCCCGATGTTAAATCCACAAACGTGGCAACATCTTTTGGCAATGCCAACCTAATGGCGCGTATTGTTGATTTTGGGTGAAGCAGTATTGATTGTGGATTACTCTGATGCAACTCGGTGGTCGTAAATACACACTTTACATGGTTAGCAGTGGCAAAATCTTGGAATGTTCGAGCAAGGGTAGATGATGCCCCATGAATTAAGAGTGTTGTGAAGGAGTCCATTCTTCCAATAATGTATTGAGCAAGTAATCCAAAGCCAAGAGACATCAATTTGTTGTTATCCGTAGATGCTGGAGATTCCGATGGAACTGTCCACGCTCGTGGGACCGTGACTTCAGAAGACAATTGTGGAACGAGCGCAACAACCCATTTTGCAGAGTCGAGAAGCTTTCCTTTAGCCAGAAATAGGCGGTGTTCCGTTGAAATTTGGATAGCCAGGAATGAGGAAGATTGAAGACGAATTCTAACTAAATCTTTGCCAGGTAAATTCTTAAATGAAGCCGGCTGCGTATTGACTTCAGTCGCAATATAGCCCGAGTCAGTAGGCTCGAGATATACGATGGATGACGAGATATCAAGAGATTTAGTGATAGGTCTTCTCACGGAATTGTATCTATTATTCAAGCTCGTAGAAGCGAACAACCTTGGAATCGTGATAAGATCGTGCTCCAGTGTAAGTTCTGATTCGGTTGTCCAAAGAAGCTTTTCATCTCCTTGCTTTTCCCATGTGTCTGTCACTTGTAGCCGGAGAAGTGTTTCAGCGACATTATCTGCATGAACAACCTGTTTCCCTTCATGCTCCAAAAACTGCAAGCGGAGATGAGGCATCTCCATAGTCATGGTACGTGAAAAGCCAATCATCATAGCAGCATATGGATCATTAGACCTAGCGCCCCGGGTCAACCATAAAACATTTCTCGAATGCTCGAACAAATCTCGCAAGCCCTCAAGCCGGCTTTGGCTAAATCTCTTAAACACAGGTTCATCAAGGTCAATGAGACTCAAGACCGTTGCTGATTCGGGAACGTTGCGACTATCAAACTTTTCGGCGGATTCTATACGCACAATCTTTTCATACCAAGGTTTCAACAGAGTCTGCACATTGTCTACCAGCTTTCTCACAGCTGTGGTAGTTCCTCCTAAAATAGTCAGATGTGTATAGTTTGGATTTAGAACGGGCTTTGCAAGTGGTTGCTTGAGGAAATCAACTCGATCATCTGTAGCCTGTGCAATGATGATACTGAAAAGCCATGCATGCGTGTCAACTTCCGGTGTAATTGTATCAATGCCAGAGAATCCCGATTTGCGTAGTTCAGTGTCCCATCGATCAGCTGGCACACAAGGGTTTAGCTCTCGATTGTCTTTATAGCCTAGCCACCAGCCAGGTAGGCCACCCATTGAAAATCCGATGCGGATAGCGCCGGTATTTGTGATCTCCAACATCGCCAGATATCCACCTGGCTTCAAAAGCCGACGGACATTTTTAAGAGTCCTCTCCAGGTTTTCCGTAGCGTGAAGCACAAGAGAACAAACGATAAGATCGAAGGACTCCTCTTGGAAACCCTGCGCAACAGGATCTCTTTCCACGTCAAGTGTCTTGAAGATCATACAATCACTATACTCACTGAACACACCCTGTGCCTTCTCAAAAAATCCACTGGAGATGTCTGTATAAGTATACGATTTGAAGGCTCTTCCGAGCTGCTTGATAATGGTCTTGGTAACGCCTCCAGTGCCAGCACCTATAATAATAATTAATAATTAGTGTTGGTTCCTCTATTAATCAATATTATAACAAAGTCTTCAAATGCTAACAGAGTATCCACTTTCATCATTCGTCCCATCTGACACGTTCGGATTCTTTGGAACACAAGTAAAAAACCACTTACCAATTTCCAATATATTCATATTCGAATATCTGTGAGAAAGTTGTAAGACTGCATTGGAAAGAAAGTCTGTGTATCTGTCTAATCCCAGGCCCTTGACATAGAAGTCATTGAGGACATTCTCATGCATCATGTGCTCAAGGATTGTTGTTTGTTTACGAAGAGTCGCAGCGAGGTTCTCGCCGACCGATCTCATAAGCTTGAGATCAATATTATCCGACCATCTTGTACCATTAGTAAATATTAGACATTAGTAGTATAATTTTACTCACTTGGCCATCTCGGCGTATATCTGCTCACGTGTGTCGTTCTTCCAAGCCTTATCGCAATGTGGTTGCCTCCCAGTCTCGATTTCTTCGATGTAATGATTCGCAAATTTCCTCAATTGGCCAAAGAACCATTCAGCAGAAGACCACTCTTCCTCGGTGATGTCTTGTATTAAAGTTTTGAGGTAAAAGTAAGCGACTCGCTCACAGAGAGTTCCCAGCTCCAATTCTTTCTTCGTCGCTCTCGCGCCATGAGTTATCAAGTCACCCTGAGGAGATGCTACGTTCCACTTCATATCAAAGAAGAGTTTAGCATCGTTCTCGGGCGTCCCAGCCGAGAATGGAACAACCTCGATTCCTTCCATCTGCAAAATTGCGGATTGACCGTCAGGGGTATAATACTCGACATCGCCCAAAAATGAAGAATTTAGACATGTTACAGACGCATCCACGGGAAGGAGAATGTCCGAATCGGAATTGTCTGCCAAGAGTTTCGGGTTCAATTTGAGATGCTTGATCATAGTAGGTACATGGAGTGACCACAATCGATTATCTCCTGGCGAACAAAGGGCAAGTATTGCTGTCTGAATCGCACAATCAAGTACGGCTGGATGAACCAACAATTCGCTTTTCTTTTCGTCGTTCCGAGGCTGGCTGATGAATGCAGTACACCTATCTGCGGTTCTGTACAAGTCATTCAGAGCTCGGAAATCACCAGAATAATCGTATCCAATAGAGAGAAGTGATGTATAGAAACGCTCTTTGTCTACAGCAGAGGCATCGATCAGGGGAGGGGATCTCGGTGGAAGCAGTCCTGACTGTGCAGAACCATAACCAATGGTTAATGTCCCGGTACAGTACGTCACTAGATCGTCCGAGTCTTGATTTGTAGTGCCTTCGAGATGAAAGCTAGCTTCAACACGATATTTCGAGGTTGAACTAATAAGGAGCGTGAACTGTAAATCAGCAGTCGATTGTTCGTTTTCAAAGACCATTGCTTTGCCCATTATGAGGTCTCTTATTTCGAGAAGCTCAACGCTCTGTTTGCCGGCAAAAATCAATGCTGCTTCAATAGCCATTGACACATAGCCTGCGCCCGGAAAAACAATTACTCCTTGCAGTTTATGTCCCTTCAGCCAAGGTACTTCAGCGGGTGAAAGAACATTGCGCCATCTAAGTCCACGGTTCGATCCATCGTTGTTGAGTGTTCCCAATACTGCGAGGATATTATAATTAGTCCAATTGATCGGTGTAATATTGGTAGGGTTGAGTGCATCAGCAAACAACGATCCAAGTTCGCAGCTCATATTTAGAGACCAAATGAATTTGGTCATCTAATTAGCGGACTGTGTCAAACATACTGATAGATATGAAAAGAGCTGTTGATTAGACAACAACCTTTTTAAATTTCTCAAGTGTTAGACATAATCAGAGGCCCAGAGCCTGGGATATCACAGGAGTTTACTACTTACACTCATGCACCGGCGAATTCCGAGTGCGAAATGCTCTTCCCAGCCGAGTCTCCATCCAATATATACGATCATGCTCCCAACCATACGTTGGAAGATCTTTCAACAGCTTACCTATGTTCAAAGACTTGGAAGACACGGTTCGAATGAAGTCATTCAATGTTAGCACTTCTCCCTGTATAAATGATATTGCGAACCCAAGGGCATCTGCGAAAGCTTCAAGATCATGAGATCCTCGTTCTAAGGTTCCAGAGTATGGGATTGGAGCACCACTAATTTCTTTAAATGTCTGAAGAGCTGGGCCTCGAAGCGCTGGGTGGGGACCAACTTCAAATGCCGCAGTGAAAGCCCCCTCGCCTTCGATAGCTGCCCCTACAGCTTGAGCAAAGTTGACCCGGCCGGTCATGTTGTCACTCCAGTATGTTGCAAGAAGTGATGGGTCGTCAGGACTCATTGCTTTTCCGGTCACACTGGAAAACCAAGTACATTTTAACTTAGTGGGAGATTGAATCCTAATGTTGCAAGACTCAAGAGACCGAATGTATGGACCGGCACATGGATGCATATGATGAGAATGGTAAGCAGTATCTACCTTGAGTTTTCTGACGAATTTCCCCTCATCCTTAAAGGCAGATTCAGCCTCTTCGAGTGCGTCGATGTCTCCGGACAATGTTACACTGGATTGTGAGTTGCAAGCAGCAACGTGGATACGACCGCGAATTTCTTCTAGATCACAAAGCTGCTCGGCATCTTCCAAAGTAGTACCGACTGCCATCATCCCCTAAAACGCGATTAGTAAATGCGGTGCTAATATATGTGTGAATACTGGCCACCTACCCCTTTAGCTCCGGACGGACTACTCGCTGCCGCCGAATGAACTCCTCGATAGTAGGCTATTTTCACGGCATCTTCTGCGGACAGAAATCCTGCTGCATATGCAGCGCCCATCTCGCCAGAAGAGTGTCCGACTACCGCATCAAAGTGGATACCGGCAAGGCGAAGTAAATCAACTAGGACGACCTGAACGACAGTGCAAAGTGGTTGTGAAAGTGCAGCTTTGGCCAGCTGTGAGTTGGAAGCATCGGCAAACAGCTCTTGCTTTATTGACCAACTTGGCCGATCACTTTTGGGGAGGTTGTCCAAAGCACTCTGAAGCTTGTCTATAATATTTGCTGCAAATGTCGAATTTTGAATTAAATCTCGACCCATTGCAGGCCATTGTGCTCCCTGTCCCGTAAACACTCCGAGGAGTTTGCTACTTACTGGGGTATTCGCCACAGTAGCTATCGAATCTTGCTTCGTGAGAGCGATATCCATCTTGGAGAGGAGATTTTCTATTTTGGTTGCTGAAAATGACCTCCTGAAGGGGAACGTGGATTTTCTGAAATTGAGTGTATAAGCAAGGTCTTTCAAATTTATTGATTTGTTGTTTTCTAAATAGCTGGCGTAATGTTTGATCGACATGGCTAACGACTTCTCGGAAGCTGCTGAGAATGTGAAGGGCAGAAAGACTGTTGAAGTACTCTCGACATCAATCTCACTAACAGGCTCTGCCACATACGACTCTAGAATAACGTGCGCATTTGTCCCCCCAAATCCTTTTCAATACGTTAGATGAGCAGGCTATAAATGGAGATTTCTGAGTCGAACTTACCAAAACTATTAACGCTGGCTCGTTTAGGTTGACCAGCAGCAACGGATGGCCACGGTAAAGCTTTCGTTGGGATCTGAAGCTTTCCGTAGAAAGGGGCTACTTTGTCGCTTAATTTATTGAAAAGCAGATTTGGTGGTATGATGCTGTTCTGAATTCCTAAGGAAGCCTTCATAAGTGCGGCTATTCCAGCCGTACCCTCGGTATGACCAACGACGGTTTTAATGGAGCCCACGTAAAGGGTATCTAAGTTTACTCCTTCTGGATTAGAACCGAAAAATGCATTACAGATAGCTTCCGCTTCGATTGGGTCTCCAGCAGGAGTTCCAGTACCATGCGCCTCGAAGAATTGAGGACGATCCGATGTTTTGGAGATATCGAGCCCAGCTTTTCGATACGTTTCACGAATCAAGATCTCTTGAGCAACTTGGCTTGGCATAGTGATCCCCGAAGTTTTTCCATCTGCGCAACAAATTAGATACAAATTTATAATGTTGAATGAGGGTTTTATGAATTAGGGAGTTATCTCAAGGGCTTATTCTTTGAACTTTGAATATTCCAAATCCTCAGATAGCTCTCTAGCTCTCTGCCTCGCTTAAAAGCTTGACACTTATTTGTGGTACTTTATTTACCTTGATTGACTCCGGATTCACGGATCAGGCATTCGATGTGATCGCCATCCTTCAAAGCCTGGCTGAGAGTCTTTAGGACAACTGTTGCGACTCCATCTCCTCTAGCGTAGCCATCGGCATCCTGGTCCCACATGCGGCTTCGGCTCCCAGGTGAGAGCATGTTAAGCTTATTCTCGGAGATATAAGGTTCTATCAACAAATTAATATCCACTAAGACTATGCCAGATAACCAGACGGAAATATAGACTCACTTGATCCAATACATAGATTAGAACCAGATGCAACAGCCATTGTTGCGTCTCCATTTCGCAACGCTTGCACTGCTTGATGTACTGCAACGAGACTTGATGAGCAAGCTGTATCAATTGTCATACATGGTCCATGCCAGTCGAAGACATAGCTGACGCGATTCGACATTATACTGCGTGCTGTAGCTGTTGGAAAATATGTTGGGAGATAGTCGATATCGCGACTTAAAATCTCTCCATACTCTTCAGACATCAATCCAACATAGACTGCTGTATTAGAACCCCGGAGAAGTGAGATTGACTGGCCTGCAGAATCCAAAGCCTCGTAGACTGTCTCTAGCAATAGTCGTTGTTGTGGGTCCATAGACTGAGCCTCAATTGGCGGAATTTTGAAGAACCCAGCATCAAAATGCCGATAGTCTTCACTGAGAAGATATGATTCTCGAACATTGGTACTTCCATGGTACATTCTATCTGGGTTATAAACTCCATTGGTGTTAAACCGCTCAACAGGTATCTTCTGTAACACATCTCGTGGCTCCTTAAGCAACTCCCAAAGTTTGGAGGGTGATGAAGCTTCGCCGGGGAATCGACAGCCACTTCCAATGATGGCAACAGGCTCCTTCTGTGTGATAGCCATGATTGATGTGTTTGTTGATAGTCACAAAAAAGATCGTCGGATTCTGGTGTTGAACAAGACTTTTTTCCTTGACTACAAAGTACTCTCTGTCAAGCAATATTCAAGTAAATGATGTATCAACCATGGAGTTCTAAAGAGGCCATATTCATATGTCTCCGACCCTAAAGTCGGTCCTGTAAACAGACATCCATTGTGAGAATATTCCGACACTCGTCATCTTACAGCACGGATGAAATTTCGTCAGATTACATCGGTTATCTCCGAATGGCAACATCTTGAGATCTCTTGCCGGTGTAGACGGAGACATTGTACTCCGAAGGTCGGGTCAGCGTATCTTGTCCCTTCATTGTTTGCCACAAGTGATTTTCCGAAAACAAGGGGACTGCTAGATAGAGCTTCCAATCTCAGATAGCAGAAATGAATTACAAGGTCGAGGGCTTTTAGAGGCGCATCGTTGTTACACTGGTGTTACAATAAAGGTTTGTTTTAGATGAGGACTGGGAGCAGCTAGGAAAGCTTAACGCCTAGCGCAGTTGATAGATAATGACGTAAGTTATTGTTGATGTTTTTAGATACTTAGAAATTCAGAAAGAGTGATTTTTTGTCTCAAAAATAGATTTGCTTCTTGTGGTACGTGATTAATTTCCCATCGCCGTGGCACGAAAAGTACCCACGTGACATATCTGACTCGCTTAACCTGGATAGAATTCAGGGGTAGACAATGAAATTTGCTGAACAAATGTTAGTGAGGCACTTACTTCACGACAACGTAAATGTGTCTTAAATAAGAACCTTTCCACTGTCTCAAGTCCGAGAAGCATCAGTCACTTTAGGGGTAAACAGAACCAAACCCATTACGCGAGGCAACAAGATTATACTTGTTGGAATAATGTATTCAATCGTATAATAGATTCTGGAAGCAAGACTATGAATAGTATCGCAAGACGTATCTTCATTTCAATCATTCCTATGCTTCTACAAAGAATCAACCCATCCATATACGCTTCGAACCTTCTCCACCTCATCTCCCTTCCTGCAAATCAGTCTGCGGCAATGGTGCCTCTGTCCACCAGCTATTATAAAACCCCAAACAACCACAAGCACCCAGCCAAGTGTCTCGTTGGTTACACTAACCTTGAGATGAGGCATTCGGCTAGAATCCGAAGTTGTTGTCGGAGAGTTACTCCAACCTTCCTTCAGCCATTCATCATCAACTTCAGAAAGGTCCGACCAAACCGCTCTTTCCTTAATGTCTCCGAATATTTGGTGATTGATAATACGTTCCGAGCCATCTACCACGATATGTTCTCTGCCACCTTGAAATCCTCCCGTGATTTGTTGATCTATGATCATCTCATCTACTTTGTTCTCGTTTTGAGAATGCGTGATATGCTCGTAGACGGTAATCAATCCTACAGCCTGTTGAAAAATAAAGATTAATATAAGCCTCAATCAATATAAAGTGAATGATGAATTCTACCTGTCGCTTCCACCATGGGATACCCTGGATTTTTAAAAAGGCACCAAAATCATCTGATAGCGACTTATCCACAACCCAGCGGCCAGTCATATTCTCCAAAGTTGAGCTCTCGGGTGCTGCCATAGTGTATCTGTTTTGACGGCAGGATTGAGGGGGGATGGTATTTGATGCATAGCCTGACAAAGTGCAGTACTTTTATGGTAGGCTGGTTCGGAGAGTTTTGCTCTCCTCGTACATCCATATCACGTGAATAAAAGTCATAAATCCCGGTCAGACTGGATTGGCTGCTTTTTAAATGCTGAGTATGAGCGGTGTAGAGTTTCCAGAGTTTCGGAGGGTTTGGTTTCTCCCCCTTGCTCACCCAGTCGCGTCCCTGCAGAATGTAGCCGAATCGTGTATTAGGCATGTCCAACGCATGTGTACATTTGCGCCTTATGAAACCACATTTCTGAGATCCACAATGATACTAGTGAGTTATGAAAAGAGTCTAGTAAAATCAATACCCATCCAAGGTGGTACATTCAGATTTAACCTTTCGTTTTGCTAATTTGAAGTGCATTCCATATTATATGAGATTGACAAAGCTTGTAAACTTTAACTGCACCCTGGAAATAGTGTTATTTGCTATATACCACCAATCTAATATTACACAGCTTCTTTTACGTTGATATAAGCTTATGCCATGCACTCAGGAGCACTTTGAAAAGAAACGCAATCAATATTAATACAGTAGGTTTCAAATGAATCCTAGGAAACAAAAGCAACCATCGCTTATACTGCGTTGGCAATGGCAGGATTCTCGGTTTCTTCAGTCTTACTTTGCTGCTCTTTCTTGTCTTTCAGTCCAAACTCAGATTGCAAATCCTGCCTCAACTTCAGTTCTTTTTCGAAAAATACAATTAAGAATCCAAGTCCTGCCATAGCAATTCCGACCTGCCAGACCAATTTCAAAGCGTCTGTGTAGACACTAATAATTTGGTTTCGATCAGTCACTGGGAATGAATAGATGAACTCCCTGGACGCATGCTGGTATGCTTGGCCACCCGCAAGTTGGGCTCTGATAGCCGGATCTTGTATTCGATATAGCAGCTTGTCAAATCTACTGTTGAAAACCGCTACAGGTATAGTGATACCCCAAACGGCACCAAAACTACGCATGAATGTAAACAAGGCAGTTGAGCCTGCAGTATCGTCATCCGAGAGTGCGGCTTGAATCGCAGGAAGGATACTGCTGACTACAGTACCAGAACCAGCTGCAATGATGCCTTGGTAAATTACCCATTCCGCAGTTGAAGAGTTGGCGTCCAGAAGACTAGAGAGGCCAAAACCAATTATCATAACAGCAAAGCCTACGTGGTGGATTGGCCGATATCTTCCCGTCTTTGATACCAAGAGACCACTAACGATAGCGAATGGGAGAAGAATCAAGAATGTAGGCAGGACTTGTATCCCTGAGCGAGAAGGGCTTGATCCTTTGACGGATTGGAAATATAGCGGGAAAAAGTAGATTGACCAGATAGAAGTAATGATGTGTATCAGAGTGAGAATATATCCGGCAACAGATGTACGGTTCGACAGTAGTCTGATTGGCACGGTAGGCTCGTTACAGAAACTTGTCGACTCATAGTATTGAAACAGTCCAAGGCCGGCAAATCCAAGGACTAAAGGCACGATGATTTTCCAAGACGACCAAGGAGCCTTTGTATCGGCATCAGTCAACGCTATAAGGATTGCAACGAGAGATGGTGCAAGAATGAGATTTCCGATCCAGTCGATTCGTTTCAGGTTTGCACTCAAGGAGCTTTCCTGGGTGTATTTGACTTGGAGGAATGCGACCAAGAGTATCAAAGCGACACCTCCAACGGGTAGATTCAACCAAAAGACCCACTGCAGTATTGTGGTCAGTATTGTTATAACTATTTATGAGGCAATGGATAAGCTATGTGGAACTTACTCTCCAGCTACTGCTTTGGGCGATGATGCCACCGATAATGGGCCCAATGGCGGTACCGACTGTAAAGGTTGCCATAATGATCCCCATGAATTTGCTTCTCTCACGAAGAGGAACCAAATCGCAGATGATGAGTTCCACTAACAGATTGATGCCTCCGCCACCGATACCTTGTATTGTTCGGCCGGCAATGAGTGTATGACCGTTCTTGGCCCAACCACAGATGGCACTTCCGACGATCAAGAGGACTACGGAAGAAATCATTGTGTATCGTCGACCCCAAATATTGGCGAGTTGTCCGTAAAGAGGTTGAACAACCATACTATAGATACTGTGAGCCTAGCCTAATTTAATAGAAGGAGAGCGTTTCGGACTGACCTTGTGAGAAAATAAGCGTTTGCAACCCAGGCATAGGTGCTGCCCATGTCAAGTTTTTCGACTATGGTGGGAAGTGCAGTCGAAATAATGGTTGCTTCAACGGACGAGAGAAGACCCGTAACAGATAGGGCGATGAAGACCAAATAGAACTGATAGCCACGGTGGCTACCTAGAGCTTCAGATGGATCTTTATTGGAACCATCACTGCTATCGTCGACTTTCTCTTTCATCCCGATTACATCGTTTTGATCGACATGCTCATTTTTATCGGGAGATGACATTCTGGTATGAAAATTACTGTACTGGCTTTTAGATGCAAGTACGGGATGGTTGAACTGTGGCGGTTATGAAGTTGACATTGGGGATGTTTTGGGAAGGTTGGGTTCTGCATGGGATATTCACCAACGACCTTGTATTTATTATTCATGAGGACCAGTTACATTGCATATTACAATGATGAAGTGGCTGCCGGTGTTGCTGCAATTAAGAGTGGTACGGCATTGGCGACCGGTCTTCGCGAATACCGGTGGCTGTGAGCTTTTTTCAACCATCCCTGTGTTCGTCCGGTTTTCATGAACTTCCAATTCCTAACCCAACCAACTTCCCAACCCAACTCAACCTGATCGTATCAAATGCTGTGGTCCTTTTAGATTTTTTGCGCAGAAATCGAGAACTGATGGTAAACTCTCGTGTTCGTTGTTGATACATCAAAACTGTGGGGCACTCGATATTGTAAGCTGCTCAAGCCATCCGAGCGATCATAAACTCTCACTAGCCTGGTGTAACGCTGGCGTGGGTTATATTATGTGGCTAAACATACATAGGCTACTCGCCAGAAATCGATGCAGCACTCTGAAGAGGCTACACATATTAGCTGCACTTGCTGGTTAACCTCATCTGTCAAACCCCACGCCCGGCTTTCAACGACAATGACAGACGTAAGATTACGAGCAGTTTGCGATCGGTGCAATCGCCTGAAGTCCAGATGCTCAGTAAGCGTGGTTCCGTCGTACTGGTAACTGGACATCCCATAGCTAATCAGAAGTTTGCAAGGGTAAAACAGAACATGGTGTCTGTAACCGTTGCTTGAAAGCCGGAGTGCAATGTATCTTCAGCCCTTTTCGGCCGAAGAAGGTACCTGAAATTACAAAACAGGCCTCTACTCCGTCAACTGAGCAGAACAGCCTCACAATAACAAATAGTAAGGCGAGGACCCAGGAGCGGCTGCGATCTCCTGATTTACCCTCTACACGCGAGACACCTGATGGTTAGTGCCAGCTCTCCGAAATAATCTTTCTCTGGTTGACATGCTACAGATCTAGTCTTCAGCCAATATCTAAACGTTGATATTCCGTCCAACTTAGCTAACCTTGAGGACATGGACGACTGTAGCTCATTCCAGCCTCCGTTTGATGAAATGAATTGGGCTGGTCATAACATCTTTTTACAGAACTACAGCAACCCTGTGCCAGACACTACATTAGAAACGACAGAAACTCTTCCTAGCAGCTTCCAGCAGAACAAGTTGTTAGTTCAGGGCTCTCCATTCAAACTTCCACAAATTGGGGAGGTCTCTGGCCTTCTGTCATCGCGACCTAGCTTTGGGGACACGCTTGGTATTCCCAAGAGCCAGACCCACCGATTTGAAGACATCGAACCTGCGGAAGCCGACTCAAAAAGTAACTGTATTCGACTGTTATCTCAGCTCAGCGTTAGCCTATATGAGCATAGCAACACAATCCCGCCACTCACGATATATGATACCCCGAGCTCCAAGCCAAATGGAGATATGACGACGTACTCTTCGAAGTATAAACTAGAAGACACATTAAAGCTCACCCAGAGTCTCATCGACGTCTATCCTACTTTCCTAGACACATTCCTTCAACAGCCCAGAGCAAAAACGCAGACAGATTGGCTTAGCGGCCAGATTGTCAGTACAGATCTGACGGAAATCGATCATATCATGGACAGCGCATCCACGTTAGTGCCTGAATCAGCACTCGATCATTCTTCCATTCATCTGATTCTATCTTGTCACTTGCGTTTGATATGTATCTATGAAACGATATCCACACACATGAAATGCTGTGTAAGAAAAGGAGGGACATCTCTGGCGACTTCACGAATAGTTGCAGAATTGCCTCAGTTGAAAATTGGAAGCTATGTACCTCCACCATCAGCCACACTACCGATGCAAATGCTTCTCTTTCTCCAATTTGGTTCTCAATTGCTCAGATATGCGGCCCAACTTACTGCACGGATTGAGGAGTATGAGGAGGATACATCACAGAAGGAGACAGATCATGGATCAACAAAAGACGATGTCGTGCTCTTAACCCGGGCAACAGCAGAGAACGTGAAGACTCGAGCGCTGAAACTGACACATGACCTGGGAACATCAAGAGACGAGGTATTGCAAGCGCTTCTGTAGTACATCAATTCATATTATATGATGTTGAAATGTAGTCTTAAAGGTCTTGGTTTGTACAACAGTCCACCCCTACAATTGGTTTTTTTTTTGTTTTGAAACCATAATAAGGCGCCACATGTAGTAATCTGATGCCACTGAACCCTAATCCGGGCAAGATAAGCAAACGTGGTGCGCTGCTTCCTGCAAGTTATCCAGGTTAAGCAGCATATTTCTGTAGTTTTTATGCAGTCAGCTGTTAGAGTTTCCATGTAACAATTGCGCCGTTTGAACATTGATAGACAAACCAGAAGTGCTATATAAACCCACAAATCCTGCGCTGTTCACTTATTTATCATCTTGCTAGCGTCCAGCGTCTTGCGGCCACATTTCAATATTTCACGCAACACTTGTGTTGTTCATATTGCCAATGTCAGGCTCTACCTCTTGTCAGCAGCGAAAAAGAACCGCTTGCGACCGATGTCGGAACCAAAAGCTCGCCTGCACCTACGATGAAGGTGCTATTGGAGACCCGTGCCATAGATGTCAAAGAGCTGGTGCGGAGTGTCACCATAGTCCTTCTTTGAAAATGGGACGACGTCCCGCGAGGGAGCGGGAGAGGCACAAGAGCAGCGGCGCCGTAGCCGCCCAAACCCCACAAAATTCACACCACACTTTGTCAGACAGCCTCCAGTCGGCAAAGAAGATAACTCCAGACGCCTATTCGTCATGCAGCAACAGTAAGGGCAACGTTTGCAGCAAGGGCGCCGTTTACAGCCCGCCTCAACTTACCATCGATAATGTCAGCACTCATGCTGTGAATCCCTCCGTCTTACATGCAGCCGACCCCATAGCAGAGAGCTCTTGGGGTGAACCAGACAACGATTTCATTCTCCCTTTGTCGTCGGCTTCGAGTGCGCCAACCGAATTGACATGGGAGAGCTTATGCACGGAACCCGTTGGGCAAGAGCCACTGTTTCTCGAAGCGGACATCCCTAGCATGTTGGACTGGGATATGGATTCTTCGGCGGATCAGATAGAAGTTCAACGACACCTGAAAGATGCAAGTGAGATTACTCAGGTCAACACGGCTCCTATTCAGCAGTTGGCTGAGCTCAATTCCCGGCTGCAGAAACTCGTGATGTGTGGTACGGCCACCGGCTCTCGTAACAGCTGGACGGCTAATGGCCAAGTCCGACAAGATGATACTGCAACACCCTTCACAGAGCACGCAGCGCCAGAGTCTCGTATAGCCTTGGCCAATGATCTTGTGCAGGTAGCACAGATACTCCTCGATATACTCGAAAGATTTCAACCGCAGTTATCAGGCGGTTGCTCAGGCTGCATGGATGGATACTCACCTCCATGTTCACATTCTCATTTTGATATAGAGAGTATCTGCCTCCGCCCGAACACCCAAACTTTGCTCTCAATCATCAGCTGCTATGTCCAAATACTTCGTCTTTGCAGCAACTTCTTCTGTCACGTATCTGAGACACTGGCAGCACATTCCCTAGGTGACTGCATCAGTCTCAGCCACCTATCTCTCTTTGCAGAGCATCAGCTTCGGAGCTTCCCTGTTCGGCTGACCATCGATATCCAAATTTCTGTCTCCGTCCAGATCATAAGTCATATGCTGAATTCCATTGAACGTGCTTTAGGGTGTAGCCCGACTGCTCCAGACGAGGTCTATGATATTCATGTTACAGAACCTTCGAGAGGGGTGTGCCCAGGGAAGATAACACAACACAATTGTAATGTTTGTTCTCAGCCGCTTGGTTCCCCGAACCAGAATAGAGAGAAAGAATATCAAGTTGACGCTGGTCTTCTTGGTAAGTATCGCTCTCAAGAACTTCTTGAGACTGTCATAAAACTTGAAGATATGGAGAGTCGGCGTGACGGACGACGCAGTATTCGATTGTTGAGAGAGGACATTAAGAAGGTGAAAAATATGCTATAGAAGTTGGTGGCGCATCGCAGATAATGATCCAGTCCCTTAGACGCTGCGGGTATCAAAGAACTTTAGAGATCAATGGTTGAACATTTCCTGTCATTAGAAGACAGACCCGGAAGAGCTACAACTATCAACGAGATATATGATAATGCACGATCTTTGAAAGAAGTATATCACAATCAACCACAGTTTAGTGACAACTAGGCTGAACTCCTACCCCTGTAACTTGACAAGCGTGACTCTTGCCATTACCATTATGCACCCTATCGAACCTGAAATCCAGCAGCAGAAGAGGCTATATCGGTTTGCAAAATGTTACCGTTCCCATCTCATTGAGTCATCATCTCCATGGCCAGTATCACTTTCGTAGGTGGAAAATGACCTTGCTCATCAGAGAAGTACAGTATTCAAAATGAACAAAACAAACAAAACAAAATCGTGTGTTATCTCCAAACTTTCTGAGACAATCAACTTCACCATACGGAGATGTGGCTGACATTGAAAGGTACCATTTTATTTACACACCAATACTTATTTAATGTTTTGGCCTTGCCAAAGAAGCCAGTCCCCACTCGAGTGAATATGCAACGATTGCGGAACAGAATGCAATCTATCCGAGTAAGCTGATTTATAAAGACTTGCGAAGTTGTTTTTCCAGTATCTCATCTGTCAGAGAAAATTATATATCGAATTTCCCTAACAATTTCGAAGCCACGACCTAGCTTGATATATGGGGTGTTCCCGCGATTGGTCAGTTCCGGTACTTCGTCCTAGGGTATGGATCGAACACATCTATCACGGCTCCTAGTCCATATTTCTCCTAACAAAACTACCACGCATTCATCAATCACCGCCGCCATCTGGGGGAAACCGGTGTGTCATCGTAAGTCGTTTCCGGCATTGGCTACATCGTAACCTTCTTGATGTTTTCAGGAAGAAGCTTCCGATCTACCTTGCCAGATCAGTGCTACCGCGAAGTAGAGATACCGCCAAAACGAGCACCGGGCGAATGCGTGAGTCCTGTTCCCAGCGGATACAACGCTCTCGCAGGAAAATCTTAGATTGGCCGTTCCGTAACGCATAAGCAATCTACCAGGCCATCCTCTCTGGACCCTGCTTACCGAGAGATCATCGCTGTCGTACCAGTGGTGATAATGCGTAGCCAAGCAGGGAGCGGATGTGTAAGCTGCCTTATTCTGCTAGTATCTGAACCAAATCAACATGGTAGGTATCAGGGAGATCGAATAGAGTACGAGATGGAGGGTAGAGGATTAATCTACAACTCGCCTCATGTTCCAAAGCCAACTGTGCATAGTGGTGAATTCAGGTAAGGGAATTGAAGGATATATGACGCGAAGAAAAAGCGCATCCTCTAGAGTGCTATTAGAGGGATGTTAAAGAAATAGAAAAGAACTAGGGTTGGAAGCGGGGTGTGGGGATTGTTATAGATTTGGAGAGTGGCAATGGGCCCGTGCACGCAGCTTTCCTAAAAAGCAAGAAACGACAAATCTGGGGCAAACACCGAAGAGAAGATTACACCAAAACGCCCAAATTTTACCAAATTTTCCATTGAGTCACTTATCCATTGCGAGAGCATTCACTAACATTCCAAGACACTCAAAAATGCAAAATATCGTCTATGACTTTTCTCTTTAAACGGTACAATCTGATCTTGGAACTTATGGACTTTGTTTAAAGCGAAGCTTATGGACCTGTTGAGCGTCTATTGGCATCTCACTGGGCAAAAAGATATTTGACATCAATCTCTCAAACGTCTTCTTTCTTTTAAAGATCCAATCGATCTTTTCCTAGGACTTGAGAAAAATTCCGAGCAGCACAAGCATTCTGTCTAGATATTGTTTCGAAAGGCTCGGAGTCGGGGTAATAAGACAACCCCAGTACCTTTGTCGATACATGGTTGTCCCGTCCCCTTTCTCTCATTTATATTTCCACTTACAGGACTTAGACGCACAGGCGTAACGCACAATGTTTTGGATTTTCCCTGTGCCTCAATCTGGAGAATCATAGGATTCGTCCTGAGGAACAACTGCGCGCTCGGAAGAACGTTACACCTTTACTTCATTAGGAAGCATACCATGTGTCCTGTCTTTGGAGGAAAGGAGAATGTACCCATTTAATGTTAATGGTCCCCCAACGTGTCCTCAAACCTCCTAATGTTTTAGCGAATAGTCTATAGCACTTTTCAATGCTCCCTCGTGTCGCCGTTGATCTCTTAGGTCTTGGTCGAATGGCGCAAAATTTTGGGTTCTCGACCGGTCAATGCAGGAAGCCCTAAGGCCTCCTACATTAATGTAGAAGCAGATTGGTACAGACACACTTCATCATAGCCTTGCATCGTGTTTGAGAAAGATTGGCTCTATACCCAGTTCAAAAGGGCAAACTCCACCATGCCTACTCATACGTCCCGCCGGCACATTCAATAATTATTCCAACGGTACCTGTTGGTCAACAGCCTACTGTAGTGTGCAATTTTGTGCCGAGCTGTAATGCCTAGTTTTTCAAGACATTAAAGCACGTTAAATACAAGGTTGTCATAAGAGATGCCTGTACATCGCTACAGCCGCGAACTTCCCAATTTTTCAGCCCTATCCAAATTATGACATTGGCAATCTAACTGTTGTGTCAGGAAATTCTCCGAGTCAATCACTGCATCAACAATCCGTCAATGTAGATTACTACCCTAAACTGCAAACAATCCATGCCCGCTCCGAGGTCAGCACTGTTGCAAACATTGCCAGTGGTTACTTTACGAAAATATCACAAGCCCATCCACTCTTGAGACATAACGGGAATCCCTCATCACCAGTAACTGGTGCCAAGTTGAAAATTGTATTTTGAATTAGCTCGTACTATAGAGCAGAGCGTTGTGTGGACCCAATTGGACTGTGACCCTACGATCTCTATTGGGTAGCCAAACCTCAATGCTATACATGGTAACACGGGCGCCGGTACCTGGGATCCCACATCATATATACCAATCAGCTCCATATCTGTTGCTAAAAGCATCCAGGTAGCACATTTAACGCAACGTGGTAAAGCAAGGATTAGCCTGCAGAATGCAGAGTCAGCGCCCACGCGAGACAGTCAATGGCACTTCAAGAATTGGATCAACCCGAATCATATTTGCACATTGTGTATTTTCACAAAACCGAAAATCAATGCTGTTCGAAAGGAGAGAAGTCTGTCCGACTTCCTTGTCGCGAGGCTGAAGAAAGAGTGATGTGGGTGACTCGTGGTTTTACGATACTCGGTGACAAGCATTCAGCCCAAGAATTGTAAATTAAACCCAGTCACTGACTATTTGACATAATGCCTTTGCAGCTACAAGAATTGAATAGTAAACAATAGTATAGAACATACTATCCGGAAGGACGGCGCGGTCTCCGGGAGGTAGATTTTACCGTATATGTCAATTTGACAGAGCTGCAGCTTGTGTACTTGTACATCTATTCCTATGGAATTCAATTCGTCCTTGCTGTTTGACAACCATGATCGCCGATACACCAAAATAGCCCTACTACCTGGCGATCATACCCTTTGACTTCTCTTGCAGCTTCCAGAACAAGGAGCGCCATCAATATCCGCTTCAAACATCGCTCCAAGCCTCATTTCACAACGGTCGTCTCTTTATTTTCATCCTCGTGGTGCAGCATGGAATGCAAAGTCGTTGTCCACCATTACCTTCTCATGACCAGGACCTTTTAGTAATGCTTGAGATGTATGGCAGCTTATTCCAATCGTAGCTACAAGTCCGACGAGATGGCGTTCTGTGTCACGTTAATTTTAGAAGCTGATGCTTGCCTGCCACCAATCACCGCATTCTATACAGTTCCTGGGACACGGAATCCTGGGTTGGCCTTGCTTAATGGGAAAGCCACCCGCTTCCTCTTTTAGTGGTTTTACCCCCGCAAATTTGGACGTTGACCTTGCTTTCTGATTGTGTGCGCAAACGGGTTTCTGGTTGAATTTTGGCGTGTTTTGAGGTATATATGATGTAGTCTCCACTATTTCATGGGCGAGCAAGGGGAAGCTGCTTGGTTTGACTTTTGCTTTGTTTATGTGTAAAGTGTATTATGGACGATATTATCGACTCGGTAGTTTGTCCTAGATGCTTTGAAACTATTCACACTGTGGAGGACCACCAATCTACATGTTGCGTACAAGAAGAGGAGGTCAGATAATCTGTGATAGATGCTAGATGAATGGGCTATCGCTGACAAACGTAGTATATATTTTTTAAAGAAGAAAGAAGAAGTTCCGACGGCTTGCTTCTCCCACCTAAGTTCTCTCGTTCTCCTAGCACGTCAGGTATTAGGAAGAGACGTCACCAGACTTCAAAATCACAAAATGCACGGTATAACTGTAAAAGATAGCCCTCCAAAATCTGTCGAACTAGTCTAATGCATCCAGATCCGTCACCACCAAAATCTACCATTACCAATTATCCCCAAGGTAGCCAAGGATACAAGAGTATCGTAAACCAAAGTCTCGGTGGCATGGATCCCTTCGACACCTTACAGTTTGCCCAATACGGGATCTCCCAAGACCGGATGACAGACATGGCTCTACATCATTGTATTCCGTCCATCCAGATCCACGCACCTCCAGCGCTAACCAGCGCAGGGACGAACGTTTTCCAGAAAACACGCATGCCGTTGACCCCTCGTCCTGTCTGGCTCCGAATCTGTCTTTCTGATCCAGTTCTCCTCTCTGTAACGCAAGTCTTGCCCATGAAATTGGAAAGGAGTATTCCTTGCTGACGAACATATAGAATCTGTGCAGCCACATCTCATTTTTACTATTTCAGAGGTATGCGTGTGCCAACTGCAACGTATATCAAGCAAAAAGTCCGCGCGATCCGTGCTATCAATGAGACGATGCAGAAGCCAAATTCCATCCCGAATGACTACACTATCACCGCTGTAGCCATTATGACTATCCTTGAGGTATGCCGCTTCTTCCTTTTTCTCATTTTCAATTTGATTCACAGTTGGACAGAGAGAAAGCGTGAAACTTACGCGAAACAGTGTTTAGCAGGTGAGCCTACGGCATGGGCAATCCATAAACAAGGGCTCGACAAGATGATTCAATCTCGCGGCGGTATTCAGAATCTAGACCTGGAGGGCGCAGCCCCAAGAACTGTTTCCTGGTTTGTTGCACCTCTCACCATCTTTCTCGCCACTTGTCTCATTTGACCTCACTCTCGTAACTCATCTCTCATCATACAATCACCTGATAGGCAACCTAACCATCCACAGGGCCGACGTCTCCTGCGCGATCCTCCTGCGCACCCTACCCAGCTTCAACCCCACACTCTATCTGGTCGACGAAGACCTCCTCCCCACACCGCCGCCAACCACGCTCTCACAGCGGCTCTATCCCCTGGCAGGCTCGTCCTCTTTCGCTCAGACGCTCACAGATCTCTACAGCCGTCTCCACCAGCTCACCCTCTTCCTCACCACCTCATCAGTAGCCGCCTTCGACGACATTCTCTTCAGCGACAAACTCGACATCCTGCAACGTCATATCATAGACATCATGCACAGCTCCTCCCTAGCCTGCTCCCCGCATGTTGCGTTCCTCACCGCGTTCCTAAACGCTTGTCTCATTTACATCTACGGTGAGCTGCGTCAAGTCTCGCCATACACTCGTCTCTGCGTCGTCCTCGCCTCGCGTATCTCGTCCGGATTAGAGATGATGGATCTTGATTCCTTCATGCTGCAGCGAAACAGCGTAGGCGATTTGCTAGTCTGGACGCTGGTAGTAGGACGCAGCGTGGCCGAGGGGAGAGATGGGATTTGGTTCCGGAGACGCATCTTCGAGGTTGAAGATGCCGTGGGCAAAGAAGGTAAGACTTGAATTGCAGGCTATTTATTCCTATACACTGAATTCTCAATATTATCTATTGTTCTTAATACTCGCCCTGCGAGTTATGTTTTTTAAAACATCTAGAGGGTACGTGCTAATGATTCTTGATCAACAGGTGGCATCCCAGCAGTCGTGAGAGGAATGTGTTATTTCGGCCTAGCAGAACACATAGGTCGAGGCGCCGATTTCACATAATGTACACCACCGCCACGGCCCAGTATCCCTCTTCTTACTGGATTTCCGCTTTTTTTATAGAAAGAAAAGGCGGAAATACTTGTACATGTACAACGATCGAAAACAAAGACCCTTTCGTAAGCATCTCTCACCTTGTCTCATTCCTTTTAGAGTCAATTGTAAAAACTCGCTGACACCGAAGTAGAGAACATGACGACCTCTACCAATTCGTCAAAAGGAGTCAAGATTGTTGTATCACGCCTATAGGCTTTTCCCAATGCTGCAGTCAGCTGTAGTGATTTGTGGTCCGTCCGTGAGACTTGGATTTAGCTCACACCAGACTCACATGCATGGGTTACACCAACCGGGGATTTGGGCACGATATCAAGTGTTCCCCCCTTTGGAGACGGGAGTTGAGCTCCGCAAGCGGAATATATGGAATCAGGGGTGCGCGTTCGTTTTGCTGTTTACCTTTATTTACACGATATTTCTCTTCTGGGGCGTGAGTCGGAGAAGGACGACTTTGTAGTTCGGTGGGAGGTATTTGAGGGGAGGTAGTTGATGGCAGGGTACTTGATCATTGCCGTCTGGTGGTGGAACGGCTATTCTTTGGAAAGACACTACAGTCAAGATCAACGGTAGTCGGGCCATCAGATCAGACACATTGGTTTTGGGTGTGTGTGTGTTTGTTTGTACAAGCTGGTTCTTGTATTTACTTCTTCTAAACTATCTTATCTCATACGCAAATGTCATTTCATATACATCATCAAGGTTCTTCTCAGCCAGTGTTCATATCATCGTCATCTGTGGTATCTCTCAAGGGA
>Ga0247807_10000218_pt1 | contig 39424 bp, 23 predicted proteins | sample UWRJL074202C1_FD_179931 | JGI IMG/M metagenome (GOLD analysis project Ga0247807, IMG submission 179931) | Plant litter microbial communities from Arlington Agricultural Research Station in Wisconsin, United States - UWRJ-L074-202C-1 | ecosystem: Environmental > Terrestrial > Plant litter >...
AAATATTATATTTGTTAAGGAAAAATAAAGCCCGAAGAGCAGTGGCTGCACCGGTAGCCCTGTTCTAAAGGAAATTCTTTGGCTAGACCCTATCAAAAAGCTAATATTAATCATAGGAGGATTTCCGTATATTATCGGGTTTAATATTAAAGGACTGTGCCTTGAAACCGTTCTGACGTTTTAAGCATATTCGAAAGCAAATATTGCTAATAATTGTTCTTGCTCTAAATCACTATCTCTAACACTTTTTTACTATCTTGAAAAACCTATTCAACAAATCTCTAATTCATGAGTATTCCTTATTTGCTAATACTGTTTCGATTTTTATTGGCACCAACCATATTGTTGATCTCTTATTTGATGGGAGAAAGAGGAACTTATTTAGTTTTAGTCTTGATGTTTTTAGGATTGTTTTCTGATATTTTTGATGGGATTATTGCCAGGAAAATGAAAATTGATACCGAGAGGATGAGGCGATTGGATAGCCAAACTGATTTGGTTTTCTGGTTGAGCATTTCTTTCAGCTGTTACCTTATTTATCCAGAATTGATTAAAGAAAATTTAATAGGAGTTATTGCAGTGATAACAATGGAAGCGCTTTGTTATGGCGTAAGCTTAGTTAAATTTGGTAAAGAAACTTGTACCCATGCATTTGTTTCTAAAATGTGGGGCTTAACTTTATTGGCAACCTTTACTTGTTTATTGGGTTTTGCCTATGGTGGCTGGATGATGAAAATCTGTATTATTTTAGGTCTGATTTCTCAGCTAGATGTAATTCTAATTATTCTATTTCTACCTAAATGGACACATGATATTCCAAGTTTTTACCATGCCATTTTAATTAGAAAAGGTATTGAATTTAAAAAGAGTAAATACTTGAATAGCTGAGGGGATGTAAGATGTAAAATTTATTTAGAAATAGGAGTTTTTATGCTTATAATATTTTGTCCATTTTATTTTAATGCATTTTGCTAGAAAAGGGAAGTTGCTTATACCTACTTTGTTAAATAAGCCCGATAGTAGTGAAAACCAATTTTTTATTGGTTGTAACGGATAGCGGGGCTGATATTGCCAACAAATACTGACCTTAACTTACAGATTATTTTAACCTTCCTTAATTTTTCTGGACAAAATACAATAAACTTCGTGAGTTTTTTAAGCATAATTAAATACCAAAGAGAAAGTGGTACGCTGGTTTGGTATAGAATCAACTTCTAAACTTCCTCTGTGCATTTTCATGATGTTGCGAGTAATGGTTAAGCCGATACCCGAGCCAGTTTTTCGAGTGGTGTAAAAAGGAACAAAAATCTTTTCTATATTATCTGCATCTATCCCTTTTCCGTTATCAATTACATCAATATACACCTTGTTATGTGCCAAGCGATAGGTGATTTCGATGAGTGGTTGTTCTGTATCTTCTAATGCATACATGCTATTGGTAATGAGGTTGATAAGTGCCTGTTCAATCAGTTTAAAATCTATTTTGAATGAAATTTTAGAAGCTGTTTGCAATACCTGTAGTTTAATATGTTTGGCATTAACCATAGGCTGCATTAATACTTTTACATGCTGTAAAATTTCGCCCACACTATGTTGTTCTTCATTTGGTGTTGGCAATTCGGCTATTAATCGGTAATCTTTTACAAAGTCTAACAAACCTTCTGATCTGCGTTTAATGGTTTGTAATGCAGGTTTTAAATCTTCCAGATCTTCTGCGTTTAAACTTTCTTTGTTGGTAATCATCTGATTTACCGTATCTGAAAGTGAGCTGATGGGCGTAATAGAGTTTAGGATTTCGTGAGAAATTACACCGATTAATCGGTTCCAAGCTTCGGTTTCCTTTTGCTCAATTTCATCTTTAATATTTTGAAAAGAGATGATATTATAATCTGCTCCATATAAATTGAGTGGAATTACTTCGATAGAAAGCTGAATGAATTTTTCTTGAATTTTTAGTTCGATAAATCTTTTTCCGCCGGTATGAATTGCTTCTATTTCTTTAGCAAATAATGGAACGTGTTCTTCGAAACGATGCCAATAGCTGTACGCAGGCACATTTAGTAAATTACTAGCTGCTAAATTGAAAAAGGAAATTTCGGATTTTTGCTGTTCTGATTTATCTTTTTTAACCACAATTACCCCAACTGGAACCTGCTCTAAAATGGTTTTAATGAGCTGGAAAATTGAATCTTGTTCTAGCTGAATATCTTTATGGATTTGAATAATTTCATTAAAAGATTCATACAATTCTGGGAAACTTCCTTTGGTAGCTTTGTTTTTGAAATTTAAGGTATGGTCTCTGGTTTTTACCGCTAAAATGAAACGTTTAATATCTTCTCTAATTTGATTGATATAAAAATAGAGCGAAATGATGGTGCCCAACAAAATTAAACTTACTCCGGTAATGGTAAACCACAACTGCGTGTTGCGAATAAGATATACCAATAAGATTGCCAGCACATTGATGATCAATAAGCGACTAATTAAACGGAAGGTAAATCTTTGGTGGAATAAGGTAGAAGATTGAGGGTTAGAAGGCATAAGATAGATGGTTATTGGGTTGAGGGTTTTAATTCCATATTTCAGCTCTTTCAATTTTTAAATTTCGATATTTTTTTCGGTTCATGCGCCTTCAGCCTTCAACCTTTTACCCTAAAACCTTTTTATAGTCCAAACTTCTCAATTCTCCTATACAATGCTGCTCTGGTTAAACCTAGTTCTGCGGCGGCTCTTGATATATTTCCTTTATGTTTTTCTATCGCTTTATTGACCATCATTTTTTCCATTTCATCTAAAGGCATATCGGTTTGCAATACAGCCTGGTTTCCAAATTTTTGTGGTGTGAGTTGCAAATCGTCGTCTGTAATTTCCAAGCCATCTGTCATAATTACAGCTCTTTCTATTACATGTTGTAACTCTCTAATGTTACCTGGCCAAGTATAACTAAGCATAGTTTGTGCTGCTTTGTGATGAATTGCTTTGATATTTTTATGGTATTTGGTATTAAAGGTTTGCAGAAAATGATTGGCCAAGAGAATAATATCATTTCCTCGTTGTCTCAAAGGTGGCAGCATTAACTCGACTGTGTTGATGCGAAATAATAAATCTTGCCTAAAAGTACCTTTTGCCACCATTTCATTTAAAGGCATATTGGTAGCGCTAATTAAACGAACGTCTATTTTTCTTTCCTTGCTTTCGCCCAGACGAGTTACCGTTCTGTTTTGCAAAACGCTTAATAATTTTGCTTGCAGCGGGAGAGAAAGATTACCAATTTCATCTAAAAATATCGTACCTCCATCTGCCATTTCAAAACGGCCCGGTTTATCTTCTCGAGCATCGGTAAAAGCTCCTTTTGCATACCCAAAGAGTTCGCTTTCGAATAGGTTTTCATTTAAGGAACCTAAATCTACATGCATAAAAATTTGCTTTCTCCTCAACGAATTTTTATGTAGTTCATAAGCGAAAACTTGCTTTCCTGTTCCGTTTTCACCTAATATTAAAACGTTTGCATCCGTTGGTGCAACCTTTACCAAGGTTTTTTGTAAATTTTGAACACTATCGTCATTGCCTACAATATTCTCGAATTTACGGGCCATATCACTTTGAATAGAGGTATGGATCTTCTCTAATTTTTTAACTTTTTTATTCGACTGGCGAAGTTTAGAGGCTGCAGATAAGGTGGCAAATAATTTTTCGTTTTCCCAAGGTTTAAGGATGAAATCTGTAGCCCCTTTTTTGATAGCTTGCACCGCTAGTTCTACATTGCCAAAGGCTGTCATCAAGATAACTACATAATCTTTGTCAATCGATAAGATATGTTCTAGCCAATATAAACCTTCGCGACCATCGCTAGCACCCTTTTGATAGTTCATATCTAACAAAATGATATCAACTTCATTTTTGCTTAAAAGTACATTAATTTCTCTTGGCGATTTACAGGTTAATACTTGATTAAAATGCTGTTTTAGAAATAAACGGGCACTTAATAGAATATCATCATCATCGTCAATTACTAGAATATTTGCATCTGTCATTGTTTATTTTCTTTGGCCCTCTCCTTAATAGAGGAAAATTGTTAATGTGCTTTTGTCTTCCAATTTCTTTTTTTACCTCACCCTATCAAAGGAAATGGTTTATGTTCTTTCAGTGCTATCCCTCTCCTTGAAGAGAGGGATTTAAAGGTGTTGGCCTGAACCCAAAATATAAGCATACGTACTTATTCGTCCTGTTTGTATGCTCCTCGCCCCCTCTTTTTAAGGAGAGGGGATTAAGGGGTGAGGTTTTTTTGCAATTGTTCTTTAATAATATTCAAAACCTTATCTAAATCATAATTAACCATTTCATTCGTAAATCTAATTACAGTAATTCCCATTTCTTCCAATTCAATACTTCGATTTTTATCATATTCTTTGTTTTTAGGTTGGTTATGAATTCCTCCATCAATTTCTATTACCAACTTAGCCTTAAAGCAATAAAAATCTGCTATGTATTTATCTAAAGGATGTTGCCTCCTAAATTTAAAACTTAAAATTCTTCTGTTTCTCAAACTCTGCCAAATAATTTCTTCCGCGTCAGTTTGATTTTTTCTTAATATTTTAGAAAACTCAAAGAGCTTTGGATTGGCACCTTTAAATAATTCATCGCCATAATTTTCCATAACATTAATTTTTTTTATCAAATGGATTGGTATATGTTCTTTAATGCTATCCTTCAACTTTAAGAGAAGCATTAAGTGTAAAGCGATTCGAACCTAATTCTAACTCTTAGTTCTGCTCCTCGCTCCCTTACGCTGCGGCGGAGGGATGAAGGGGTGAGGTGTAAAATTAGCTCAACTGTTCGATGTTGCACAATGACTGTTCGATATTGAACATAAAATTTTTAATAATAAATTTAACTAATTGATTTTTAAGTAATTAAAATTTTATTTGCTCTTGGCACAAACTTGGCAAATGGCATAGCATAACACATAATTCCAAATGGATAGAATAGTAGAAAAGAAGAGATTTAATAAAAAAACAATTTTAATTATTGTAGGCACCATCGCATTTGTGGCTTTAGTTGCTTATGGTTATACCTTATCACTTAATAAAGTTTATAAAGCAGAAGCTGATAAAATTACTTTAAGCAAAGTTCAATATGGTGATTTTGAGGATGTAGTTTTGTTAAATGCAAGTGTTGTGCCTTTAACATCGGTAATTGTAAGTTCGTCTGAAGGTGGTACAGTAGCTCAAATTTACACAGAGAATGGAGCTACAGTTGTTGCCGGAACACCTTTGTTAAAAATAGCTAACCCCAATGCTTTATCGAATTATACTGCTAGCGAAACCAGCATAACCGAACAAATTAATCAGTTACGTAAGCTAAGGTTAGACTTGGAGCAAAATCAGAGGATCATGAGCCAAGATATGATGGATATCGAAAACAGCTTGAGAACATCTACCCGTAAATATAAAATTGACAGTGCTTTATTTTCTAAAAAAGTAATTACGAAAGAAGAATTCAATACTTCTAGTCAGGACTATGAATATTACCAGGGAAGAAAAACACTGCTAAAACAAGCCGTTAAGCAAGAAAATCAAAGTCGTATTATGCAATTGCAACAAATAGAGCAGTCTATTAGCAGAATGAACGAAAGTTTGCAGACTATTCGTCAGAATATAGAAAACATGACCATTAAAGCGCCAGTTTCTGGTCGTTTATCATCTTATGACCCAGTAATTGGAAAATCATACAGTGCGAATGAAATGTTAGGTAAAATAGATGTGCTACAAGGATATAAATTACAAGCAGGAGTTGATGAATACTATATCAACCGTGTTAAAGAAGGACAAACCGCACAATGTGAATTTAATGGAAAAACTTATTCTCTAACCGTAAGAAAAGTAATACCAGAGGTTACAGCAGGACAGTTTCAGGTTGAACTGGTTTTTGAAGGAAAATCTCCAGATGAGCTGCGAAGAGGTTTATCTATGCAGGTTAAATTAACGCTATCAGATAACAGTAAATCACTTTTATTAAGTCAAGGGCAGTTTTTCCAAAGCACAGGTGGAAGTTGGGTATTTGTAGTGGCTAATGGGAAAGCAACCAAAAGAAATGTAAAAATTGGCCGTAAAAATTATTTGTACTACGAAGTGTTAGAAGGATTGCAAAAAGATGAAGAAGTAATTACCTCATCATACGATCAGTTTAACCAATATGATATTATAGAAATTACAAAATAGATATGAGATGTGAGTGTTGAGGCTAGGTATTTTGGCAACCAAAACTTTGCAACATTAAAACATATCAACCTTGCAATATTAAGAAAATTAGGTTGGTTAAGCTCCATGTCAGGTGCGTTGACTGGGGCACCAACCTTTAAAGATATGAGTATTGAGATGTGAAGTTTGAGAGAATTCTAAACATTTCAACTTTACAACATTAAAAACCTTACAACAATAGATATGATCAAAATAGAAAATCTGGAAAAAGTTTACAAAACTGAAGAAATCGAAACTACAGCCTTAAATGGAATTAACCTTCATGTAAAAGCTGGCGAATTTGTTTCGATTATGGGACCTTCTGGTTGTGGAAAATCAACTTTGTTAAATGTGATGGGGCTTTTGGATAAGCCTGAAAGTGGTAGCTATAAGTTTATAGATACTGAATTATTGACTTTAAACGATAAGGAACGTTCAAATTTCAGAAAAAGAAATATGGGCTTTGTCTTTCAGAATTTCAACTTAATTGATGAGTTAACGGTTTTTGAAAATATCGAATTGCCATTGATTTACAACAAAGTTCCTGCTGGCGAGCGTAAAAAATTGGTTAACGAAATTATTGGCAGAATGAATATTGTTAATCGTTCTGGTCACTTTCCGCAACAGCTTTCTGGCGGTCAACAACAACGTGTGGCAGTAGCAAGAGCCTTGGTAACCAAACCGAAATTGGTATTGGCCGATGAGCCAACAGGTAACTTAGATAGTACCCATGGTAACGAAGTAATGGAATTGCTTTGCGAATTAAACGAAACGGGTACAACCATTGTCATGGTAACCCACTCTAGTCACGATGCAAGTTTCTCTAATCGTATCATCAACCTTAAAGATGGTCATGTGATATCTGAGAAAATTAATAAAGGTAAAACTGAAGAACTGATATAGGAGCTGAAAGCTAAAAGACCAAAGCACAAACTAGTACTAATACGTATATTTTTCAAACTTGGTCTCAAATCTCATATCTCACGTCTCAAATCTATAAAGATGTTCAAACTCAACTTAAAAATCGCTCTGCGAAACCTTTGGAAGAATAAAACTTCTTCTTTCATTAATGTAATTGGTTTGGCTATTGGCTTGGCGGCTTGTTTAATGCTGCTTTTATACGTTTCTTACGAATGGAATTTCGATAAACAAGCGAAAAATTCGGACAACGTGTATATGGCAATGACGAATGTGCCTGGGGAAGGAAATAAAGTAGCTCATACGTTTAATGGTTCTACAACAGCATTAGGTCCGCTTTTGAAACAAAATTTACCCGAGGCAAAATATGTTACCCGAATGGATTATGGCAAAAAAAGCCTGATTGCAAACGGACAAAACAGCTTTAAAAAGGATTCGAAATTTGCCGAACCTGATATTTTGAAAATGTACGATTATCAGTTTATTGCTGGTGATCCAAAAACCGCTTTAACTAATCCGCTTTCGGTTATTTTAACAGAAAGTACAGCGAAAATATTATTCGGTACTACAGATGTTTTAAATAAATCTGTTCGTTACCAGGATCAAGAAAACCTAAACATTACTGGTGTAATTAAAGATTTACCTGAAAATAGCTCCAACCGTTTCGACTTTTTAATGCCTTGGTCGTTCTATGAAATTGTTGATGCTAGTGCAAAAGATTTGAACTGGAACAATTACAGTTTTGTAACAATGGTTTCACTTAATCCAGATGCAAATATTGATTTGGTAAACCGTAAAGTGGAGGCTTTAGTAAAGGCTAATACACCACAAAATGCACAGTCGCAGCCACATTTTTTATATCAGGCTAGTAAATTGCATCTGTTTGGAAAATTCGAAAATGGTAAAAACATAGGTGGAGATATCGAGCAAATCTATCTTTTTATGGGTTTGGCTTTCGGAATTCTATTGATTGCCTGCATCAATTTCATGAATATGGCTACTGCCAAGTCAGAAAAACGTGCTAAAGAAGTGGGTATCAAAAAAACCATTGGCGCCAATCGCTCTTCACTAATTTTTCAGTTTTTAACCGAATCAATGGTGCTTACCCTTGTTGCCATAATTGTTGCTATTGCATTATTAGAAATCTGTCTGCCATCATTTAACAAACTATTAAACATTAACCTTGGTATTACCTACTTTAATGCAGTGAGTTGGATTGGTATTTTGGGAATTGTTTTGGCCACTGGATTAATTGCTGGCAGTTACCCAGCATTTTATTTATCATCTTTTAACCCGATACAAACTTTAAAAAGAAAAATCAGCTCGAGTGGATTTCTTAAGATAAGCTTAAGACAGGTTTTAGTGGTTGGGCAGTTTTGTTTTGCGATCATCCTCATCATATCTACGTTGGTTATCTATCGCCAAATTCAGTACATTAAAAATAAGCCAGTTGGGTTTGATGTGAATGCTTTAGTAGAAATTCCCCAAGAAGGAGAATTAAAAACAAAATTCGATTTATTTAAAACCGAAATGCTTAAATCTGGCGCTGTTACTTCGATGTATCAATCTTCAGTTAGCCTTTCGCATCGAGGTCGCAATTTTATGGATATGAAATGGGATGGAATGACTAAGCCAGAAAATACAGTAATGTTTAACCAAGTGGCTACATCATACGATTTTATCAAAACCAACGGTATCAAATTATTGCAAGGTAGAGATTTTTCGAAGAGTTTTGCCTCAGATACTAGCGCAGTTATGGTTAGTGCCTCTGCCGTTAAAGTTTTTGGCTATAAAGATCCTATCGGGAGAAATGTGATGGTTTTTGGTTCTAAGGCCCATATAGTTGGTGTTTTTGATGATTATGTTTGGGATTCGCCTTACAAATCGAACAACCCACAAATTGTTTATTTAACATCTGGTCAAACCGGAACAATTACCATGCGCTTAAATGCGGCAAACAGTATTCAAAGTAACATTGAAACGATTGCTAAAATAAGCAAGGCATTTAATCCAGCCTATCCAACGGAAATCACATTCATCAATTCGTTATATCAAGAGAAATATAAAGCTGAAAAAACATTGGGTATTCTTTCTAACCTTTTCGGCGGACTAGCAATTTTTGTATCGTGTTTGGGCTTATTTGGTTTAGTAACCTACAGTGCAGAGCAGCGAACTAAAGAATTTGGTGTACGCAAAGTTTTAGGTGCATCCTTGCTTAACTTAATGCAATTACTTTCCCTTTCCTTCATCAAAATGATTGTGGTTTCCATTGTAATTGCTGTTCCATTGAGTTATTATTTAATGAATAAATGGCTGATGAACTTTGAATTCCGCACAGAAATATCTTGGTGGATTATACCAGTTGCTGGCTTTGGAACATTACTAATGGCTTTAATAACGGTAAGTCTTCAAGCTTATAAATCGGCAAAAGCTAATCCAGTTGATGCACTTAAATACGAATAAATAAAGGTGGAAGGTAGAGGGTTTGAAGGGAGAAGGTTTACATGCCAAACTCGCAGACTTTCTCATCCTAACTGAAATAAAAAGGATGAAAGGAAGATGGTTTTAAGGTTGAGGTTTTAAGCACCCAGACCTTCCAGCCTTTAACCTTCCATCCCTCAACCTTAAAAGCTTAAAGACTGAAGTAGAATTAATCTCAATACGCAATACCCATTACTCAATACCAAGAAAATGTTCAAACTCAATCTCAAAATCGCCCTCCGTAATCTCTGGAAAAACAAAGGCTTCTCGCTGATAAATATTGGTGGCTTGGCTATTGGTTTGGCCAGTTGTATGGTTTTGCTTATTTATGTGGCTTATGAATGGAGTTACGATAAGCAGTTTACCAATAACGACAAAACTTATGTGGTTTATCAAAACTCTGTTGCCAATGGAAAAACATTTAGCTGGGCTTGGACACCAAATGTGATGGCCAGTGAGGTGCAACAGAAAGTTACTGGGGTAAAATACGCTTCACATTCTACCTATCCTAATAGCAAATTGATTACTGTTGGCGACAAAAAACTAAATAGTAAAGCTGTTTTTGCAGATCCAAATTTTATTAAAATATTTGATCATAAATTTATAAAAGGAAATGCTCAGCAGGTTTTAAAAGATATAAATACCATTATTTTAACCAAATCTTTTGCCGAGAAATTGTTCGGAACAGAAGATCCTATCAATAAAACAGTAAAATTAGAAAATCAGGATGTTTTAAAAGTTTCGGCAATTATAGAAGATGTGCCTGCCAATAATAGCATTGTTTTTGAATGTTTAATGCCATGGGAATTATTTGAAAAAAGAGAGGCTTGGGCAAGAGAGGTCAATTGGGGAAATAACATGTGTCTTACCGTTGTACAATTAAAAGACAATGCTTTATTCTCTAAAGCAAATGCTGAAATGTTTGGCATTTATAAACGAAATCAAAAAGGAAACACTGCAGAAGCACTTTTACACCCATTAACTAAATGGCATTTATATAATGATTTCGAAAATGGGAAATCTATAGGAGGAAAAATTGACCAAATAAAAATATTCTTACTGTTAGCCTTTTGCATACTTTTAATTGCCTGTGTAAACTTCATGAATTTATCTACCGCTCGTTCAGAGGGTAGGGCAAAAGAAGTTGGCGTTCGCAAAGCCATTGGTTCTTCACGCAAATCTTTAATCAATCAGTTTTTTTTAGAATCGATGCTCATTACATTTATGGCAACTGTTTTAGCTTTCATTTTTGTAGAAGTCAGTTTACCATATTTTAATAACCTCTTAAACATAAAGCTAACTATAGATTATAAGAATAGTGCTTTTTGGTTAGTTCTTTTTGGGTTGATGATATTTACTGGTTTAATAGCTGGAAGTTATCCTGCATTGTACTTGTCTTCTTTTGAGCCAATAAAAGTTTTAAAGGGTTTAAAAATTAAATCAGATTCATCAGTTTCTGTAAGGAAAGTATTGGTAGTGGGTCAGTTTGTATTTGCAGCTTGCTTAATAATTTGTACGGCTGTTATTTATCAGCAACTTAATTTTGTTAAGAATAAACCGATTGGTTATGATAAATCAAATTTGGTACAAATTGCAGTACAAGGTAAGATGGCAGATTTAACTAAACTTGAATTACTTAAATCACAGTTATTAAAATCAGGTGCGACTTCTGATGTTACTTTTTTTAGTCAGGATATAACTGAAAGCGGTAATAATACTACAGACGTATCTTGGAATGGAAAGAAGGTTGGCGAATCAATTTTATTTAATAATAGAGGGATTGGAAGTGATTTTATAAAGACCATAGGTACCGAGCTTGTTGCAGGAAGAGAATTTGCCATAAATTCTGTAAATGATTCCAATAAAGTAATGCTAAATGAAGCTGCGGTTAAAATGATGAGGCTTAAAGATCCGGTTGGAGCAAAAGTTAGATTTTGGGGTAATGAGCGTATAAATATTGGTGTAATTAAAGATTTTGTTGTAGAAAATGCCTACCAGAAAGTTGCGCCAATGATATTTTTTCCAAGTTCAACTTGGGGAGCATCAGCAGTGATCGTCCGTTTAAATCCAAATCAAAATATGAGCTCATCTTTACAAAAGATAGACGAGTTGGTAAAAGGTATAGAGCCCAACTATCCGGTTAACCGTAAATTTGTAGATGAATCATTCGAGGTTAAATTTCAGGATGAGAAACTATTAGGTACACTTTCTAATTGGTTTGGTGGTTTTGCCATCTTCATCTCTTGTTTAGGTTTGCTTGGTTTAGCCTTATTTATGGCAGAACAGCGTAAAAAGGAAATCAGCATCCGTAAAGTTTTAGGAGCAAGTACAAGTAATATCCTCACTCTATTAAATAAGGATTTCATCAAATTGGTGGCTCTAGCAAATGTAATTGCATTTCCTTTGGCTTATGTTATTATTAACCAATGGCTTTCTGCCTTTGAATATCGAATAGCTATATCATTTTTACCTTTTGCATTAGCCATTTTTATTTCGGTTTTGATTGCCATTTTAACCGTTAGTATACAATCTATAAAAGTGGCAAAGGCTAACCCGATTGATGCATTGAAATACGAATAAATAAAGGTGGAAGGTTTGAAGGGAGAAGGTTTACATGCCAAACTCACAGACTTTCCCATCCCAACTTAAATAAAAAGGATGATAGGAAGATAGCTTAAGGTTGGGGTTTTAAGAACCCAGACCTTCCGGCCTTTAACCTTCCATCCCTCAACCTCAATATTATGTTTAAACTCAACCTAAAAATAGCACTACGCAATCTTTGGAAAAACAAAGGTTTCTCGCTTATAAATATTGGTGGCCTAGCCATTGGCATTGCCAGTTGTATGATTTTGTTATTGTACATTGTTTATGAATTAGGGTTTGATAAAGAAACCAAAAATTACAATACTACTTATGTTGCTTACACCAATATGGAAGCAAATGGAAAAGTAAACAGTTGGGCATGGACACCAGGGCTATTGGCACCAGCATTAAAAGAGAAATTTTCTGATGTAGTTAACACTTCAAGATCATCGTATCCTTATCCTAGTTTGATTAGTTATGGCGAAAAAAAGATCAAAAACCGGGCGATATTTGCTGATCCTTCATTTGTTAAAATACTCGGATTTGAATTTTTAAGCGGTAGTGAAGCACAAGCACTTCAAAATATCAATGCTGTTATTTTAACCAAAAGTTTAGCTAATAAATTGTTTGGGAATGAAAATCCGATTAACAAAACTGTAAAGTTTGATAATACGGAACCGCTAACTGTAGAAGCTGTAATTGCTGATTTACCAGAAAACAGCAGTTTAAAGTTCGATTACATTATGCCTTGGAAATTGTATGAGAAAAAGCAAACCTGGATTAAAGAACAAGGCTGGGGAAGTAATTTTTGCTTAACATTAGTGCAGTTGAAAAATGCTAATTCAATTGATCAATTTAATGCTACCATCAAGCATTTTTATGCGCAAAATGATAAAAATGCTGATAACGAATTGTTCTTGCATCCATTGGCTAAATGGCATTTATACAATGAATTTGAAAATGGAAAATCAGTTGGCGGCAAAATAGATCAGCTAAGAATATTTATGATTTTGGCCATTTGTATTCTTTTAATTGCATGTGTAAATTTCATGAACTTGTCTACCGCTCGCTCAGAAAAAAGAGCAAAAGAAGTTGGTGTGCGCAAGGCGATTGGTTCGAGTAGAAAATCGCTCATTTCTCAATTTATTTTAGAAAGTATACTCTTGGCATTTATAGGCACAATTCTAGCTTTTATTTTGTTAGAAATGAGTTTGCCTTATTTTAATAATTTGCTAAATGTAAATTTAGTTATTCATTACAACGATTATAGATATTGGCTAACACTTGTAGCCTTGGTTCTTTTTACTGGCTTAATAGCAGGCAGTTATCCCGCATTTTACCTTTCGTCGTTCGAGCCTATTAAAGTATTAAAAGGATTTTCTTTAAAAGCTGGTTCTGCATTTTCTATCCGTAAAGTTTTAGTGGTATTTCAGTTTGTGTTTGCAGGCTGTTTAATAGTTTGCACAGTAGTTATTTATCAGCAATTAAATTTTGTCAAGGCAAAGCCAATAGGCTATAATAAAGGAAATTTGATACAAATGGTTGCACATGGAAATTTCCAAAACAAGCAGAAAGTAGAATTACTAAAACAGCAATTATTAAAAAGTGGCGCTGCACAGCAAGTTTCTACATTAAGTATGGATTTGGATCAGGGTGGAAATAATACTTCTAACGTTTCATGGCCAGGTGCTAACCCGAAAGAAAGCGTACTTTTTAATGAAAGAGGTATTGGTTACGATTTTATTAATACAATTGAGGGAAAAATGATAGAAGGTAGGGAATTTGCACCAGAATTTCCCGGCGATTCAAATAAAGTGATATTTAATGAAGCTGCGATTAAAGCCATGGGCCTAAAAAATCCAATTGGTACAGTAATAACTTATGGTGAAAATAAATGCACTATTATTGGCGTAATGAAAGATTTTGTTGTAGAATCTCCTTATCAAAAAGTTTCTCCTACAATATTCTTTCGCTCTTATGAAAAAAATGGTATTGGTGTAATTTTAGTCCGCCTTAATGAAGCCAAAAACATCAGTTCATCTTTAGCACAAATAGATGCAGTTGCAAAAGAAATTAATCCAGATTATCCAGTAGATAGAAGGTTTGTAAGTGATTCGTTCGAAGAAAAATTTCAAGATGAAAGGCTATTGGGGATACTTTCTAATTGGTTTGGAGGTTTTGCGATATTCATCTCTTCACTTGGATTATTAGGATTGGCCTTATTTATGGCAGAACAACGTAAAAAAGAAATCAGCATCCGTAAAGTGTTGGGCGCCACAACAGGTAACATCCTTACTTTGCTTAATAAAGATTTTATCAAGTTGGTTGCAATTTCGAATATAATTGCTTTTCCAATTGCATACATCATCATTAACAAATGGCTTTCAGCATACGAATATCGAATATCGATTTCATTTGTACCTTTTTTAATTGCTATTGGATTATCTGTAATTGTTGCAGCACTAACTGTAAGCATGCAATCTATAAAAGTGGCAAAAGCTAATCCAATTGATGCACTTAAATATGAATAAATAAAGGTGGAAGGTAGAGGGTTTGAAGGGAGAAGGTTTAAAAGCCAAACTCACAGACTTTACCATCCCAAATTAAATAAAATGGATGAAAGGAAGATAGTTAAAGGTTGAAAGTTTAAGCACTCAAACCCTCAACCTTTTATCTTCCATACCTCCACCTTAAAAGCACAAATACTAAAGTAGAATTAATCTCAATACGCATTACTCAATACCAATAACATGTTCAAACTCAACCTAAAAATCGCCCTGCGTAACCTTTGGAGAAATAAAGGAATTACCGCTATAAATGTAGGAGGACTATCAATCGCTCTGGCAGCATTTATTTTGGTAATGATGTATTTTACTTACGAAACCAGTTTCGACAAGAAAAATCCGAATTACGATAACATTTATATTGTTGGAAGAACATTTCCAGATTTTAAAACAAACTACACACCACCACCCTTAGCTAAAGCAATTAAAGCTAATTTTCCGGAAGTTGTTGCGGCTGCGAAGATGAAAAAGGGCGGCTTTGAATTTGCGGTTTCTAGTAAAGATGGTACGGTATTTACAAAACAGCAATTATTTTTAGAGTATGAAGCTGCAAAAATGTTTAACATTATTCCAGAAAGTGGCTTAGAAAAGCCTAACGGAACAGAAACATTTTACTATTTGAGTAAGCCTTTTATGCAAACGCTCTTTCCTACAAAGAAAGATAATAAGCCTGAGATGGTTACATTTGGCAGTAAGGGAGAAGGAGCTACCGGCCAGGTTAAAGGAGGTATTGTTCCAGATTCACACTCCAACATCAGCTTCGATGCGGTTTCTGTAGTTAACGAAATTGGAGTTGGTGAAAGTTACGGTTATCCAAATTATTTCACCTATATACAAGTTAAGCCGGGCACCGATATTGCCGCTTTAGAGCAAAAGATAAATACCTTATACCAAAGTGAGCTTAAAAAGAATGGGATGATAGAAGAGGGGGAAAACAAAACAGAAACCACCGCTTTTTTAGATCCATTAAAAAATCAACACCTTAAACCAAAAGCTGGTAGCGATGCCAATTATAAGGTTTTAATTGCACTTTCTGTTTTGGGTTTCATGATCTTGGTGATCGCTTGTATTAATTTTACCAACTTAAGTATTGCACAAGCAGCCAAAAGAGCTAAAGAAGTTGGTGTTAAAAAAGTAATGGGTGCCTATCGTTTTCAACTCACTTTTCAGTTTTTAATAGAAATATTTATGCAATGTTTGGTAGCTACAGTTTTTGGATTGATAGTTTCAGAAATTGCATTGCCACAGTTTAACAGTTTGTTTATGGTAGAACTTTCTATTTGGAACCTAGAAAATAGTTTACTTTGGCAGCTTCCATTAATATTATTATTTATCACTATTATAGCAGGTTTTTATCCAGCAATGGTACTTTCTGGTTTTAAGCCAGCAGCGGTTTTAAAAGGTAATTTTCAAACGAGCAGACAAAGCTACTGGCTCAGAAATAGCCTATTGGTAGTTCAGTTTAGCGTGGCGGTAGTCTTTATAACTGGTTTATTGATCATCAATTCTCAGCTTAAATATATGCGTACGCAGGATGTTGGCTTTAAAGCTGAACAAGTAGTATATGTTAAAAATCTAGTATGGTATACCAAGTCTGAGGTTTTTGCGCCTGTTAAAGAAAGGATAATGAAAATCCCTGGGGTAAAAGCCGTTACAGTGGCAAATGTAATACCTGATGGATCTGAAGGGGGTAGCAATGGTTACACTGCAGAGGGCACGCAGGCTAGCTTAAGTATGATGGATGTTGGTTTCGACTATTTTGAAACACTTGATATTAAGTTAAAAGAAGGAAGAACATTTAACGCTAAATTTAAAAGTGATACTGTAAACGCAGCTATTTTAAACGAAGCAGCAGTTGCTAAATTTGGTTTAAAAAATCCCGTAGGCAAAACCATAAGAGGATGTAATATGGATTATACCATTGTTGGTGTAATTAAAGATTTTAAAGCCCAAGGATTTGAAAAAGCAGTAGAACCTACAATTTATGCCATAAATGATCCTTGTGGAAATCCGATTACGGAAATCATGATTAAGATTGATGAACAGAGCATGGCTGTAGTTTTGGCAACCTTAAAATCGCAATGGTCTGCTATCAATAGAAGAGATGGAGATAATTTCCGTTATGAATTTTTGGATGAAATGTATGGCAAGCTTTTCAAAAAACAAGAGCAGTTGCAGTCGGTATTTTTTGCCGCTGCTATACTAACCATTTTCATTGCCGTTTTGGGCTTGTTCGCCTTTGCAAAATACATTACCAATGGCCGGATTAAGGAAATCGCAGTGCGAAAAATATTAGGTGCAAACGATTTACAGATATTTAAATTGATCAATACATCATTTTTTGTAATGGTAGTAATTGCTAATTTAATCTCTTGGCCTTTAGCCTATATATTAACTAAACAATGGTTAGCAACTTTTGCTTATCGAATTGATATTCCGGTTTTACCATTTATTTTAAGTGGTTTGATTACGATTTTGTTAACTATTGTTACGGTAACTATTCAAGCCAGAAGTGCTGTTAAAGCCAACCCTGTAGATGCATTGAAGTACGAATAATTTAAGCTGAAAGCTTAAAGACCAAAGACTAAAGTGGAATTAATCTCAATACTCAATACGCATTACTCAATACGCATAAAATGTTCAAACTTAACCTTAAAATCGCATTAAGAAACTTATGGAAAAACAAAGGCTATACGTTTATTAATGTAATCGGCCTTTCCATAGGTATGGCAAGTTGTATCCTTATCTTTTTATTTATCAGGTATCAATTAAGTTTTGATGAAGGTATTAAAAACGAAGATCGAATTTATCGCTTTGTAACCGATTGGAAATACGATGCTTTTGATGATTATTCGAATGCGGTTGCAATTCCAGCCGTAAAAACAGCAAAGAATGAAATTGTTGGAATAGAAAAAGCTGCGGCAATTTTTAGAAATTGGAACATCGTCCGTGTTAAAGATGCTACTGGAAAGGATTTAATTAAAAAGGATGAAACCATTTATTACGTTGAACCTGATTTTTTCGAAATATTCGGAATACAGTGGTTGTATGCAAAACCAACTGCAGCATTAAATGAACCCAATACGGTAGCATTATCAGAAACAGCTGCCAAGCATTATTTTGGTAATGCGCAAAATGCGATAGGTAAAAACCTAACAATGGGCAATAAAACCTTGCTAAAGGTTAGTGGTGTATTTAAGGATATGCCAAAAAATAGTAGTTTTCCGCTCAATATAATGGTAAGTTATCAAACTTATCCAATGAAAGATGATGATTGCTGGGATTGTGTAAGTTCTGGAAATGAGTTTTATATATTATTAAAGGATGGTTTAAAAGCTAAAGATATCGAAACCTCATTGGCGCAATTTAACAAGAAGAATTATGCTGATAGAAAAGTAGCAGGCAATCAAATGAATAAAATGGAAGCTTTAAGAGACATTCATTTTAGTGAACATTATGATAATTTTTCTTACCTCACGATTAGTAAAACCCAAATTTATGGATTAGGAATCATTGCACTTTTCTTAATTGTTACTGCTTGCATCAACTTCGTTAATTTAAGTACCGCCCAAGCCATTAACAGAGCTAAAGAAGTGGGTGTTAGAAAAGTAATGGGGAGTTTGCGTAAACAATTAATTGCACAATTTTTAACCGAGACTTTTTTGGTAACGTTAGCGGCAATGCTTATTGCTTGTGTATTAGCAGAATTAGCTATTCCTCAGATGGAAAATCTATTTAAAGGAAATATTGCTGTTGGCCTATTTCAGCATCCAATTATTTTTGCATTTATGTTTTGTTTAGTGCTATTTGTTGGGTTTTTGGCAGGTTTCTATCCAGCTATCATCATGTCGGGTTTTACACCTGCATTGGCAATTAAAAGTAAAATTACGTTAAATAATGGAGGATTGAGCTTGCGTAAAATTTTGGTAGTTGTGCAGTTTTCAATAGCTGTTATTTTAATTATAAGTACAATTGTTGTTGTACGCCAAATGGAATATGTGCAGCAGAAGCAGCTTGGTTTTAATGCTAACGAAGTAATGCTAATTAACTTGCCTAATGATAGTTTGAACAGGCTAAAGCATGAAAATTTTAAAGCAAGATTGTTGCAAATTCCTGGTGTTAACAAAGTGAGTTATTGTCAAGACGCACCATTGTCGCCGAATATAAACTCATCAGATTTTATATTTAATGGAACAAAAAATAAAGATTTCGAGGTTAGGAGGATGAAAGCCGACGAAGATTATTTTGCATTGTTTGATTTAAAATTAATAGCCGGAAAACTATTTGCTAAAAGCGATACAACAAATGGATATGTGGTAAATGAAACCTTTTTAAAGAAAGTTCACATTACTAATCCACAAGATGCTATAGGCAAAATGATAAACTCTACTGGGCAAGATATCCCCATAATTGGTGTAATAAAAGATTTTAATGATTTATCGCTAAAAGACAATATTTCTGGCTTAACCATTTCTGCAGGTAAAAATAATTATTGGAGGGCAGCTATAAAATTAGATACCAAGCAGTTATTGCTTACAGATAGCAAAATTAAGGAGTTGTGGAACAGTACGTTTACAGATCAAATTTATTATTCAAATTTTGTAAATGATAGTATTAATGACCAGTACGAAACCGAAAAAGTAATGGGCATACTATTTAAAGTTTTTGCTGGAGTAATTATTTTTATTTCATTTATCGGTCTATTTGGCTTGATGTCTTTCGTAGCCACGCAACGCACTAAAGAAATGGCCATAAGAAAAGTATTGGGTGCTACTACGTTTGAGTTGGTAAAAATGCTAAATGGTTCTTTTCTATTGATGGTTTTTATCGCAAATTTAGTGGCCTGGCCAATCGCCTATTTAATTGTGAGCAGATGGTTAAAAGGTTTTGCCTATAGAATGGATTTGAGTGTTTGGCCATTTATTTTAGCCATGTGTATTACCATGATTATTACTTTGTTAACCGTAAGCATAAGATCTTACAAAGCTGCGGTTGCCAACACAATTGATGCCTTAAAATACGAATAAATGAAGGTAGAAGGTAGAAGGTAGAAGGCAGGAAGGTTTTAAACGCCCAACCCTCAACCTTTAAACACCGTTCACAAGCGTACAGCTATTGTTCGAAAACGAACATATTTGAAAGAATTAATTTTTTAAGGTATTGATTTATAGTTGTTTAATTTAAATTCTTTCATTGGTATAAATTTGGCATAACTTAATTCGAATAATATTTTCAAACTATGTCTCACATCTCATATCTCAATACTCATATCTAAAGAAATGTTCAAACTTAACCTCAAAATCGCACTGCGTAATCTTTGGAAATATAAGGGCTACACCGCTATCAATGTTTTTGGCTTATCTATCGGCTTGGCAAGCTGTATACTCATTTTTATATTTGTAAGGTATCAATTAAGTTTCGATAAAGATTATGCCAACGGCGATCGAATTTATCGTGTAGTTTCCTCTTGGAAATACGCTGATGGAAATGATTTTCAATCATCTGGTGTACCACTGCCTTTAGTGCCAGCAATGAGGAATGATTTTTCTCAATTTGAGAAAGTTGCCGCCATTCAGGAAAGTGGTGGTATTATCAAAGTAAATGCAGAAAAGGGCAAATCGGAAGTAAAAGACTCTGAAACTGTTTTCTATGCAGAGCCCGCATTTTTCGAGATATTTGATTATAAATGGTTATCAGGTAATGCTAATCAATCGCTAAATACGCCAAATACAGTTGTGCTTTCAGAAAAAATGGCTAAAAAATATTTTGGAGATTGGCACAAAGCGATTGGCAATAGCATCAATTTTAACACAGATAAAGATTTCAAAGTAACTGGAGTAATTAAGGATAATCCACAAAATAGTAGTTTCCCTTTGGGAATTATTTTTAGCTATGCAAGTTACAGCAATAGGAATATGAAAAGTTGGGGCTCCGTTTCTTCAAGTTCAGCATGTTTTGTTTTATTAAAAGATGGAGTAACAACAGCAGAGCTAGATAAACCATTACAACAGTTCATTAAAAAATACTATGTTGATAAAGGTCCTGGTACGGAAGAACATCACTTTCAATCCCTAAACGATATTCATCATAATGAAGATTATAATAATTTTTCTGGACAAACAACTCCCTACAAGCAAATTATTGGTTTAGGGATTATTGGCTTGTTTTTGCTATTAACAGCCTGCATTAATTTTATAAACTTGGCAACAGCACAGGCAATAAGCCGTAGTAAAGAAGTTGGCGTACGCAAGGTAATGGGTAGCCGACGCAAACAATTGGTTTGGCAATTTTTAAGTGAAACTGCCCTCATTACAATCATATCGCTATTATTGGCTTGTGTATTTGCCGAATTAACATTACCAAAAATGGAAAATCTTTTTGGGGGTGATGTCAATTTCAGTCTTTTTGGGCATTCAATTATATTCATTTTCTTATTTGGGCTTCTGGTTTTGGTAAGTTTCTTAGCAGGATTATATCCGGCATTGGTAATGTCTGGTTTTAGTCCGGCATTAGCCATAAAAAATAAGGTTGCAGCAAACGCTGGGGGTGTTGGTTTGCGTAAAACGCTAGTAGTTGTGCAGTTTGCCATTACCGCAGTTTTAATTGTGAGCACACTGGTAGTAATTAAACAGATGAGCTTTATTCGTGATAAATCTTTGGGGTTTGATACCGAAGCAATTGCTTTAGTCAGTTTACCACAAGATAGTATAAGTCAACAAAAATATGAGGGCTTTAAAAACAGACTATTAAGTGTAAATGGAGTTAAAAACGTAAGTTTTTGTGCAGCAGCCCCTTCATCTGGCAGTAATAACGAAACAAGTTTTACCTACAATAGCTCAGAAAGTGAAGATTTCCAAGCAAATGTAAAAGCTGCCGATCATGAGTATTTTAACACGTTTGGCTTACAATTAATTGCTGGAAGACCACTTGCTAAAAGTGATACCATTAAAGAATTTGTAATCAATGAAACACTATTAAAGAAAATTAATGTGAAAGACCCTAAAGAAGCAATTGGTAAAATTATGGGGCTTTGGGGAGGAAAAGGACAAATTGTTGGTGTGGTAAAAGATTTTAATAATTATTCCTTACACGAGGCTATTGCACCAATAGCTATATTTTCTAGAAAAGAAAGATATAGTATCGTTGCTGTAAAATTAGACACAAAAGAAATGGTTACAACTATGAAAAAAATAGAAAGTATCTTTAATACTAGTTTTCCAGATTTTGTTTATGAAAGTAACTTCTTCGACGAAAGTTTAAAAGGATATTACCAAACTGAAGAAATTATGGGTACGCTTTTTAAAGTGTTCGCTGGTGTAGTTATCTTCATTTCCTTTATTGGTCTGTTCGGTTTAATCTCCTTTGTTGCCACGCAACGAACTAAAGAAATTGCTATCCGTAAAGTTTTAGGAGCTTCTAATTTTGAGTTGGTTAAAATGTTAAATAGTTCTTTTTTATGGATGGTGTTAATAGCCAATATGGTAGCTTGGCCGGTAGCTTATATTTTTGTATCTAAATGGTTGTCTACTTTTCAATATAGAACTGACCTAAACGTTTGGCCTTTTATAATTGCCATGATAACTTCAATTGGCATAACCATTATTACGGTTACTTTAAGAAGTTACAGAGCCGCAAAAACCAATACAATTGATGCTTTGAAATACGAATAGATTTAAAAATGGAAAGGTAATATGGAAGATATGATTTGCCTAAAACTTTATACTAATTACTAAATACGCTCTGATGTTAAAACTAAACTTAAAAATCGCTTGGCGAAATTTGTTAAAGTATAAAAGTTATACGGCAATAAACATCATTGGTTTGGCCTTAGGTTTAGCCGGATTTATTTTCATCGTATTATTCATCAACCATGAAAAAAGTTATGACACATGGAACCCAGAGTTAAAGAATGTTTACCAGGTGCAGGAGTATTCAAATTATCTTTCAGCTGATAAAAAGGCGCACTGGATTAATGAAGTAGATCAACGGTTAGCTAATCTTGCTAAAAGTTTTCCGGAAGTAGAAGCAGTAACGGTAATTCCACCAAAATCTAAAAGTAAATGGGGAATAAAAATAGATAAACAGGCTGCTTTTTTACAGGGTGGGTTAAAAAAGGTAGATAGCTTATTTTTTAAGGTGATGCCTTACGAATTCAAGTATGGTAGTCCAGATGGTGCTTTTTTACAAGAACAATGTATTGTACTTACTGAAAAACTAGCGCTGAAATATTTTGGAGATATTGATCCAATTGGGCGAAAAATTAATGTTGCTGGTGGAAGTTGGAATGATGAAGAAGACTTTTATGTTGTTACTGGAGTGATTAAAGCTTTAGAAACACCATCTATTTTAGATTTTGAAGGTTTATTGTATGATGGACCTCGATCAAATTTCGACAAAGATAATTATGGACCACCTGCAGAAATTTATGTTAGAACCAGAGCTATTGAAGATTTAAATAGTTTCAATTCAAAATTGCAAAAAGCATATCTTCCTGTTAAAGATCATTATTTGGCTTATTATAAAAGCAGCTTAGCCCAAGTTATTAAAGAAGGAGAATTGCCAATACTTAAATTTACCGAAATTAGCGAAGTTCATCAAGCTCCATTAAACAAAGAAAGTTGGAATGAAGTATTAAAACCTGTTATTTTATTATCGGTTTTGCTACTGTTAGTTTCTATCATCAATTTTATTAATCTGGCAACAGCTCAAGCTGCAAGTAGAGCAAAAGAAATTGGTATTAAAAAAGTGGTTGGTGCATATAGAAAATCACTGATTTTTCAGTTCCTGCTAGAAACATTTATCCAATGTTTAGTGGCTATGTTTATCGCTTTGCTATTGATAGAAATTTTATTGCCAACCTTGAATGAGTTTTTCTCCCTACAACTTTCGCTATTCTATAATTCATCGTTATTCACTCTAATTCCCCAACTTTTAATAATTGTTGCAATTGTAGGCTTTTTAACTGGACTTTATCCATCCTTATTTTTATCTGCTTACAAACCTCAAGATGTTTTAAAAGGAAATTATGCAAACGGCAAACAAGGTTCATTAATTAGAAAATGCCTAGTAACTGTCCAATTTGTGGTTTCAATTAGCTTTATCATTGGTATTTTGGTGGTTAATTATCAGCTCAGTTATTTAAAAGAAAGAGACAATGGCTTTACCGCAGATGGCCTAATAAATATCAGATCTGGTATTGGCGATATGGAGGGAAAAGATTTTAAACGATTACAACATATAAATGGTGTAAAACATGTAGCATTTAGCTCTGCTGTAATTGGAGATAACATTTCAAAAGCTTATAGTTTTAAGTTTAAAAATGAGCCTATTGAATTGTATACGGTTGGTATGGGAATAGCTGGTTTGCAAGCACTTGATGCTAGACTTTTAAAGGGACGTTTTTTCTCTTCAAATGTAGTTCAAGATACCATTAACAATGCTATCATTAATGAGAGTGCTGCAAAGTTATTTAATAACGACATTGTTGGGCAAACCATACTAAGCAATGACACCGTTCCTGTAAAAATTATTGGTGTAATCAAAGATATCCAAGTAGAAACATTTGAAAATGCTGTAAAACCCTCAATTTATGTAGTTAAAACAAATTCTTGGAAAGGAGTTGGTTTTACTGTAAAACAAACTACACTTGTTCGATTTGATCAACATCAAACAAAAAGTGTAATTGCAGGAATAGACAAGTTATTTAACGAGATGAACCAGTTTTATCCAGCTAGTTACACTTTGGTAACAGACGATTTAGCTGAAGTATTGATTGAGCATGAACGCTTTGAGAAAATGGTAGCGCTATTCTCCATACTGTCATTAACACTTTCTTTATTTGGATTATTTGCACTTGCTGCATTTGTTACCAAACAACGTACTAAAGAAATAGCAGTTCGAAAAGTCCTTGGAGCAGAAAATACAGATATTTTAGTTTTACTAAATAAAGGATATGTTTGGATTGTATTGATTGCTAATCTAATCTCATTTCCTCTAGCTTATATATTGGTAAATAAGTGGCTGTCTACTTTTGCCTATCGGATAAATATTACACCACTACCGTTTGTAATAGCTTTTGTAGTTTCTATATTAATAACCCTACTTACGGTGAGTTTACAAGCTAAGAGAGCGATAAAAGCAAACCCTGTTAAAGCACTTAAATACGAATAATAGGAAGGAAGGTAGAGGGTTTTAAGGTTGAGGGTTAAAACGCCCAAACCTTTTACCTTCCACGTTCCAGCCATCAACCTTAAAATTATGATCGAATTAAAAAACATAGAAAAATATTACGCCAACAAAGGCGTAAAAAGCTACATCCTACGTCATGTAACTACCAGTATTAAACAAGGCGAATTTGTTTCCATTATGGGGCCTTCTGGTGCCGGAAAATCAACCTTGTTAAATATTTTGGGGATGTTAGAAGAGCCAACCTATGGCGAATATCATTTTATGGGCGAAGATGTAACCGCCATGAAAGAACGCCAAAGGATTGAGTTATATCGTAATCATATTGGTTTTGTTTTTCAGGCTTACCATTTAATTGACGAAATGACGGTTGCCGAAAATATTGAAGCGCCATTGTTGTATAAAAAAATCCCAGGTTCAGAACGCAAAAGCCGCATCGCGGATGTTTTGGATCGCTTTAATATGGTGGCTAAAAAAGATTTGTTTCCAAACCAATTGTCTGGCGGACAGCAACAATTGGTAGGGATTGCTAGAGCCTTGGTTGCACAGCCATCTATTATTTTGGCAGATGAGCCGACGGGTAATTTACAATCGGCACAAGCCGAGCAGATAATGGATTTATTTAAAAAATTAAATAAGGAAGAAGGAATTACCATTGTTCAGGTTACGCACTCCGAAAAAAATGCCCTATATGGTAATCGGATTTTAAATATAGAAGATGGTGTGATAAAGGAAGATGTTGAAGTTGTCGATTAACAGTTTTCACATCTCAATACGCAATACTCATTACTTAATACGCAAAAATGTTCAAACTCAACCTTAAAATCGCCCTGCGTAATTTGTTTAAAAACAAGGTTTATGCTGCCATAAACATCGGCGGATTAGCTATCGGTTTAACTGCTTTTGTGCTTTTACTTTTATTCATTAACCATGAAACTAGTTATGATAAATGGAACCCTGAGTTAAAAAATGTTTATCAGTTAAGAGAGCATCATGATTATTCTACACCAGACAATAAACAACATTGGATGGAAGTGAACGATTCAAGAATGGGAGCTTTGGTTCGTGATAAAATACCTCAATTTACATATGTAACTAAAATTGATCAAGATTGGGGAGATGGATTTTCATTAAACGTAGCTAATTCAAATCTTGTTTTGGAGAAAAATGTTAGGGATGCAGATTCGCTATTTTTTAAAGTTTTTCCCTATCAATTTATTCAAGGAGATAGATCAACAGCCATTAGCAGACCAAATACCATTGTATTAAAACAAAGCCTAGCTCAAAAGCTATTTGGTACAGATAAGGTTATTGATAAGGAGGTAAAAGTAGCTACATGGTCAAAGGATCCTGGTACTTTAATGAGGGTAACAGGAGTAGTAGCCGATGTAGAAACGCCAGAGAGTGTGAGATTTAATGCCATAATGCATACCGGAGCTATGGATAAAGATCCTACGCAAATCAATAATTTTAGGCATTGCGAAATATATGCCTCAACTAATGAGCAATTAGATACAGCACAAGTAAATAAAACCTTAAAAGAGGTTTATGTGGCTTACAAAAAGGTATCATTTATACATAGAAAAATTACCTATGCTGATTATTATAAAAATGGGAAAACACCAGGCTTAAAAATTATACCACTACAAGATGTTCATGCTACACCTTCCTATAATTTAAGTTGGGCAGATCAAATTAAGCCAATTGTTGCACTGTCAATTTTTCTATTGCTGGTGTCCATTATCAACTTTGTTAATTTAGCAACTGCACAATCTGTACAAAGAGCTAAAGAAGTTGGAGTTAAAAAAGTATTGGGAGCCTATAAAAAGCAGTTGGTATTTCAATTTTTGCTCGAAGCAGTTTTACAAACTTTAGCGGCATTATTTATTTGTGTGATATTGGTAGAGATGCTTTTACCGACATTTAGTAATCATTTTTCGGTTGAATTAACCTTTTGGCATAATAGACAATTGCTAAGTTTGCTTTTGCAATTAACTGGTGTATTTGTTTTAATAAGTCTCCTAGCGGGATTTTATCCAGCATTAATATTATCGAAGTACAATCCTATTAAAGTATTAAAAGGTAATTATGAAGCTGGTTTTAAAGGTATCGCTTTGCGAAATGGATTAGTCATCGTACAATTTATAATTGCAGTTACATTTATTATTGGAATTGGAGTAATGTATCAGCAAACTAATTTTGTAGCCAATAAAGATTTGGGCTTTAATAGAGAAAAACTAATTAATATTTCTTCAGAATATTTTGCAGATGATCCATTTATTGAGCGGATCAAAAAAATTACTGGCGTTAAATATGTAGCTACTACCACACAAGTTATGGGTAATACTTTTAACGTTTCAGGAGAGATTACCTATAAGAACCAAGATCATCAATTAAATTCCGTAACTGTAACCATGGATGCTCTTCCTGCCTTAGGTGTGCAGGTTGTAAGTGGTAGGATTTTTTCTCCAGCATACAAACAAGATACCGTTAACACCGCGGTTTTAAATGAAACAGCAGCTAATTTATTAGGTAAAAACTTGGTAGGTAAACAGTTTAATGAAGGTAAAAATGCCTTTCAAATTATTGGGATTATTAAAGATTACAATAATGAAGGATTTGATAAGGCTGTTATGCCAACAGTTTATAGGGTTACACATTTGGGCGGAATGTCTGCTACTAATAATCTATTAATTAGATTTGATAGTGATAATTATAAACCTGCTTTGGCAGCTGTAGAAGCTGAGTGGAAAAAGGCCAATCCAAACTTCCCTATGGTTTACAGCTCGGTAGAAGATGCTTTTCAAAAATCTATGGAAGCTACACGAAAGCAAATGCAAATTATTGTTCTATTTAGCATCATTTCTGTGGTATTATCTTTATTGGGTTTATTTGCCTTATCCACTTTTATGGCAAAACGCAGAACCAAAGAAATTGCCATTCGTAAAATATTAGGTGCTTCAGATTTTCAGATCATCAATATGTTAAATCGTTCGTTTTTAATATTAGTTATTGCTGCAAACTTAATAAGCTGGCCAATTGCATTTATCCTTACCAAAAAATGGTTAGAAGGTTTTGCTTACAGAATTGATATGCCATTTTGGCCTTTCGCAATCGCAACAATAACATCGGTAATAATTGCGGTGCTCACAGTAAGTTTGCAAGCTAGAAAAGCTGCCGTAAATAATCCTGTAGATGCTTTAAAATACGAATAATTTAAGCTGAAAACTTAAAGGCCAAAGACAAAAGCATTAATGTTGTCTTGATTACTCACTACTTGATACTCAAAAAATATGCTCAAACTAAACTTAAAAATCGCTTGGCGAAATCTTTGGAAAAACAAAGTTTACAGTGCCATTAACATTTTCGGATTAGCAGCTGGTTTAGCTGGTTTTATGATCATCTTGCTGTATATTAATAAAGAAACGGGATACGATAAATGGAATCCAGACTTGGAAAGAACATATATTGTATCTGCAGATTTCACAAAAAATGGAGCCCAAAATAAGGGTTCTAAAATTAAAGGTTTGCTATCTAAAGTTATTGATGAGCAAATTCCAGAAGTGGAGGCGGTGAGCATTGGAGATATTAGCGGTAGGCAATTAAATGTTAGAACACAAAAGCAAGATTTAGCAGCAGAACAAAAAATTGAAAGTGCTTACATAGATAGTAACTTCTTTAAAGTTTATCCACTACAACCACTTTACGGTAGAATGGAGGATATTTATGCGCAAGAGTATGCTATAGCGATTAGTTACACTGCTGCTGAAAAGTTATTTGGTAATGCTGATGTTGTAAACAAAACATTAGTACTAAATAGCGGTGTAAATTTTCCAGAACAAAATTTGGTAGTAAAAGCAGTTTGGGACGATCGAAAACAGCCTTCGTCTTTCGGTTTTAATTTATTGATTAGGGAGAACCTTAAAGAATATGGGGATGAATTATTAACTGCAAGCTTTACCACAATTTTTAAGTTAAGGAATAATATTAATGCAGAAAAAACTATTCAAAAAATTAACGATGCTTACATCGTTGCGTTTGCAAAGATGCAAAGTGGTAACGGTGGTGCAAATTTTAATCCTACAAAAAATGAAGCCCTTAAAATATTAAGAGATAAAGAAGGTATCACCTCATTTAAATTGATTACAGAGCCCATCTCAAATCTTAATTTAAGTAGTTTTTATACCACTAATCCTAAAGAAACTACGATTTATATATTAAGTGCATTGGCTTTGTTTTTAATCATTATATCTTGCATCAATTACACCAATTTAGCTTTGGTAATGGCTCAAACAAGAGCAAAGGAAGTAGGTGTAAAAAAAGTATTAGGTGCCTTTAAATGGAGTTTAATTCAGCAGTTTTTTGCCGAAACAGCTATTCAATGTATCATTTCGTTTCTGTTGGCCTTAATTTTTGCCGAATTACTTTTACCTCAAGTTAATCAGATCTTAGTAGATAACCTGAAGCTTTTTAGGTCTACCGATATTTGGTTTATACTTGGACAGGTTATACTTATTCTGCTGGGAATTATGCTACTGTCTGGTGCATACCCAGCAATGGTTTTAGCTGGATTTTTACCTGCAAAAGTTCTTAAAGGCAATTTTAGTACAGCTGCACACATTGGCAGTGTGAGAAAAGGATTAGTTATATTTCAGTTTACCATCGCTATTGCTTTGGTAATTAGCTTTGGTGTAATGTATGCCCAGTTAGCATTTATGAAACAAAAAGATTTGGGTTTAAAGAAAGATCAACTAATGTCTGTTAAGGTTGCAAAGTATCGCACTAGGCACATGAACCCCGCAGAATTTGAAACAATTAAAAATAGATTGTTGGCGATTAAAGGGGTGGAAGATGTAACAAGAGCTACAGAAAAACCAATCAATGATTCTGGGTGGGAAGACGATATTACTTTTAACAATATCACGCTAAGCGCAGAGTCAAGATATGTGGATCCGAATTATCTGGCAACCATTGGAGGGAAAATTGTTAAAGGAAGAGATTTTTCTTACAAGTTTTTAGCTACAGATTCTACACAAAGCATTATCTTAAACGAAACAGCATTTAAACAATTGGGTTTATCAAAAGAAAATAATCAAATTGATATTAAGAGACACGAACAACAAGTAAAAGTAAATGTGGTTGGTGTGGTTAAAGATATACAGGTTTATGGTTTTGAACACGCCATTATGCCAACTGCATATTTAGTAAATGATTATCCAACCCATTGGAGAACAAATGTAATCTTTCGTTTAGGTACACATAATTTACAGCAAACAACTGAAGATATTAAAGCGGCATGGAAAGATATAGATCCTGGAGCAGACCCTACATTTGTATTTGCCGATGAAGTTTTTGCAGAAATGAATAACAGTTATGAGGTAAGTGGTAAAATTATTTTCTCTTTCGGTATGGTAACTTTAATTATTTCTGTATTTGGATTGATCGGTTTTGCAGCATTTAATGCCAAAATGAGAATTAAGGAAATTGCTGTTCGTAGAATCTTAGGCGCAACAACTACATCGCTACTTAAGTTATTGAATGTGGCTTTCGTAAAATTGGTATTGGTTGCAATGGTATTGGCAAATGTATTGGCTTATATTTACATGCAAAAATGGTTCAATGGTTTTGCTTATCGCATTGATATGCCGTTTATGATATTCGTTGTAGTAAACCTTTCCATTATCTTAATCACCATTTTAACAGTTAGTTTGCAGAGTATAAGGGCTGTAAAACAAAATCCTGTTAAGGCATTAAAGTATGAATAATTGCTATAGCTAAATGTTTATAGCTAAAGCCCCAACCTAACATCAAAAATATTTGTAAATTCGAGCATTTAAAAATGCAATATGAATCACTGGTTAGTAAAAAGTGAACCCTTTAAATACAGTTGGGAGAAATTTAATAAAGATGGACGAACATTTTGGGATGGCGTTCGCAATTACCAAGCTCGCAACAACCTTAGAGAGATGAAAGAAGGAGATTTGGTACTTTTTTATCATAGTAACGAAGGCAAGAATGTAGTGGGTATAGCAAAGGTTGTTAAAGAAGCTTATCAAGATCCAACCACAGAAGATACCAATTGGGTGGTGGTAGATTTAGTGCCTGTACAAGCATTAGACAAACCAGTAACATTAGAGCAAATTAAAGCAGAAGAAAGCCTTAAAGATGTTTCCCTAATCAGACAAGGTCGACTATCTGTTATGCCACTAAAAGCTACAGAATTCGATAAAATTTTAGAAATGGGTAGTTAATGAAACATTTATTGCTAATTACACTCGGTATATTAAGTTGTTTTAGTATTAAAGCACAAACTGGCGATTTCGAAATTAAGGTGATTTCTAAAAAATACCAAAGTGTAAAAGGTAAATTGCAAAAAGTAACCCCAGAAGGCTTAGCCATAGAAGATTACAAAGGCAATTACCTGATTTTTAGAACCGAAGACTTGGTTAAAGTAAAAATAAGGAAACGTGGTTTAACTGTAGGGGAAGGTGCAGGAAAAGGGGCGGTAGCAGGTTTGGCTATAGGTGCAGCCGTTTGGTCTTTAGATCAAGAAGGTCAATATTTTGAAGATTTGGCTAAACTTACAGGAGCTTTAACAGCTTCTGGAGCCGCGGTTGGAACTTTAACAGGCGTAATTGCAGAAATCGCAAACACTAAATTTACTTTTATTGTAGATGGTAATGCGGATAAATTTAAGAAGAACTACAAAAAATTAGAGCAATACATCAATCCGGTTAATACACAGCACCTAAATGCTAATCTATTATACTAGGCTTTACCCTTTTGCTGGTCATCAATCCAATACTCATTACCAAACTTGATCCCAATACCACTAAGAATAAAAATGAGGTGCCAATTTCTGGTAGCTTGATGCTTTCTGGCAAATTATAGTATAGCAGAATACTAATTAATCCTCTTGGTGTAACAAAACCTTCTGGTAATACATGTTTACGTTTAAAAATAAGCAAATAAGTAAATCTTATGATATAGATGCTCAGTAAAATCAAGAAACCATTAACCAATACATTTTGATCGTCTAATTCATAAATCTTCATAGTAAAACCAAAAATTACAAAGAAAAATGTGCGAATAATGAAGGCCGTTTCTGCAGATAGTTGGTGTAATTGAGTTAAATCATTAGCTAAGTTTTTATAGATAAATATGCTTTTAAACCAAGCATATTTGATGGTATCTGCATTGTTTAAGAAGAGGCCAAAAGCTAAAATTAATACCAAAGAAGATAAGTGGTAAGATTGCCCAATGGCATACACCAATATTAAAATAGAAATGATCAAAAAGAATTTAATGTGATGAGAAATTTTGCCCATGATGTAAAGCAAAAACACACAAGATATAACAGAAAGTATCAAAATTAAAACGGTTTCTAAGCCTAAACTTGCAAAAGAACCTGCCGAAATATGTGGGTTAGACACCACAAAATTAAATAAGACAATTCCTAAAATGTCCGAGAAAGAGCTCTCGTAAATAATAAATTCTTTGGTACCTTTATTTAATGATGCAACAGAGGGAATAGCAATTGCAGAACTAATTACACTAAAAGGTATGGCATTAGCAAAGCAGCGATATAAATCTGCTCCGGTAATTTGGTACATTATAAATGTTATTACAGCAACCGTGAGCAATAAAATGGCAAGTGCAGATAAGAAAGCTCCCTTAATTACTTTGTTTTTAGCCCTATCGTATTTTAAATCTAAAGAACCTTCAAATACAATTAAAATTAAACCAACTGTACCAAGGGTAGGTAAAATTCTCAAAAAATTAAAAGTCTGTAGCTGTAGATTGTCTACTAATAAACGCAAACCGATACCCAAAAGCAACAACAGCAATACCGAAGGCAACTTTGTTTTGTTGGCAACAAGGTCAAATAAATAAGAGAATATAACCAGGCTGCTAAGTATAATTAAGGTAGTATAGGTGGTCATTTAAATATTATTGTACAGCCTTAAGGTCGTAATTAATCTTTAAAAAACAATGCTTTTAATTCACTGGCATCATTAGGTTCCATTTTGCCAGCTAAAATTAAGCGCAATTGCCTACGACGTAAAGCTCCATTAAACAATTCAATTTCTTCTTCCGTTTCGGGCTTTAATTCTGGCACCGGTATCGTTTTTCCATCTTGGTCTAGTGCTACAAAAGTATAATAAGCTTCGTTGCTTTTGGCTCTGGTTCCCGATGGTATATTTTCTGCCCAAACATCTAATCTAACCTCAACCGATGTATTAAATGAACGCGTAACTTTAGCTTCTATCGTAATTACATCGCCCAATTTAATAGCTTGCTTAAAAGAAACATTGTCTACAGATGCGGTCACTACAATTCTATTACAGTGTTTTTGAGCCGAAATGGCCGCTGCAATATCCATCCAATGTAACAAACGTCCGCCCATTAAATTGTTTAAAGTATTGGTATCATTGGGTAGTACCAATTCGTTCATAATGGTGAAAGAATTTTTAGGATGTTTGGCTATTAAACTCATAATTGGCGAAAATACATAAAATTGAAAAGGGTTTGCAGTTTAACTGAACATTTCTTTCTTTTCAGAAGCTCAAATGCACTGCATTTTGGATATTTCGGCAGGTGAGACACCAGCAGATAGGAAAATTAACTCAATGCTGTGCACTAAACAATGTTCTTAAACCTGATCGGCAGCGGTATACCATTCTTCATGGTATTTAGCAGAGAGCAGGACTGCTGAATCCTAAGAAGCACTGGTTAAGCTTTCTTAAAAATCAAGATTTGTATTTACAATCATATGATCAGGATATTTTTAATTTAAAAAGCAGGTGCAGTGCTACAAATGCCGTTAATCCTGCCCTTTGTTGCAATCTTTTTGCCATTTACCTTTTTAAAAAAAGAGAAAACTTTGGTTGGCAAAAAGGATTTACACGTCGGTCAGGTTTAATTAACTCAATGCTGTGCACTAAACAATGTTCTTAAACCTGATCGGCAGCGGTATACCATTCTTCATGGTATTTAGCAGAGAGCAGGGCTGCTGAATCCTAAGAAGCACTGGTTTAGCTTTCTTAAAAATGAAGATTTGCATTTACAATCATGTGATCAAGATATTTTTCATTTGAAAAGCAGGTGCAGTGCCGCATACAACAGTTGTCCTGCCCTTTGTTGCCTACCTGCAATAGGTAGGCAATCTTTTTCCTATTTACCTTTTAAAAAAACTAGAAAACTTTGTTTGCACAACTACTATTGGATTTAAAAAGTTTTTCATTTTAAGTATAAAACTTGTTAAGATTTGAAAAATTTAGCTGATTAATGTTTAATTAATAATTAACAAAACATTAATCTTACTTGGTGGTTATAATGACTTCTATACTTATATTCCGATATGCAAAATCAAACGCTCATCCAATATTTTCATTGGTATTACAATGAATCAGAAAATCTATGGACGAAAGCAGCCAAAGAAGCGGCTAACTTAGCCGCAATGGGCATTACTATGGCTTGGCTTCCACCAGCTTATAAGGGTACAAATGGCGGCTATTCTATAGGTTATGATACTTACGATCTTTATGATTTGGGAGAATTTGAGCAGAAAAATAGTACGGCTACAAAATATGGCACTAAAGAAGAGTACTTAAAAGCCATAAAAACCTTTCAGGATCATAAAATTGCTGTGTTAGCAGATACTATCTTTAACCATAAAGCCGGTGGAGATGAAATTGAGAAGATAACCGTTCGTAAGGTAAATCCAGATAACAGAAATGAATTTATCTCTGAAGATATAGAAATTGAAGCTTGGACTAAATTTACTTTTCCGGGCAGGGGAGATGCCTATTCTAATTTTGTATGGGACCACAGGTGTTTTAGTGGCGTAGATTATGCAGAAGATATCAAAGAAACTGCTATTTACGCCATCCAGAACGAATACGGAGAGGGTTGGGAGAATGTTCCATCTAGCGAGATGGGTAATTATGATTACTTGATGTTTAACGACATCGATTTTAGAAATCCTGCAGTTAGAGAAGAACTTAAAAAATGGGGAAAATGGTATTTTGAAACTTGTAATGTAGATGGCTTTAGATTAGATGCAGTTAAACATATTTCTCCAGAGTTTTTGGTAGAGTGGATTGATGAGGTGAAAAAGGAATGTGATCGAGATTTTTTTATAGTGGCAGAGAATTGGAATATTGAGAGCGTTGAAGAATTAGAGCATTACATAGAAATTACTGGTGGTAAAACACAGTTATTTGATTCGCTATTACATCATAATTTTTATTTAGCATCTCAAGCTGGCCAAGAATACGACCTAAGCACCATATTCGAAAATACATTAGCGCACAGAAATCCACTTTTAGCAGTAACCTTTGTAGATAATCATGATTCGCAACCCCTTCAATCTTTAGAGTCATTTATTGATTTTTGGTTCAGGCCACTGGCTCATGCTATGATTTTGCTAAGAGAGGCAGGAATTCCATGTGTTTTTTATACCGATTTATATGGTGCTACCTACGAAGACGATGGACAGCAAGTTGAATTAATTGGTTTGGTAGAATTGCCAGAGATGTTAAAAGCCAGACTGAACTTGGCTTATGGTGTACAGAGAGATTATTTAGATCATCCTAATTGCATTGGGTGGACTAGAGAAGGAGATGAGGAGCATCCCAATTCTGGATTAGCTGTATTAATGAGTAACGGAGACGAAGGTTTTAAAGAAATGGAAATCGGACAAAAATTTAGTGGTAAAATTTTCATCGATATTTTAGGCAAACGAGAAGAGGAGGTAACGATAAATGAAATTGGTTGTGGAGAATTTCTTTGTGCTGCTGGTAGTGTATCGGTTTGGGCGCTTAAAGATTAGTGGTTCATTAAATGTTCATTGGTTCATTAAGGTTGTTCATTAGTTGATTTGTATAGGGCACCCTTACTAATGAACAAATGGTACGAATGAACTAATGAGCCAATGATACAACGAACTAAAAATTATTTTTTAACGGTATTAACATTAGTAAAACCAACAAGCTCATCCCACCTGCTACCTGGTTTTTTGTAGTACACAAAAACTTGGTAAGAATTTTCTGTTTCAAAAAAGGAGCCTTCAAATATGGTATCATCAAATTTTCCATTTTCATCAAGCCAAACATATTTAAAATCGTATAAACCTTGTTTCAGTTTAATATTGGTATAAAACTTTTTTCTGCTTGCTTCATAACTTAGTTTGCTATTTTCGTCTAATATGTAGTTGTTAAACCTACCAACTACATAGGCATTTCCTTTCGGGCTTGGAGGTGTGGCAGTTAAACTGAATAAAACATTTGCATAATCGCTGTCGGTAACATTATCTCTTCCATCTTGATTGCGGATAAAGAAATTTCCATTTTCATCAAATTGGTTCGCATATTTATTGCTAGTGTTGGGTAGATCTGTAAATAAAATTACGTTTAATGTACTGTCTCTGTAGAAATCTTGCACATGGTCTGCTTTATACCTAAAACTACGGGTATCGAATTTTCTGAACTCGTAACCTCCCCAAAATTCGTTCGTATTTAACTCATTGTAAAGCAGGGAACCCTGTCTAACAAATGCTGGTTTGGTATTGGTAATAGCTGTTTCGGGAATACCATTTTGCATTACCACTGCTTTAATATCCTGATATGGATTTTGGATAGGTGTTTGATGAAATATAGTAAAATTTACCTTTTGTTTGCTTAGGCGATATTGAACTTGGCTGCTAGGAACTACCTCTGCGCCAACATTTACGGAATTATCTACAACATAAAACCGCTGCGTAATTACAACCTTCTGCGGATTGTTATTTTCATAAACCCGCAACAAATAATTACCACTAATTTTAGGTTTCATTTGCTCGTTAGGTAGGGTAAGCTGGTAATGCGTAAATTTTTGTAAGGTATTAAAAGAATAACGATAGCTGAAAATGATATCTTCTTTTAGACCTATGAGATAATCTAAGGCGTTAATTCGAGTGGGTTTCCAATCCCAAGTGCAATGTTCAATGGTATAATTGTAATTCTTATTGCCACCTTTTAAATCATCAAAAGCTAGCGTTATTTTCTCATCGCTTTTTAACGCAATAACAGGAAAGGATTGTTCTTTTTTAGCGTTGTAACACTCAACCGTTTTAATATTTGCTTGATAAATTTTGTTGTCATATACTACAACAGGATTTTGGGCAAAACAGCTAAAGCCAATCAATATGCTTAAAAAAGAAAATAACGATGGATTAATTAGTTTTTTCATATTGATTTTTTAAAACACAGAAAAACTTTTCCTTTTGGGGGAGTTTAGAGGGGCTAACCCTCCAACTCCATAATTTCTGCTGCCAACTCTTCCCAAGTTTTTTGCGCATGATCTAATAACGCTTTCTCTGCCAAATACTTGTTGTTCGCTTCATTTAATTTATGCTGGTTAGAGAAAACCTCTTCCTTGGCTAAATCGGCTTCAACAGCTTTGACGCTTGCCTCAAAAACGGAAATTTCCTCTTCAACTTTTTTCAATTTTTCATTTAGCTTTTTCAATTGTTGTTGCGCATTTGCAGGAGCAGGTTCTGCTGGTTTTTTCTTCTCTTCGGTAGTAGGTTTAACCGGAATTGGTTTTGGCGCTGGTATTACCCTTTTGCTATTCCATTCTTCGTATTCTGCATAAGTACCTGGATATTCCTTAATTTTCTCTTCCTCTATAAACCAAATTTTGTTAGCCACATTGTCTAAGAAATATCTATCGTGAGATACTGATATAAAAGTACCTTCATACTGCTGTAGAGCCTGAATTAGAATGTTAACCGATTGTATATCCAAGTGGTTGGTAGGCTCATCCAGAATTAAAAAGTTCGAATCTGTAGTTAGCGACTTTGCCAAAGCAACCCTCGATTTTTCACCTCCAGATAATACCTTAATTTTCTTGAAAACATCATCTCCAGTAAACAAGAAACAGCCTAAAATTCCACGTAATTCTGTATCGGTGTGTTTAGGAGCAAAAGCTTGTAATTCTTCTAGAATGGTGTTTTCTAAATGCAAGGATTCTAATTGATGCTGCGCAAAAAATGTAGTAGTCACATTATGCCCAGTTTCAATTTTTCCTTCAGCAAATCCCTCTGCGCCAGCAATCATCCTTAACAAAGTAGATTTACCTTTACCGTTGGCACCAATCAAAGCAATTTTATCACCTTTTTCAATCAAACCATCAGCCTTCTCTAAAATTTCAATATTTGGGTACGCCTTTGTTACGTTTTCTACTTTAATCACGTGTCTACCACTTGGTTTAGAAAACTTAAAACTGAAATTTACCGTCGGGTTATCATCATCAACATCTTCCACACGCTCCATTTTATCTAAAGCTTTCATACGCGATTGCGCCATTTTTGCCTTACTCGCTTTCGCTTTAAAACGTTCAATTAAACGCTCTTCCTGCTTAATTTTAGCCTGCTGATTTTTAAATTCGCCTTTTTGTATCTCGCCACGTAAAGATTTTTCTTCCACGTAGAAAGAGTAATTTCCTGCATAAACAGTTAATTTCCCTTTTCTCGATTCAACTGTTTTACGTACAATTTTGTCTAAGAAATACCTATCGTGAGAAACGATAACAATTGCACCTTCAAAACTGCCCAAATAAGTTTCTAACCACTTAATAGATGGTAAATCCATGTGGTTGGTAGGCTCATCCAGTAATAAAATATCTGGTGTTTGTAAAAGGATTTTGGCCAACATTACACGCATACGCCAACCTCCAGAAAAGGTATTTAACGGACGATGTTGATCTTCGGTACTGAAACCTAAACCTGCTAAAATCTCATTTGCACGATATTCAATATTGTAACCATCTAAGGCCTCAAACTCTTGTTGTTTGTCGCTCAGTTTGTATAAAGTTTCTTCGCTATAATCTGTTTCAATTTTTTTTAGCAGTTCCTCAATCTCATCATGCAATTGGTTTTGGCGCTCAAAAGCCTCCATGGCCACATGTAAAATTGTATGGTGAGATTCGTAGGATAGCAAATCTTGGTTTAAATAACCAATTTTTAAGTCTTTCGCCATCGATACACTGCCCGATGATGGCGCATATTCGCCAACAATTATTTTTAGCAAAGTAGACTTGCCGGTACCGTTTGCACCGATTAGTCCAACTCTGTCTCCTGGTTTAATATGCCAGTTGGCTTCGTCGTATAAGGCTCTAGAGCCAATTAGGAAGGTTAAGTCGTTTATAGAAATCATTTCGTGGCAAAAATACGATTTTTATTGCCGTTTAAGGTATCAATTTTTGAAAATGAATGGTAGTGAAATATGGCTTAATCAGCCCTGCTTTCCATTACAAGTTTCGCTGAAAAAGCGAAAGCTTTTCATTCCAATCAGTATCCATGTAATAAATGATCTTAGTTCGAGTGGTCTTTAGCAGCCACAATTGTTAATTTTAAACAAACAAAAGAACTAAGATCATGACAAATTTAGCAGAAAAATTAGATTTTAGCGG
>Ga0247807_10000219_pt1 | contig 38460 bp, 34 predicted proteins | sample UWRJL074202C1_FD_179931 | JGI IMG/M metagenome (GOLD analysis project Ga0247807, IMG submission 179931) | Plant litter microbial communities from Arlington Agricultural Research Station in Wisconsin, United States - UWRJ-L074-202C-1 | ecosystem: Environmental > Terrestrial > Plant litter >...
CATATGCCGACACAAATATTTAGTTCAGGATTAGTAGGGGATGCCGTATCAACTTCTTACATTAGCGTGAAAGAAGCATTGCTAGGATACGGATTACTAATAGTGATCGCTACAATTATTTTCGTGGTAACTTGGGTAGTCGCAGACTATATCGGTAAATTGGTTAAAAAAGTGTTTGATAAAATGAATCTTGATGGAGCACTAAAGCAAGCGGGGCTAGGAGAAGTTCTACATAGAGGGGGAGTTAACCTTAATACAGGATCATTCTTCGGCGGTCTATTGAAATGGACAATCGTAACTGTTATGTTCCTTGCAATACTACAAATGCTTGGACTATCAGAGGTATCTTTGATTATCGGATCAATGGTGGTTCTGTATCTTCCAAAGATCGTGATCGCAATACTTATTATGCTGGTAGCATTTATTCTTGGAGATGTGCTTAAGAAGGTTGTTACGACAGGTGCTGCAAACGCGCACTTAGCTTCAGCAAAATTCCTTGGTTCACTTACAAAGACTGCAATCATCATTTTTGCAATTCTTTCAGCTCTTGTACAACTTGGTATCGCGGTAACACTTATCAATACTGTATTTATTGGAATAGTAGTTGCAGTATCACTTGCTACAGGTTTGGCATTTGGTTTAGGTGGAAGAGATTTGGCTGCTCGAATATTGGCTAAAACTCAAGAAGAGTTGACTCATAGAAAATAATACTTGACTTTCGGTTCACACTATGCTATCATAGCTTATGTGAGGTCGAGGGAGGATGTTACGCAAGTAACAAAAACCTTCGAATTCCAAACGAAATGTGAAAAGATCTCGATGCTTCGGCGGAGAGGTCTTTTCATTTGCCAAAGTTTGTATTTTACAAAAATAGGACTATAATACATATACGTATTCATTAACATAGTCGGCCAGCCACTGCACTCACATTAACATTTCGTTTGGAGCTCGCACTCGGCTGGCCGACCATGGGTGTGAATACTATTAAAAAAACAGATAAGAAAAGCACCGGTACAGGTGATTTACTGAATTTCCATATAATCTCTCTTTTTCCAGAGGCTTTTGATTCATATATAGATAAATCGATTATTGCCAGGGCAATAGAGAATAGGCTCATTAAGGTCGATTTTTACAATCCAAAAGCTTTTGCGATAGCAAACAAGTCTGGCATCTCTAAAGTTGATGACAGACCCTATGGCGGCGGTCCAGGCATGGTTATTCAGGCGGAACCTATCATTAAAAGTATCGAGAAAGTTCTTACCAAGAAAACGATAATTAAGGCTAAAACTTTAATCATATTTCTGTCTCCATCAGGGGTTCAATTTGACACGGAGCTAGCTACAACATTTTCAAAAAAGTATAAAGATATCATCATTGTCTGTGGTAGGTATGAAGGGATAGATGCCCGAGTGAAGAAGGTGTTTAAGATGGTAGATGTCTCAGTCGGTCCATGGGTTACAACCGGAGGGGAATTGCCTGCACTTATTATGATTGATGTGATTTCAAGACAAATTGAAGGTGTATTGGGAAAGTTTGATTCGAGAGAGGAGGCTCGAATATCCTCATCAGAAGTATATACTCGACCGGAAGTCTTGGTGCATAAAAATAAGAAATATAAAGTGCCGAAGGTGCTGCTTTCAGGCAATCATAAAGAGATCGATATTTGGAGGGCTGATACGGATAGAAAATAGACATAAAAAAAGATTAATTTCGCTCAAAAAATGAGTGAAATTTTTTCGTTATATAAAGGACAAATAGCATGTCCATACGACCTTTAAAAGACCCTTTGTTTATATGTTATATGGCTTTATTGGCATTGACCTTACTATCCACAAATTACCCACAGAATGAAGTTAGGTTACGCGCTTGACTTTGTTTTAGATTTGTATATAATAGACGACCATACAGTAAGATAATATAACCAGTCAAAGAGGATATAAAAACCGAACAATAGTTCAAGTTTTAATGTCCTCTTTTACTGACAGAATTCAGTGAAATTTGACAATTACAAACTATCGCGTAAACAGACTGTTGAGTAAACAGTCTGGCCATCGAGAATTCTCAGGAACGCCCTCGATGGAAAAATTAGGTAAACGCAGATAGATAATTAACATACATTTTCACGATTGTGGTATATGTATTTCCTAATAGAAATACAAGGGTGGACGGTGGATGCCTTGACACAACATGGCGATGAAGGACGTAGCACGACAACGATAAGCCTCGGGGAGATGTCTAGCAATCGCTATATCCGGGGATTTCCGAATGGGGAAACCTATGAGAACTTGATTCTCATGTTTCAACAATAAGTTGATTCGCAAACTCAGGGAAGTAAAACATTTCAGTACCTGAAGGAAAAGAAAACAAGCACGTATGTGCACCATTTCCTAAGTAGCGGCGAGCGAAAAGGAAGCAGCCCAAACCGTAGCTTTCCGATGCATTACATTTTGTTTTTGATTTATCATTAACATTGTTTAATGCATTGGGTAGCTTGGTGTTGTAGGGCAGTAGATGAATATTTATATTCGAAGAGTTACAAAGTATAACGTTAGCAGAATAAGCTGGAAAGCTTGACCCTAGATGGTGATAGTCCATTATGCGAAAACGTTATATCTCTTACTACTGTTCCTGAGTACCCCAGGACACGAATAGCTTGGGGGAATCCAGCAGTACTAACTGCTAAGGCTAAATACATGTTGTGATCGATAGTGAACAAGTACCGTGAGGGAAAGGTGAAAATTAGTCCGGGAGGACGATGAAATAATACTGAAACCGTCACACCTACAAGGAGTCAGCGCGGGCATTTATGTCCGTCATGGCGTGCCTATTGAAGAATGAGCCAACGAGTTAATATATATGGCTTGGCTAAGACCGAAAAGGTCGGAGCCACAGGGAAACCGAGTACTAATAGTGCGACCTTTGTCTTATATATTAGACCCGAAGCCAATGCGAGCTTATCATGGACAGGGTGAAGTCTGTCGAAAGACAGATGGAGGCCCGAACCCGTATGTCGTTCAACTCATTGGGATGATCTGTGATAAGAAGTGAAAAGCTAATCGAGCTTGGTAATAGCTGGTTCTCTCCGAAATAGCTTTTGGGTTAGCGTCACGTGTTCCTCTTAGGGGTAGAGCACTGGAAGAGTTCGACAGGGAGCAATCTCGCGAACTCTATCAAACTCCGAATACTAAGAGTTAAGAACGTGGCAGTTAGACCGTGGGGGCGAAGCTTCACTGGTCAAAAGGGAAACAGCCCAGATCCATACTTAAGGTCCCTAAATCTATGCTCAGTGCTAGTAAGGATGTAAGATTTCTTTGACAATGAGGAGGTTTGCTTAGAAGCAGCAATCCTTTAAAGATAGCGTAACAGCTCACTCATCAAGAGATTTTGCGCCACAAATGATCGGGGCTCAAGCATAGTACCGAAATTTGGGATTTATAAATTCTTAGGAATTTATGAGTGGTAGGAGAGTGTTTGCATCGCGATGAAGGAAAAGGGGTGACCCATTCTGGAGCATTGCAAAGTAAGAATGTTGGCACAAGTAACCACAATCGATGTGAAAAACATCGACGCCGAAAGATCAAGGTTTCCTCAGCTACGATTGTCGACTGAGGGTTAGTCAGGCCTAAGGGGATGGTGAGAACCGAACCCGATGGACACATGGTTAATATTCCATGACTTTGATATAGAGTGACGGAGTGACGGAGTGTAGTATATAACGCTGGTTATTGAATTCTAGTTTGGGTTGTAAGGTAGCTGCTTAGGTAAATCCGGGCACTGGTTTAAATACCGATACCAAGCAACTTGACGTAAGGTTATAAAGCACGCTTCCAAGAAAAGCTTCTAAACTTATCTATATTAAAACTGTACCGCAAACCGACACAGGTGATCAGGTCGAGTAGACCAAGGCGAACGAGTGAGAGGTCTTCAAGGAACTCGGCAAAAAAGCAACCGTAACTTAGGGATAAGGTTCGCCTACCGCAAGGTAGGCCTCAGCAAAAGTTTTTCCAGCGACTGTTTATCAAAAACACAGCTCCCTGCGAACTCGCAAGAGTATGTATAGGGGGTGACACCTGACCAATGCCAGAAGGTCAAATATTGGCGGTTACATAGCAATATGGCAGCTGACTGATATAAGCCCTGGTGAATGTCGGCCGTAACTATAACGGTCCTAAGGTAGCGAATTTCCTTGTCGGGTAAGTTCCGACGCGCACGAATGGTGTAACGACTGGAAAACTGTCTCGAAGACTCGCTCGGTGAAAATGCAATAGCGGTGAAGATGCCGCTTACCTGCAGTTAGACGAAAAGACCCTAGAAGCTTCACTACAGCTTGGTATTGAATATACGTTTTTATTGCGTAGAATAGATGGGAGAATTTGAAGCATAGATCTTGGTTTATGTGGATTCGTCAGTGAAATACCATTCTATAAAAGTGTATATTCTAACCTGAAAGGCAAAAACTCTCAGGAACAGTATCTGGTGGGTAGTTTTAGTGGGGCGCTATCCTCCCAAAAAGTAACGGAGGAGTTTACTAAGGTCCACTAGGCGCGGATGGAAACCGTGCCGATAGCGCAATGGCATAAGTGGGCTTAACTGTAAGACGTAAATGTCAAGCAGATACGAAAGTAGAACATAGTGAACCGACCCTTTGCATTAGATGCAGGGGAAGATTATCTGACAAAAGCTACTCTAGGGATAACAGGCTAGTTCCGCCTAAGAGTCCTTATCGACGGCGGAGTTCGGCACCTCGATGTCGGCTCGACTTATCCTGGGGCTGGAGAAGGTCCCAAGGGTTTGGCTGTTCGCCAATTAAAAAGTCACGCGAGCTGGGTTCAGACCGTGTAGGTTCCAATGAAATGAATTTATTCACGATTTGGTATTTACACAGTCTGAATCCACACGAGGAATATAAAATAACTAACTAAGAATGTTAGATTAACCATTTCTTTAAGTAGAAATATTGCGGCGGTCATGCATAGAGATATGTGTGATAGCAAGTTAACTAATATCGGTGAAACCCAAACGCGTATATGGCGAGGGTAATACCGAGGGAAGCAATAAGAAATTATTGTACCCGTAGAGACTACACGTTAACCATCTTACCTTGAAAAAGAAAGATGATGATATAGTCCAATGCATTAAGTAATTAATGAAAACATGCGCAAGACAGGTTGGTCTCCTATCTACTGCAGGCGTTGATATTTGAAGGGATTTGTCTCTAGTACGAGAGGACCGAGATGAACTGACCTCTGGTCTACCAGTTGTTGCGTCAGCAGCACCGCTGGGTAGCTATGTCGGGAATGGATAAGCTCTGAATGCATCTAAGAGCGAAGCCAGCCCTAAGATTAGATATCGTTATGAGGCCCGTGAGAGATTATCACGTTGATAGGCACCAGATGTACGCACAGCAATGTGTTTAGTCGAGGTGTACTAATTAGCCCATACTATTAGGAAATATGTATATCCAATCGTGAAAGTGTATGTTAATTAAATTGTAATTGAAAATAAATATGAATAAAAAGTATCGACTTTTTTGTTCTGGTGACTCGTTGGAGGGGCCACACCTGATCTCATTCCGAACTCAGAAGTTAAGCCCTCTTAAGGCGATGGTACAAGCTTTACGCAAGGAGAGTAGCTTGTCGCCGGAACAAAGTAGTCGATTTTCTTTTTTGAAAATCTGAAATAAACAACCGCCCTATAGGTGGTTTTTTATGTTGTCTGTATATGTGATATACTAGTGCCATGTTATCCTGGTCAGCAAAAAGAAAACTTCTCTATATATTCATAGCGTTTCTGGTTATAGGAACTCCTGTGTCTTTGTATATCTACAAGAAAAGCCAAAAGCCCGCTTCATGTACTGATGGCATTCAAAACCAAGATGAAAGAGGTGTAGATTGCGGAGGTATTTGCCGCATCGCTTGTTTTGCAAATGTTAAGGCTGAGCCTGATGTTCAATGGTCACGAGCGTATTATGTAGCGAAGGGCGCTTATAACTTGGTAGCTTATGTGCAAAATCCAAATATCGATTATATCTCTCAACCTTCAAAATATGTATTTAAGATTTATGATGATAAAAATGTATTGATTGCAACTCGTGAGGGAACGGTTGGAATTCCAACATCAAAAATTTTTCCTATCTTTGAACCGACTATTCAAACAGGTGAGCTGATTCCTCGAATCGTTACGTTTGAATTTGTTGAACCGGTAAACTGGATTGAATATTTTGGAAATAAGCCTGAGCTTGAGGTTGTGGAGCAGAGACTGACTCGCGTTGATACTGCACCAAAACTTGATGCAAAGGTGGTGAATAAAACCCTAAATACATATATCAATGTAGAAGTGATCGCGATCATCTATGACGAAGAAGGCAACGGTGTGCTTTCATCAAGAACATTCATCGACCGCATTGGAGACAAGGGTGAAGCAAACGTGGTATTTACATGGCCAGAGCCTATCACATTCAAACCTTCAAAGATTGAGGTGATTCCGAATCTCTCATTAAAGGAATATAAATAATGATTAGAATTTTTCAAAAAATAAAAGTTGATTGGTATTTGATTTTGCCAGCTTTCTTATTATCGAGTTTGGCGTTATTTACCCTGATTTCTTTCGGTGAGGTGTCAGCTCGTTTTATCAAGCAGTCAGTATGGGTAGTGTTTGGTTTAATTTTGTTTGTCGTGCTACAGCGAACAAATTTGTATTTTCTTAAAAATAGAAAGTTTATTCTAGGCTTATATATTCTATCTATTGTGGCGCTTTTGATTTTGTTTGTCTCTGGTCATGTTGCCAAAGGTGCACAATCTTGGATTAGGCTGGGATTCTTTTCTATTCAACCGACTGACCCTGCAAAGCTCGCATTGATTTTAATATTGGCAAAATATTTTTCTAAACGGTTCGTTGAGATTTCAGTGTTTAAACATATATTTATTTCAGGACTTTATGCCGGAGTTTTGGGATTGCTTGTTTTGCTGCAACCTGACTTTGGATCAGCCGTAACAATCTTCGCTATTTGGGGTGGAATCATTTTCATATCAGGACTTTCAAAAAAGCATATTTTATTCTTGGCGACAATTGGATTATTAATCATGACTCTAGCGTGGAACTTTGCTTTTAAGCAATATCAAAAAGATAGAGTTATAAACTTTATCCATCCAATGCGAGACATACGTGGGTCTGGATATAACCAATACCAGGCAGTGATTGCGGTCGGTTCAGGACAAATGCTTGGAAAGGGTATTGGATACGGAACACAGTCAAAGCTTAAGTTCTTGCCAGAATACCAAACGGACTTTATCTTTTCAGCCTTTGCTGAGGAGTGGGGATTTGTCGGGGTGGCAATTGTATTGTTGTTATTTATGACCATGTTGCTTCGTATCTTATATGTCGCCATGAAAGCAAGCAGCAACTTTAATGCGTTGATTGCCTCCGGTGTATTTATATTTTTTGGAATTCACATATTTATTAATATTGGAATGAATCTCGGGGTGATGCCTATTACTGGTATTCCTCTGCCATTCATGAGTTACGGTGGTTCACATATTTTGATTGAGTTTATTGCGCTTGGAATTGTTTCAAATATTTCTATGGGGAAGAGGAATACAGGTTTTCATTTGAATGAGCTGAAGAATGAGTTTGTCGGGTTTAATTAGGCTTCATGCACGTCGTTCCGTTTCGGTCCTCGGCTATTTTTCTAGGAAAAACAGCCTGCGAAGAAACTCACTTTGTGCATGAAGCCCGGCAGCCTAATCTGTGGATAATCTCAAGATTAAAATTGGGTAGAGGTAGCGATATTGACAAAATGTATTTTTAAGTTTAAAGTAAAAATATTAAATTGTGTAGTGTATGCAATTTTGCATTTAACATTCAACCAAAACCGAACAAAATGAAATGTGTCAGAAAAAGCGTTATGCTCATTACTCGGATTCCTGGACAGCCTGAGGTATTTGATTCTTGTTTGGTGAACAAGTTCGAGATTGCAACGGGTAGTGATCAGTCAGAAATCATCGCTTCGGCAGGCTATGGATATGTCCATCCAAATATAGAGAAAGCTTGTCTTGTTCATACGTCAGGCATCCGACTAATGGCCATATGGCATCCGAATCAGATTCTTTCGTATGAGGAGGCTGTCACGGGGATTAGTTGCACGACAACTATCATTAGAGTAAGGGGTAGGCCTTATAAGGCTCGTCCTGCGACGGTACTCGAGCTTGCTATGTATGAGAGTTATTTTCATCAAAAAATGGGTGACATGATTCTTGTAGCTCTAGGGGAAAAGGTTCGTGGTGGCTCTCGCGATTGTGTTACGTTTCGACATGCGTCTAATTCAGTACGTGAGCTCCTTTTGTGGAGGTGGCCGAATCCGTGGTGCTTACGTGTTCGCTACCTCATCGTACTTGAAGCGGTGTCTTGATGTACTTAGAAGCTTCGATCCTCTACATCTCAGACCGGTTCTGTTTTTGCAGGACCGGCCTTTTTAATACATTGTGGTGCATAAACAAGAACATTCTATTTATGACAAAATCAGTGGTAAATGGCTTAAAAATCAGTATAATACAGTTTAATATGACAAGAACAAGACTTTGGGCTATCATCATAATCCTTATTTCAGGACTATTGGCCCTATACCTAAACAACACTTATCAAACAAAGCCTTTTAAACTAGGTCTTGATCTAAACGGAGGAATCCACTTGATTTATCAGGCTGATACTTCAAAAATTGCCAAAGAAGATATCGGACAATCAATGGAAACATTGAAGCAAGTTATCGAAGCTCGTGTAAACGCATTTGGAGTTTCTGAGCCTATTATTCAAACAGAGGGAATGGACAAACTTATCGTTGAGCTTCCGGGAGTAAATGATACGCAAAAAGCTGTAGACCTTATCGGACAAACTCCGGTTTTGGAATTTGCATTAGCAGAGGAAGTTTCTACAACAACACCGGGAACTACAACTCCATCAACTGAAACTATTTTGGTTCCAACTGAACTTTCAGGAAAATATATTGAAACAGCTCGTGTTGAATATGACACACGAACAAACAAGCCGATGATCGGAATCGTATTTAACGATGAAGGTGCAAAATTGTTTGCAGAAATTACAAAGAACAATGTTGGAAAACCCCTGGCTATCCTATTGGATGGACAAGTTATTTCAGCACCGATGATTCAAGGAGAAATCGTTGGAGGGCAGGCACAAATTACAGGAACATTTTCTATACAAGAAGCTAACCAACTATCACGAAGTTTGAAGTATGGAGCATTGCCTGTAGCTATCGAACTTGTTGGTACACAAACTATCGGCGCATCACTTGGAGTTGAAGCATTGCATAAAAGTATTGATGCCGGAATCTATGGATTCATCATCGTATCAATATTCCTAATCTTGTGTTACGGACTACGAGGAATCATCGCTTCAATCGCATTGGTAATCTATACAATCCTTAACCTTGTAATCTTTAAAGTATTCGGAATCGTTCTAACATCAGCAGGTCTTGCTGCTTTCATTATCTCAATCGGTATGGCGGTGGATGGAAACATTCTTATCTTTGCCCGTATGAAGGAGGAGCTTAAGAAAGGCAAGTCAAAGTTTGATGCATTGCAAGATGGATTTAATCGAGCTTGGCCATCTATTAGAGACTCAAACATCTCTTCAATGATCACCGCTATTATCCTGTATGCATTCGCAGCCTCACCACTTATTAAAGGGTTTGCTCTCGTATTCTTTATCGGTGTTGCCGTTTCAATGTTTACTTCAGTAACGGTTTCAAAGAATCTATTATTAGCAATCTCTAAGAAAAATAAATAAATATATGTTCATCGTAAAAAATAGAATCATCTTCTACATATTATCAACTATCCTAATCGGAGCGTCTCTATTCTCATACTTTAAATGGGATTTGAACTATGGTATCGACTTCACCGGAGGTTCAAGTATTGAAATCCAACCTGTTGCTTCATCAACAACTATCACTCAAGCCGATGCTAAAAAAGTATTGGATGAAAATTTTGAAGGAGCTGTCGTGCGTCCATATGGCGTAGCTGGATTTATTATTAAGACGCAGGATATTGTTTCTGCTGACAATGCAGAATTTAATGCAAAGTTGAATTCAATCTTGCCAACTCATAAGATTGAGCGAGTTGATACAATTGGGCCAACACTTGGAGAAGAGCTAAAGCAAAAATCTGTTACTTCAATTGTACTTGTGTTGCTTGCTATCGTATTGTTCATCACATTCGCATTCAGGCAGGTTTCAGGCGTTGTGGCATCATGGAAATATGGAGTTGCATCAATTATTGCATTGGCACACGATGTGATTATTCCAATCGGATTTTTCGCGGCCATGAATCACTTTGTTGGAGGATATGAAGTTGATGCATTGTTTATTACGGCTCTTCTTGTGGTTCTTGGATTCTCAATCCACGATACTATTGTGGTATTCGACCGTGTACGTGAAAACCTACGAGTTGTAAAAGGAAAGTCATTTGAGGAAATTGTAGGTATTTCTGTTTCAGAGACATTTATCAGATCTATCAATACATCAGTAACTACTATCCTTGCCTTGATTGCCGTATATATCTGGGGACCAGATACAACGCATCACTTTGCGCTTGCACTTATCATTGGTATTGCAGCTGGAACATACTCATCAATCTTTGTTGGATCAAACTTGTTGGTGACGATGGCAGAGTGGGGGAAGAAGGATGGAAAGAAATAATTTTAGAAAATTAAAAAACCGTCGTCAAGGCGGTTTTTTGTTTTGAACAATTTCAGACAAAAATTTTCCCCGGCCGAACTTGGTAGTCCGGTCGGGGAGGGGTGGCGCATCAACTCAGGTAAAACTTTTCATCGGGTTCGCACATTCCGAATTTAGTCAGAACGAGATGGGTGTTTTTGAACTCAACATATAATTCATGTGCATGATCATGTTCACCTTTCTTTGTTGCTTCGGGAATAAGACTAAGAATATGAAACAGATCCTCCTCCTCTGCATTGAGGTTTTGATACCGGCTCCAGTCGGACTCGAATTGCCAGCAAAGTTTGGATATTGGATCAAGTCTGTGTGTTGACAAGTAAACCCATACGGTCGCAAACATCATGGATGCACTGCCGATGGTAATCAGCAGGGCAGTGTTTTGCGCAACATTAGGATTATGGCGAAGCACAGAAGCGCCAGCTATTGCTGTTAGGAGTGCAAAAGCGCCTGAAATCCAGATTGATCTTTTGACCTTTGCCTGGTATGTCTCCAGGTAATGTTTAAAGTCAGCAATGTCTTGAATCTTGTAGTTTGGGTGCTTTGAAAGCCAGTAATTCACCAGCTTTATATCTCCGTCGTCTGTGAAGTCGGGTAATATCATGATTATAAGGTTCTGTTTGTTGTTTGATTTGAACTAATATATTATATCATATATTGACTTAAAGTCAAGAATATGCTATAATTAAATAATCCTCGGAATAATCCAGGTGAACCTTATCACATTCAAATGAAAACAGTTTATATCATTGTCGCACTCTTTTTAGGAGTCATATTTCTTTTCGACAAACGATTTGAAAAACTCACCGCTGAAAACGTGGAACTTATGGCCCAAGTCCGTGCCTATGAAGCCCGATATCAACCGGAAATCGGCGCGTACTATAAGATCGTGGGCTATCCTGAAAGTAAGGCCGGTAATCCTTCGCTTTCTGGTGTGTATGTCTTTGTGAAAGAAGTAAAATTGGACCCAGAGACAAGATTGCTTGTTCCAAACACATACAGCTATTTGCGCGAGATTCGAACTACAAAAAATGTAATTCTTAATCCGGGTACCTATGAGAATGACCCTGACACCGATGGTTATCTGCCTTCCTATCTTACGGTTACCGTGGTTAACGGTGCTCTTACGACTGTACTGTTTGACACCCCTCGTCAAATGGAAATTTTTGAAGTCAATAAACCTTAACAGGTCCCCCGGCACCGTGCTTGAAATCACGGTCGCCGGGCTCTTTTTTTATGTTACAATATACCCCTATGTGTGGAATATTCGCCTATACTGGCCAAAAACAAGCATTACCAATACTTCTAGACGGACTGACATGTCTTGAATACCGCGGCTATGATTCAGCTGGAATTTACATCCCTGAATCAGGTGTTATCAAGTCGGTTGGTGCCGTCGATAATTTAAAAAAGAAAATTACTGGTGACATGCCAGGAACGAGCGGTATCGCACACCTTCGTTGGGCAACTCATGGTGAGCCGACAGAAGAAAATGCACACCCTCATCACGACCAATCAGAAACAATCTGGATTGTTCATAATGGAATCATAGAAAATTACAAAGAGCTTAAGGAGATGCTGATTACAAAAGGATGCACGTTTTATTCTTCAACTGATACTGAAGTGCTTGCAAAACTTATTGGATATTACATGGAAGAGAAAAAAGATTTTGAAAAATCTGTAACTGCAGCTTTGAATGATGCGAAAGGAACATATGGAATCGTCGCTTCATACAAAAACGAACCAGAGAAAATTATAGCGGCAAGACAAGGTGCACCGGTTGTTATCGGTTTAGGTGATGGGGCAAATTTTGTCGCATCAGATGTGTCACCGATTTTAAGACATACAAAAGATGTTATTTATTTGCAAGATGGGGATGTGGCAGTGTTAACTCCCAATAGTCATACCATTTACAATCTTCAAAATATTCCAATTGAACGAAAATCTGAAGTTATTGAATGGGATATGGAAGAAGCTAAAAAAGGTGAGTATGCTCACTTCATGTTGAAAGAAATAATGGAGGGTGCCGAAGTTGTTGAAAATACAATTAGAGGACGACTAGTGGTTGAGGACGGTACCGCAAGATTGGGTGGACTTGATGCGGTAGCAGAACAGATTCGGACAAAGAAAAGAATTATTATTGTCGGTTGTGGAACGGCCTTTTATGCCGGGCTTGTAGGAGAGTATATGATAGAGGAGCATGTTGGCATGCCTGTTGAAGTTGAGGTTGGGTCAGAATTTAGATACAGAAAGCCTATTATAGACGAACATACGATATTGCTTGCCATATCGCAATCAGGTGAGACTGCAGACACTCTGGAGGCTATTAGAGAGGCCAAAAGAAAGGGTGCGTTGACACTTGGTATCGTGAACACAGTTGGCTCTACGATCTCCCGAGAAACTGATGCGGGGATATATAACCATGCCGGTCCTGAGATAGGGGTGGCTTCGACTAAGGCATTTATTTCTCAACTTACTGCATTGTCTTTGCTTACACTATTTTTAGGTAGACAGAGAGGAATGTCATCATCGACTGGAAAAATGATTGCTGAGGAAATTAAATTATTGCCACAAAAAATAAAAGAGATCCTAGATAAGAAAGGGGAAATTCAAGACATTGCTAAAAAATATGCAGCATCGAGAGATTTTCTTTTCATGGGGAGAAAATATAATTACGCCATTGCATTTGAAGGTGCACTTAAATTAAAAGAGTGTTCATATATTCATGCGGAAGGGTATGGGGCTGGAGAAATGAAGCATGGTCCACTTGCTATGATTGATGAAAATTTTCCAACACTTGCGATTGCGCCGAATGATTCCGTGTATGAAAAAAATATTTCAAATATTCAAGAGATTAAAGCACGTAAGGGAAAGGTTATTGTTTTAACGAATGAAGACAATGCACAAGTACGAGATATGTCAGATGATATTTTCTGTGTACCTAAAACAATTGAGATGTTGTCACCGATTTTGAATATTATTCCGCTGCAGTTGTTTGCGTATTACTTTGCCTTAGAAAGGGGATTGAATGTTGATCGACCGAGAAACTTGGCGAAGAGCGTAACGGTGGAGTAGCGTAAAAACGCTCCTAGTTTTCTGCTATAATGGGTATATGCCTCAAAAACAGAAAATACTCCTATTACTCGATTCCCACGCTATAATCCACCGTGCCTATCACGCCGTGCCTGATTTTAAAAGTTCTAAAGGCGAACCAACCGGTGCACTTTTTGGAATCATTAACATGCTTTTTGGAATTTTGGAAAAATATAAACCTGATGCAGTTATCGCGTGTTACGATCTTCCTCATCCAACGTATCGTCATGAGATTTATGAAGCCTACAAAGGTCATCGAAAGAAAAGTGATGATGACTTGATTACGCAAATAAAATCATCTCGTGAGATTTTTGAAAATCTTTGTATTCCGATGTATGATAAAGCCGGATTTGAAGCTGATGATATTTTGGGAACGATAGTTCATAAGGTTACTGCTGAGGGAAATAACCAAGAGGAAGATTATAAAATTATTATCGCTTCAGGAGATATGGACACAATGCAGCTTATTAAAGGTGATCAGGTTTTGGTATATACATTGAAGAAAGGTTTGAACGATACGATCATTTATAATGAAGATGCGGTGATTGCAAAGTATGGTATGAAGCCTTTGCAGTTGATTGATTATAAAGGATTGAGGGGGGATACATCTGATAACATTATTGGAGTTCCTGGAGTTGGTGAAAAAACTGCAACATTAATCATTCAAGAATTTGGAAGTGTTGAAAGCATGTATGAATATTTGAAGGCTACGGAATTTTCTAAAGCAGATACTCGTATGAAGGCGGCTGGTATTACTGAGCGTTTTTATGGTCTGCTGCTTAAGCATGAAGATGATGCTATTTTCTCAAAAGCACTAGCTACCATAAGACTCGATGCGCCGATTGATTTTGATATTGTGCAAAAGGATGCCTGGTATACCTGTGCGAATGTAGATGGTTTTAATAAATTGATTGAAAAATATGAGCTTAAAAGCATTAGAGGAAAACTAGAAAGAGTAATTGAAATTCAAAAAGGAAATAAGCCTTTAAAGGTTGTTGATGATAATTGGGGAGTGGAAGACAAAACTCCTTTGACAGATGAGGAGAAAATAAAAGCGTTGGTTTTGCGATCTCATATCACTAATCCTCAAAGAATTGATCTTGAAAATAATTTTGATAAAAATAAATCGCTAGACCAATACCTAAAAGAGGAAGGGGTAGAAGTATTGTATGAGAAAATTGAAAAACCACTCATTCCAATTCTTAAGAAAATGTCAGCGACTGGAATTAAGGTAGATATCAAATATCTTGAAGATTTATCAGAGAAGTACACTGCATACTTAGATAATCTTAAAAAAGAAATTTATGAATTAGCCGGTGAGGAATTTAACATTTCATCTCCGAAGCAATTGGGTGAAATTTTGTATGATAAATTAGATGTTACAAAAGGCTCAAAAGTTCGGATCAAAAAAACGGGAGCTGGAGCTCGATCAACCAAAGAGTCAGAGCTTGATAAGATGGCTGACTTGCATCCCATCATTCCAAAAATATTAGAGCATCGAGAATACGCAAAATTGCTAACAACGTATATTGATGTAATTTTGACTATGGCCAAGGAGGAGAAGGATCACCGAATCCATCCTGAGTTTATTCAGATAGGTGCGGTGACAGGTCGTATGGCTTCAACAAATCCGAGCATGCAAAATATTCCTATCAAGACTGAACTTGGTCGGGCTATTCGTTCTGCCTTTGTCGCTGAGAAAGGGTATGATTTTGTATCTATCGATTATTCTCAGATTGAGCTTCGTATCGCAGTGATTTTGTCAGGGGATAAAACGATGGGGGACATTTTTCAAAAAGGAGAGGACATTCATGCGGCGGTTGCGCAACAAGTATATAAGCTTGATTCATTGTCTGAGGTGACTCCAGATATGAGACGTCATGCTAAGGCGATTAACTTTGGAATCTTGTACGGTATGGGAGTTTCTTCTTTGAGAAAATCTATCGGCGTAACTGAGTCTGAGGCTCAAGAATTTTATATGAATTATTATTCAACCTTTAAAGAGCTTGCTGATTATTTGCAGCAATGCAAGATCAATGCTGAGAGAAACGGGTTCACCACAACGCTCTTAGGACGTCGTCGATATTTTCCAGAGTTGCGATCTAATATTCCATTCATCCGTGCCTCTGGTGAGCGTATGGCGATCAATGCGCCGATTCAGGGGACTAATGCGGACATGATTAAGATTGCTATGGTTGAGATTGATACCTATATAACTAAGAATAAGTTGGAGGGTGATATTCGCATGCTGGCTCCGATTCATGATGAAATCTTGTTTGAGGTGAAGAAGGATAAGGAGAGTCATATTAGAAAAATTCAGGATATTATGGAGAACGTACTTGGATCATTTGGAATTAAGACCGATGTGCCGATTGTGACTAATGTGAAAGTTGGGGAGAGGTGGTAGGATGTATGTATTGACATGTCGTATCGTGTATGGTTATATAAAATGACACATCTGCTCAAAAGTAGCCAGATTAGCAATTTCCAACAAAACCAAACAATAATTCAGTCATGAGTAATAACAATCCGATTACTATCAAAGGGGTGCCTGTTAAACTGGTCACCGCCTTGGCCGGTTCAATTCTTGAAAAAGCAGCTGAAAACAATATCATTATTGATGAGGATGTCTTGAACAATGTAAAATTGCTACCAAGATCTGATAACTTCTATGTATGTCATTGGAATCCAATCAGTGACGATGCTCCTGAAAGTGCCGCCTATATGCAAGTTAACGGCGGTCGGGTTTCAACCTTATACGAATTCATCTCGTATGTTATTCAGTTCCGAGACGAGCTTGGTAATACTGTGATAAGTTCGAGCGAAACGATTACCAGAGGTCCTCTGGAATATAATGTGGTGAGTTTCGTTGTGGGCTTTACTCGGGTAATTAAACTCGAGGCTATTGGAATCTCAGCCTATCAATATGTCGTTGTTTTTGATAAGGGCTACGAGTCGTGATAATTTTCGTTGAATTCTTGGCCGGTCCCGTACCAAACGGGACCGGCTTTTCTCATGCACAATTTTTTCCTTAATTTGATATAATGAGTAAAACATATGCTGTACATATTCCATGGAAACGATATCAAAAAAGTCCTCGGTGCTTCACAAAAGCTTATTGAAGGCTTAAAAGCAAAAAGAGAATTTGCTCAAGTGTTTTATTTCTACCCGGAAAACTTCAATAAGGAAAATCTTGAAACTCAGCAATCAGCTCAAGGATTATTTTTTGATAAGCATATTTTTGTTTTTAAGAATTTTATTGAAGCAAAAAAAGAGATACGAGATTACGTATTAAATAGTTTAGAAAAATTTAGAGATTCAGGGCATTTGTATATTATTTTGGAAAATGAGATTGATCAAAAGTATTTAAATAAGATTGAAGAGGTTAAAGATATTACTGTAAAGGAATATAAAGGGAAGGCTGCTTTTAAAGAAGATAATTCTGGAAAGTTGTTTAATCTTGCAGCTGCGATTATGAAGAACAATAAAAGCTCATTTGATAAAGTAAGCATTATTACTCAAATTGATGAGGTTAAAAAAAGCGGGGCGGCACCAGAGGAATTTTTTGGAATAATGTGGTGGAGATATAAAAAGTATGCATCGAAGGATAAGGATAATATGAGAAGGTTACTTGATATTTACCATGATGGACATGGAGGGGAGGAAGAGATGTGGAATGGGTTGGAGAGGTGGAGTGTGAGGTAGGGGTGTACTGGAATCGATCCTTACAGGATCAGTACAGGTTTCCCATTTTCTCACAGCCTTGCTGCTCGAAAATAAGGGAGAACCCTTTCCTTGCACTTTGGGTCCCCAACCCAAAGCTCACTACCCGGGAGCGAAACTATTCGCTCCCTCGAACACCCAACGAAAAACACCCTTTCGGGTGTTTTTCTGTTGTGCGTCCGGTAGGAATCGAACCTACGACCCTCTGCTTAAAAGGCAGGTGCTCTACCGACTGAGCTACGAACGCATTTATCCAATATTCATGTATAATAGCACTTATGAAAAAGAAAGTCCATATTCTATTGCCTGATATACGCAGTGCCTACAACGTGGGATCGATATTCCGCTCAGCTGACTGCTTCGGTATCGAAAAGGTGTATTTATCTGGAACTACGCCTACTCCCGTAGACAGATTCGGTCGTACAAACTCAGGAGCCCAGAAAGAGATATCAAAAACAGCCCTTGGTGCAGAGATGGATATCCCATGGGAATACGTAGCTGACCTCACTCCATTTTTGAAGAAAATGAAAAAAGAAAACTTTACCATCATCTCAATCGAGCAGGATAAGAAATCAATTGAGCTTGATAATTTTCTCAAAATCAAAAGACCTGAAAATATATTAGTCATCTTCGGCAATGAGGTAGAGGGGGTAGATAAAAACCTATTAAAGAAATCAGATTATATCGTCGAGATACCAATGCATGGTAAAAAAGAATCACTCAACGTATCAGTATGTGCCGGATTAATTATGCACGTTCTTTAGAGCGAACTTAATCTTTTGCTCAAGAGTCATTGTGTTATCGGTAATGCCCGCAATCGCTTCCTTAGCTTCTTTCGGCGTATAGCCCATAGATTTAAGTGCTTCGAATACATCCATGTTCTCTGACATGTTGATGTTATTATTTTCAGCTCCGATCGTATCGAATTCAAAAGCAATCTTCGGTAACTTATCTTTCAATTCCAAAACAATTTTCTCAGCTATCTTTTTCCCGATACCTGATATTTGCGTAAGGTAAGCAACATTATTTTTTACAACATGTTCATACAACGGTTGAGCACCAGAGAGGGTTAATACCTGCATCGCAGACTTAGGTCCGATACCAGAAACAGAAGTAAGCTGCTCAAACATAATTTTCTCAGACCTTTCAAGAAAACCATATAAGTCAAAAGCATCTTCTTTAATATGGCTATATATATGAAGGCTTATTTCCTGATTCACGTTCAACCGGTCAAGGTGATTTTTATCAACTATAACCTCATATCCAACACCTGAACTTGTTAGAACACAAATGTCTTTCGCGTTTATAAATTTAATTGTTCCCTCGAGATATGAAATCATGTTATTGGGCAACAGCCTTGTCTGTCGTTGTTGCAGTCTTTGGATCAATAAATACAACTCCGGCATTAACGATGATGTCTTTCTCTACAGAGTAGATGTATGCGATTCTATTTTTATAGAAAATGATAAGATAATCACCAATTTCAGCATTTTGGAAAAAAGGGTCTTCAAGCTTGCTTGTAATTTTTCTAATATCAATTTCTTCATTTTCCGGCAAGATCATATGCTTTGACAATTGCTTCTTCACAACTTCGGCTTCAACCTTGGCTTGCTCAATCGGGTCTTTTGAAGAAGGCGACGGTACGAGTACTAATACCAATGCAAGAGCAATAATCAAAACCAGCCCCACAAGATATGCAGGCTTAATTTGGCCGATAGTATTCCTAATCCTTCGTGCAATCAGGGCGGGAGATTTTATTTTTTTCTGCTTAGGCTCTGGTGCTGCTGGCATTTCCTCATTCGGTTGCTCAATCATGTCTGATATCTTTTTTGTTCGCTTAATAACAGGCTGTTCATCCACCATATCTGAAATTATATTTGATGACGTTATGTCTCGTATTGATTTTCTTGGTTCCATATCTATAGATTATAAAGGCTTACGGGTATTATATCAATGGGAGGGGAAATGGGGCTTGTCCAGACTATGTTATACATGCTATTGCTAAATATTGAATTATATGATAGTATCCAATCATAATGTACTCAAAAAAACCAAATACGTCCGACAACTCATCTAGAGCTTATGATAAAAGTAAATTCGTAAAAGCAAAAAGTTCTACTAGAGACCTTGGATTCAAAAAAAACAATATTAATAGTAGTGAGAAACGACCTGCAACAACGAGTTCACCTTACAACAGAGCACCTAGACGAGACAGTGATTTCGGCGGTTTTTCTGATGGCGGTAGATCTAGTGACTTCGGTCGTTCTTCAAGACGAACAGACGCCCCTGCAAGAACATCTTCATATCGTGAAGATAATGCAATGGCTCACTCTGCACCTCGTTTTCGATCAGCGGCACCTAGTTCTTCATCAAGATATGTAAGTACTGGTCCTCGTCTATCAGGCGGGTCAACGGGTCGCCCAGCTTCACGATCATTTGGAAGCGGTAGACCAACGTTCGGATCTCGTCCACCAATGCGTGGCGGATTTGGAGGTGGTTTTGGTGGAGGTAGATCAGGTGGAAGGGGTGGAAATAGAGGTGGCGGAAGAGGAGAGAATATCGACTTTTCTAAATTTATAAACAAACCAGAGCCAGGCGCTAAAGAGGTTAAAGCTAAAGTTATTGAAGTTAAGCATAAATTTGCTGACTTTAAATTTGACGACATGATCATGGCAAACCTTGAGAAGAAAGGATATGAAATTCCAACTCCAATCCAAGATCAAACTATCGTTCACGCAATGAAAGGACAAGATGTTCTTGGTATGGCCAACACTGGTTCAGGAAAAACAGCGGCATTTCTTTTGCCTTTAATACAAAAAATTCTTGTAGACAAGAATCAGAAGGTTATGATCATTGCTCCAACTCGTGAGCTTGCGATGCAAATCAACAAAGAGTTCGAAGAATTCGCTGCTGGTTTGAAAATTTTCTCAACAGTATGTGTAGGTGGTATGCCAATTTTCAGACAAATCCAAAACTTGAGAATGGTAAATCATTTCATCATCGGTACACCAGGTCGAATCAAAGACTTGGCGCACAGAAGATGTATCAACTATGCAGAGTTCTCATCTATCGTTCTTGACGAGGTGGATCACATGTTAGACATGGGATTCGTAGATGATATCACTGAGATCCTAAAAGGACTTGATCCTGAAAGACAATCATTGTTCTTCTCAGCGACAATGCCACCAAGAATCAAAACTCTTGTACAAAAATTCCAAAAAGATCCATTCACTATCGATATTACAGTTCCAGGTTCAACAAAATCTGTAGAGCAAGATATTATCCGAGTAGGAAAGAATGAAAAATTTGAAACTCTTGTAAAATTGCTTGAATCTGAAAAAGCTACAAAAACTATCATCTTCGTGGAAACAAAAAGAGAAGTAGAAGAAGTTGCTGACAGATTAAGAGATGCCGGACTTTTGGTTGGATATCTTCACGGAGATAAAAGACAAAGAGAGAGAGCGAGAACTCTTGATCATTTCAAGACAAGCATCCTTACAGTTTTGGTTGCAACAGACGTTGCGGCTCGTGGAATCGATATCAAAGATATCTCACACGTTATCAACTATACTGTGCCACAAACTCATGATGACTACGTTCACCGTGTAGGACGTGCCGGTAGAGCTGGTAGAACTGGAAAGGCGTTTACATTCGTGTAATAAAACCTTCAAGAAAAAACCGCTTAGACGAAAAAGTCTAAGCGGTTTTTTCTTTCAGGTTTAAGAGGAGGGTGACATTAGTGAGCTATGGAAAACAATTGAATATCAAAAGCAAATTCATGTAAACAGTTTTTACATGCCAAAAGGGTTCCTCCCGTAGAAGAAACATCATCAATGATAAAGATGATGGTTTTTCTTTTGGATAATTTACGCAAAAAACGTCTATTCCAGAAATTCAGATAATATCGCTTATCCAGATTAGTCGTCCTAGACTCTCTTGAGCCATCGATATGCTGAGCCTTTTTATTCTTGAGATATTTTTGATTGATAGAAAACAAGCTTTTAAAATAGTACGCCTCGTTATTTTTTCTAAAATAAAAATTAATGTTTTTTTCTGTCTGCGTGATTAAATTTCCCATAGAATCGATATCTTTTTCTTTTCTATAAAACATGGTTGATGGGGGATAGGTAAATACGATGTTCGAATCAGGATTTTGCACCATAAAATCAATACAAATATCCAAGCTAAGATTCAATAGATATCGGCTTTGTCTGGCATTTTTAAACTTATACGCATTAAAAATGATCTTAACCTCATCGTCCTTATAGTTATCGATAAACCATATCGGAATGAGCGTTTGTGCGGTCGTAGATTGGTTTATATTTTTCGCTTGCATGCATATTTATACAATACTCAGGATAAAGTTTTTCAGAAGACTTCCCAAAGAAATGATAAAATAGATTTAAAATACATTATATTGTATAATTCAGACAAATATGTCTTTCTTTACTAGCAACATTTTTTCACAACAAGACAGCAGCGTGATCGGTATAGATATCGGATCATCTTCTTTGAAAGTGGTGCAAATAAAAAAGGAAAGAGGCAAGGCAATTCTTCAAACATATGGAGAATTGGGTCTTGGTCCCTATAACAAGCTCGCTATCGGGCAAATCGCAACTCTGGCACCTGACCAATATGCTTCAGTAATTCTTGACCTGCTTAAAGAAGCCAATATCTCAAGTATCAAAGGAGGTATTTCTATTCCGTTAAAGTTAAGTCTTATCAGCATAATCGATATTCCGAAAGTAGATCCGAAGGATGAGCGAAACGTTATAGAGCTTGAAGCTCGAAAATATATTCCCGTTGCCATCTCAGAGGTAACACTAGATTATTCCGTAATTCCTCAAATAGATGACAGTCTCGAGTTTATCGAATCAGATAATAATAAGCTTTCTCAAGAAGAGCAGTTACGAAAAAGACAGAAAGTGCTTTTGGTTGCAATACATAATCAGGTGCTGAGCAACTACTCGAGAATCGTTCAAGAATCAAAGCTGGCGATAGATTTTTTTGAGGTTGAAGCATTTGCAACAGCAAGAGGGTCATTGTCCGGCGAGCGTAGTCCTGTGATGATCATTGATATGGGGGCCTCATCCGTTAAGATTTATATCATTGATAATGGAATGCTTCTTTCGTCTCATACCGTAAATAGGGGAGGCCAGGACATATCATTTTCCATATCAAAAGGATTAGGGGTTCCGTTTGACCATGCTGAGCACTTGAAACGATCACTCGGAAAGACGATTATTGCTGAAGAAGATAAAATTAGAGAGCTCGTAAACATGCATACCGAATACGTTATGTCAGAAATCAAGACGGTACTCTCAATGTTTCAAAAGAATAAGGACGCAACAATTTCAAAAATGATTTTGACCGGCGGGGGATCAATGCTCGACGGATTTGCCGATAAGCTCTCAAAAAATTTCTCCTGCGAGATCCAATATGCACAGCCTTTCTCGAAACTAGAGTCACCTGTATCACTTCAGGAGACATTGCGAACAACCGGAACGACATTCGCAACCGCAATAGGACTCGCATTGCGTGCATTACAAAATTGATTTTGATATAATTAAACATAAATATGGAAACAAGATTTCAAACAACTTCATTTATACCAAAAGCTTCATTAGACAATGTTGTTGATGATCGAGGTAAGATACAAAGATCAACTGGCAGCTCGAATGCGGGCACATCCAGTTTCTTTATTCTCATCTCATTCTTTCTTTTCATCTGCAGTATCGTATCTGCCGGAATTATTTTCTCGCTTAATCAGCTTGCGATATCTCAGAAAAAATCAGCCAATGATTCACTTGTAAAATCTCAGCAAAGCATTAATAAAGAAACAATCGAAGAAGTAAAATCACTAAACAGTAGACTTGGCGTGATCAAAGCCTTGGTTGATCGTCACGTTGCCGTATCATCTATCTTCAATGAGCTTTCAAAGAATACTATACGACAAGTTTCGTTTTCTTCATTTAACCTTAAAAGGAAAGCTGATAACACATTCTCGCTTACTCTGGCCGCACAAGGTGTCGGATATGAATCTATCGTGGCCCAAGATGCGCAACTTTCATCAGGTCCTGCACAGAAATTTTTCAAAAATACGAGCATAACCAACTTTACTAAGAGTAAAGGTCAAGATTTAACTACATTTGGAATCGAAACCGAAATATCAAGCAACTCTATAAACTTTGCCGAAGTTATAGGTAATACAATTAACTAATCATGAAATCAATCATATCAATAATTTTAATAGCTGCTTCAATCGCGTTTTTCGTATTTTTCACAAAGCCAAAATGGGCTGAGCTAAAGGCAAACAGGGTAGAAGTTGAAAAGCTGAATGTTGCGCAAGAGAATGCAAAGAAGCTCAAGTCAAAAATCGATTCTCTGCAAAATACTCGAAACAATATTTCTCCGGCTGATACTGAAAAAATAAGAAAGATGATTCCAGACAACGTGGAGAATGTTAAGCTTATTATTGATTTTGATAATATGTTGCAAGCGTTGGTTACTGAAAATCAAACAACGAGTATTTATCGTGCGGCAAATCCTGCAGAATCAGGAAAGATTTCAATTGAAAATCCAAAGATTGCCCAAGGGAATGCGCTGATTGAGGGAGGGTTCGACGCTTCACAGCTAGGCGTAGCCGATTTCAGCTTTACTGTGTCTCTGACATTTAATGACTTTATGGATTTCCTAAAAAGAATTGAAACATCGACTCGTATCTTTGAGGTTGAATCGATAACATTTAGTACACCAACTGTTTCTGGAAAAAATCCGAACGACATCGTATATACCTTTAACGTTGCATTAAAAACATACTGGCTAAAAAGCAAATAAACATATGAACATCTCTAATCATAAAAAAACAATTCTAATAATTATCGCAGTACTGCTTGCATTCTTTGGGTATTGGTTCTTCTTTTTGTCAAAAAAAGAGGCGGTACAACCAAATACTACAGGAAACTTGACTACACAAGCGCCTGATGCCTCAAATACTCAGTATGACAGAGAGTTTGTAACAAGCTTGCTTGGACTTAATTCAGTTAACTTGGATGTGAGCATATTTCAATCAAAGGTATATCAGGCACTAAGTTATCCCGAGATTCCATTTGTTGTGAATTACACAAGAGAGACAGGACGAGCCAACCCGTTTCTTCCTATCGGTGTTGAACCGGGCAGTGGCGCACAAACAGTTACTACACAAACCAATGTGACTCCTGCGGCAACGACAACATCGAATTCGACTACGACAACTCCACGCGGTACTGGATCATCAACTCCAAACCCGACTCCAAAAACGTTTTAATACATACAAATGAGTTACATAAATATTTTAATAAAAAATAATATTCTAGATCAGGAGACTGCCGATGTTCTAGAAAAAAAGGCTATTGATACCAATCAATCGCTTGATTCTGTGTTGCGTGACCAAGGGTTAAAGTCGGTTGATATTCTGAAGGCAAAATCTGAATATCTTAATATCGAGCCATATTATCTAGGCGATAACGATATTCCTTTCGAAATTCTGAACTATATTCCAGAGGATTCAGCACGTCACTATAAAATTATTCCAATCAGCGTTTCGAGCGGTGTATTGAATGTTGGAATTTATGATCCTGATAATATTCAGGCGATCGATGCGCTTAACTTTATTTCTTCAAAGAATAACATTACCTATAAATTATTTCTGATTTCTGAAGAAGACTTTAATAGATCTTTGGCCATGTACAAGGGTTTGACAGGAGAGGTTCATGAAGCGCTCACAAACTTCGAAAAAGAATTTGGTGACGTTGATGATTTGGATAATACTATTATTAAAAATACAGAAGCCACAAATCCTGACGGCTCAAAGCAAGAGACACACATCATCGAAGATGCTCCAGTTAAAAAAATCGTAGCAACTATTATTCGATATGCCATTGAAGGTGGAGTGTCCGATATCCACATTGAGCCATTGAAAGACAAGGTACGCGTTCGGTATCGAGTCGACGGTCTTTTGAACACAAGTATTGAGCTTCCGAAAAATGTTATCGAGGCGCTTGTTGCTCGTATTAAAATTCTTTCTGAAATGAAACTGGATGAAAAGAGAAAGCCGCAAGACGGACGTTTTTCCGCACGTGCTGAAGGAAGAAAGATCGACTTCCGTGTTTCTACATTTCCAACATACTTTGGAGAGAAGGTCGTAATGAGAATCTTGGACCAAGATAAGGGGGTGCAAAGACTCGATAATCTTGATTTCCAACCAGATCAGCTTGCTCTTCTGAAAAAAGCTTTGACTCGTCCACACGGACTTATTCTTATCTCGGGTCCAACTGGATCTGGAAAAACTACAACATTGTATTCAATGCTTATGGAGCTTGATCGCGATACGCAAAACGTTCTTTCACTTGAAGATCCGATCGAGTATAACATGGACGGAATCTCGCAATCACAGGTGCATGCCGAAATTGGATATACCTTTGCTGCTGGTTTGCGTACGACTCTTCGTCAAGACCCGGACATTATCATGGTGGGAGAGATTCGTGATAAGGAGACAGCTCAGCTGGCCATCCAAGCCGCGCTTACAGGTCACTTAGTGCTTTCTACAATCCACACCAACACGGCTATTGGTATTATTCCTCGTTTGATAGATATGGGCATCGATCCGTATCTTATTGCACCAACGCTTATTCTTGGTATGGCCCAAAGACTTGTTGGAAAGGCCTATGAGCCTGCAACTGAAGTTATTCCAGTATCTGACAGTATTAAGGGAATGATCGAACATCAATTTTCTGATCTACCTGAACAATATAAAAGTGTTATTCCTCCGATTAGCGATATACGAATTGTTAAGCCGACTCCTGAATCACCAAAAGGTATCAAAGGACGAGTTGCCGTTTTTGAAATGTACGAGATGGATAGAAAGCTTGAAGCGATTATTTTGTCAAAGCCAACTGACGCAGAGATTTATGATCACGTAAGAAAAGAGAAGGGTATGATTACGATGAAAGAAGATGCTATAATTAAAGCATTGCAGAAGCGCATTCCTTTTGAAGAAGTGGGCAACCTGTAAAAAATAAATAATACAATAATATGAAAGAAGCAAAAGACATAAAAGTGATGATCGTCGACGACGATACGTTTATCTTAAACATGTATAAGATAAAATTTACAAAAGAAGGCTTTACTCCGACATTGGCAACCAATGGTCAGGAGGCGCTTGATATTGCACGAAGCGGTTTTGTTCCTGATGTGTTATTTATTGACCTTATCATGCCGATTATGGGCGGTATAGAATTTTTGGAAAATATTCGAAAAGAAAAATTATTCGAAAATGTGCCAATACTTGTTCTGACAAATCAGAGTCAGGTAACTGATATTGATTCAGCAAAAAATCTCGGAGTAAAATCGTACATCGTGAAGGCTACAACCATTCCTTCAGAAATCGTTGATGAAGTTAAAAAGCTATTTGATATAAAATAAAAAATTAAAATAAATATATTATGAACTACGAATTAGAATTAGAAAAATTATTGGAAACGGTAATTACCGAAGGCGCATCTGACCTGCACCTTTCGGAAGGGAGATACCCTACTATTCGTATCTCAGGCCAGCTTATTCCTGTAGTTTCTTCAGCTCAGCTTACGCATGATGATATAAAAGAGTTTGTGAACATCATGGCTTCTTCGGCCAAGAGAAAGAATTTTGATATAGATTCAACGGAGCTGGATTTCTCATACAAATATAAGGACAAGGCTCGTTTTCGAGGAAATGCCTATCACCAGCAAGGTGCGCTTTCTGTTGCGTTGCGTTTTATCCCTAAGACCGTTCGAACAATAACGGACTTGATGTTGCCTGTTGAACTTGAACAATTTGCCCATAAAAAGCAAGGGTTCTTTCTTGTGGTAGGTCCGGTTGGACAAGGAAAATCAACGACATTGGCTGCCATTATCGAATCAATCAATCAAGAGCGGGCCGAGCATATAGTAACGATTGAAAATCCGACAGAATATTTATATGAACAAAAAAAATCTATCATCGACCAAAGAGAGGTTGGTATCGACACTGACTCATTCGAATCAGGATTGATTTCAGCGCTTAGACAAGATGTGAACGTTATCTTGGTAGGAGAGATGCGAGATCGTGAGACTATGGCGGCTGCCGTAACTGCTGCTGAAACTGGTCACTTGGTGCTTTCAACGCTTCACACAAACAATGCCGCGCAAACAGTTGATCGTATTATCGACAGTTTTCCTGCAAACCAACAAGATCAGATTCGTATCCAGCTTTCAAACGCATTGGCCGGCGTATTGTCACAAAGACTTGTGCCTCGTATCTCAGGTGGGCTTATCCCAGTGTTTGAGCTCATGATTACAAACAACGCGATTCAAAACCTTATTCGAGAAAAAAGAACTCATGAGATAAATACCGTGATTGAAACTGGATCACAGGAAGGGATGATTGATATGAACCGATGTTTGGCGGAATTGGTGCAGAGAGGGGAGATTACGATGGAAGATGCCTATGCGCACTCATTGAATCCGAAGATGCTTCAAAGATTAATATAGATAATATCGAAAAAAGTGATATAATTAAAACATGATTTTCTCATACAAAGCTGTAGATGAAAGAAATGCGCCAATAAGCGGTACCATAGAAACTACAAATAAAGAATTAGCAATTTCGTCTCTTCAAAAAAGAGGGTATACCATTCTTTCGATCGAGTCAGCTGAGAAGAAAGGCTTTTTAAGTAAAGGATTTAGCCTCGGTGGAGGTATAAAAAATAAAGACATCGTGATTCTGTCAAAACAGATGTCGACGCTGTTTACTGCTCAGGTTTCTGCGTTGCGTATTTTTCAATTGCTTTCAGCCGAAGTTGAAAAGCCTGCACTTAGAAACATCTTGATTGCTGTTTCTGATGATATCCAAACAGGTTCATCGATCTCTCTTGCTTTGTCAAAATATCCAAAAGCCTTTAACAACTTTTACGTAAACATGGTAAAGGCCGGAGAGGAATCAGGTAAGCTTGATCAGACGTTTGAGTATCTTGCTGATTACATGGAGCGAAACTATGAAGTGTCTTCAAAGGTTAAGAATGCATTGATTTACCCGGCATTCGTTATCACGACATTCGTTGCCGTGATGGTGCTGATGTTGACGGTGATTATTCCAAAGATTTCTTCGATCATCACTGATTCAGGTCAAGAAATACCAATCTATACAAAGATCGTTATTGCGGCATCAGATTTTTTGATTAACTTCGGACCACTATTCCTTGTCTTTCTCGTTGTCGGGGGATTCTTCATTGTAAGATACATGCTTTCAGACAAAGGAAAGGTGTTTATGTCGCATATGAAATTGCAGTTGCCGTATATTTCAAACTTGTATAAAAAACTATACCTTTCACGTATTGCTGACAACTTAAACACGATGTTAACCTCAGGTATCCCGATGATTAAATCTTTGGAACTTACCTCTAACATTATGGATAACGTGATTTATGAAAAAATGATCAACAAGGTTATCGAAGATGTGAAGGGGGGATTCCCGCTGTCAGATTCTTTCGGAAAGCATCCGCAGATGCCTGGCATCTTGGTTGCCATGGTTCGCGTAGGAGAGGAAACAGGAGAGGTTGGAAGTATGCTTAAGACACTTGCACGCTTCTACCAAAAGGAGGTTATGACAGCTGTTGATACATTGGTTGATCTTATCGAGCCGATGATGATCGTGCTCCTCGGTCTTGGTGTTGGATTCTTGCTTGCATCCGTATTGATTCCGATCTATAACATTTCATCAAGTATATAATGAAAAAAATATTTAAAAAAAATAATACAAACAAAGGGTTTACTCTCATCGAGCTGATGGTTGTCGTAAGTATTGTTGCTATTATCAGCGCATTATCGCTGTTCAATAGTTCAAAGCTAAACAGTGCCGTACTGCTTTCAAATACGGCATATGAAATTGGTTTGATTATTCGCGATGCACAGATATCAGGTCTTGGCGCAAAAGTTTTGGCAACAAATGGTGTGGCTACAACTTCAAATCAAGGGGTATATTTTGATACTTTTAAACCAGAGCAGGTGATTTTCTTTTCAGATCTAAACAAAAACAACAAATATGATCCTCTTGAAGAAAGCCAGGTCTATAATATTGAAAACAGGAGGGCGGGAAAGATAATATCAGTTTGTAAAATAGGTACGAGCACAACCTCATGCAATACGTCAGATATTCCAGATCTTAATATCGTTTTTAAACGACCTAACCCTGAGGCATATTTTTATTACGGATCAGCGGTTCCTATTACGGAACACTTTGGATCGGTAGTGGTTAATATGGGTTTCCCTGGGGGAGATTGTCGTTCTATAATTATATATAAGACCGGAGCGATTCAGATTGATAAAAGTTTTTGTCCAACAATATAATGTATGAAAAAAATAACACAAGCAATACAAAAGAATAAAGGTTTTACGCTTATTGAAACGCTCGTTTCAATTGCATTGTTTACGATTGTTTTGGTTATCGTCGGCGGTACGGTTGTTTCGGTTATCGATATAAACAAAAGAAATCAGCTTGTGTCTTCTGTGGTGAACAATTTGAACTATTCAATTGATTCCATGGTCCGCGATATCAAAACTGGATATCTGTACAAGTGTGATTATACAGGAACAATGACGGTAACCGGATTGAAAGATTCAGCAGAGGATGACAGTGGAAAATGCATCGATAGCATCACTTTGATATCGACAATCTCTGGAGAGGATATCGTGGTAAAGTATCGATTCGTAAAAGCAGAGGGTGTTAACAATGGATATATAGAAAAAACGATATACAAGAACGCGGTGCCAAGTATATACAGTATCACTGACAAAAAAAATGTAAGCATTGATTCGGTGAATTTGACCATTAAATCTCCGGACGCCCTAGAGTGTAAGGGTGAAGTGTGTGATTATGGGCAGCCTTCTGTGTTTGTGGTGATAAAGGGTCTAGCCGGAAATCAATCAGTTCAGGCTTCTAAATTCTACGTGCAAACGTATATTTCACAAAGAGTAATAAATATAACAGACTTCAATGATGCAAATTAATCTTATCAAAAATAAAAATATACCAAAACGAATCAATCAGCAGGGATTTACATTGCTTGAAACTCTTGTGGCGATTTTTATACTTACGCTTTCAATAACCGGACCGGTATACATAGCCTCAGTAGCTTTTCATAATACAATTGATAGCCGCGATAATATTTCCGCACAATATCTTGCAGAAGAAGTGGTTGAAGTTTTGAGAAACAGAAAAGATGCCAGGATGCTTGCGGGAAATGCCGACAAGTTTAGTGGAATAACCGGCAGCGCAAATTGCTTTAATGGGACAGATTCAATTACGCATACCTGCGTCATGTTGAGAGATGTCGCAACAGGTGACTATTCATTTATGGAATGTACAAATGGACTTTGTGAGAATATCCCATTCAATCCGGAATCGGATATTGTGTACGGGGAGTCAGATACTATAGGGAGATCAAAGTTCGTTCGAGAGTTTTATTTTCAAAAGGGAAAATATGACAGCGCGACAGGTGACATACCTGACAATGAAATAAAACTAGTGGTAAGTATAAAGTGGAAAGATAAGGCCAGAGAAAAGGTGTATGTTCTTACTGAGCATATGCATGCCATAGATTATAATGGTTACTTTTTACCTAAGAATATATAACGCATATTATGTTTACATTTTTTAAAAAAATACAAAAGAAAAAAGGGAAAAAAGATGAGCGGGGAATAACGCTTGTTATTGCCATCACCATGATGACGCTTTTGCTGTCGATATCTCTTTCGATATCGAACATCGTGCTACGCCAAATTCGAATAACTAACGTGAACAATGCGTCTAAGCCAGCCTTTTTTACGGCAGACTCTGCGATTGAATGTGCGTTTTTTTACGATACGATGGTCATCCTTGATGAAGATGGAAATAACACAAATTCAGGATTTGAAACGGCGCTGTTCGGAAACACCGGTATACAGCTCAAGAAAGATACTGTTAAATGCGGAAATAGCGAGATTATGGCGGTAAGTACCTTTCCGCCCGGTGACGGAACCATGATTACAAATTTTGATATTGATTATGGAACAATGTGTGCCAAGGTAGTTGTTGAACGAACTGATGTATCGACAAAGATTTCTGCCCGCGGATATAATATGCCGGTTACAGAGAATGGCTGTGACCTCTCTGATATAAGTAAAAGAAGGCTTGTGGAAAGAGGTTTAACTATTACGTATTAATGATATAGTAGTACTATGTCTTCAGACGCATTTGACCGTATCATAAAGCTTCGCGCCCTTATAGATAAAGAGCGATATCGGTATCATGTACTTGATATTGAGAATATTTCGCCTGAGGCTTTGGACTCATTGAAGAAAGAACTGGTTGATTTGGAAGAGAAATATCCAGAGTATTACGATGCTAATTCTCCAACTCAGCGAGTTGCGGGGAAGGCACTTGAAAAATTTGCCAAGATTGAGCACAAGGTGCGTCAATGGTCTTTTGGCGATGCTTTTTCAGAAAAAGATATAACTGAATTTAACGAAAGGGTGAATCGTTTTTTGAAAAAGGATATTCAGGGAGATGTTGAATATGTATGCGAATTAAAAATTGATGGCTTGAAAGTCGTGATTGAATACGTTGATGGAAAATTGTTCAAGGCTGCAACACGAGGGGATGGAGTAGTTGGCGAAGACGTGACTCACAATATTAGAACTATTCATTCGATTCCACTGAAGCTTGATCATGATGTAAATATTATTGTAGAAGGTGAGGTGATGATTACAAAAACAAATTTTGAAAAATTAAATAAGATACAGGAGAAAAATAATCTGCCACTTTTTGCTAACCCTAGAAATATTGCGGCCGGAAGTATACGTCAGCTTGATCCAACTATTACTGCCGCTAGAAATCTAGACATGTTTATCTATGATATTGCACTACTTGATTTAAAAAATGAGAAAAAAATAAAGGCGCCAAAGTCACAAGAGGAAGAATTAAATTTATTGAGAGAATTAGGTTTTAAGGTGAATCCACATTTTAAGAAATTTTCTAATATACAAGGCGTTATAGAGTTTTGGAAACATTGGCAGGAGGTATATAAGAAACAAGATTACTTGATTGATGGTGTTGTCGTAAAAGTGAATGATCATAAGCTGCAAGAGCAATTAGGATATACCGGAAAGTCCCCAAGATTTGGAATTGCCTTTAAATTTCCGACTGAGCAGGTAACTACGGTGCTTGAAGATATTAAGCTGCAAGTAGGGCGAACTGGAGTTATCACACCCGTTGCCATATTAAAGCCTGTGTCAATTTTGGGAACAACTGTTTCAAGGGCGACACTACATAATGAAGATGAGATTGAACGACTTGATATTAGGATTGGGGACACAGTTATTATTCAAAAATCAGGAGATGTTATCCCAGACATCATTCAAGTGCTCACTGAGCTTCGTCCAAAAGGTTCTAAGCCTTTTGTATTTCCTAAGTTTGTTGAAGGCTGCGGAGGGGACGGAAGCATTGAACGAATTCCGGGACAAGCGGCCTACCGCTGTGTTCACATGGATTCTGATGAGTTGAACAAGAGGAAGCTGTATCATTTTGTTTCTAAAAAATGTTTAGATATTGATGGTCTCGGTCCAAAGCAAATTGATCTATTTATGGAACATGATTTGATTACTGATTTTATAGATATATTTACATTGACGAAAGGTGATATTGAAGCACTGCCAAGGATGGGTGATAAGTCAGCTGACAATATTATCAAATCAATTGAGAAGGCAAAGGATACTGATATGTATCGGTTGTTGTTTGGTTTGTCTATTCCTCAAGTTGGGGAAGAGACCGCGAGAGATGTATCGAAGGTTGCCGAGTATGATTTTAAAAAAATAAGAAAGATGAGTCTGCAGGATTTTGAGAATATTTATGGAATTGGAAAAGTCGTGGCCTTAAATTTATATACATGGTTTCAAGATGAAAAAAATAATGACTTATTGGATAAACTGTTAGAATTTATAACAATTAAAAAACCAAAAGTAGTCGCCATAACAAATTCTTTTTTTAAAGATAAGAACGTGGTATTGACAGGCACATTGACAAAGTACTCGAGAGACGATGCAGGGGAGATTGTTCGAAAGTTAGGCGGAAATATCGTTTCAAGTGTGTCAAAAAATACTGATTATGTGGTGTATGGTGAAAGTGCTGGTTCTAAACTCGAAAAAGCGCAGCTATTAGGGGTAAATACGTTGAATGAGAAAGATTTTTTAGAAAAAATAGGTTGATAATAAAGGTAAAGAAAGTTAAAATATAGGAAGTATGTTTAAGAATATGAAATTATTAATTGCTGCTTTTTCTATATTCGCCTCTGCGAGTGTTTTTGCTGCAAATCCCGCACAGCCTTTTCTCCCAAGTGACAATGTTCAAGATCCGAACTGTACACCGGCTGATTCTAATTGTTATGTGACCACGTTAAACGCTACGAGTACCATTGTTGACGGAGGTAACTCATCGGGCAATATTTTAACTATTGGTACGAACGACAATAATGCTTTGCAGTTTGAGACCAATGGCACAAGCAAGATGACGGTTCTTTCTGATGGAAATGTGGGGATAGGGACAACGACACCTGGAGCAAATTTAGAAATTACCGGAAGTTCCTATCTTGGAGTTGATTATCCTATTTTACGAATGACAGGAAAAAACTCTGCATTACAGTTTTTTTCTCCTACAAGTGGAGCAGCTGTTAATAGAAAACATTTCAGCATTGTTCATGGTGAATATTTTGATAATGCGTTTGCGGCCACCTCTACAGCTCTTGTTTTTCAGAGAAGAACTGATGCAGGAGGTTTTAGTTCCAATCTTATGTCACTTTCAAATGAGGGTCGCTTAACTCTTGATTCGAGTAGCGCCACACCGCAAGGCGACACAAAGTTTACAATTGGTGGTGATAGTACAAGTTTGCCACAGATCACATTGCGATCAATGAGGACGTCAATAAATACAGGTAACATAGTCGGCGGAATGAATTTTGTTTCAAATGACAGTAACTTAACTGCTCCCGGTTCAACCACCGCAAACATCCTGGCTATTGCAAACACAACTCATACTGCATCTGCACTTGGAACTGATTTGGCATTCAGCGTAACAAACGGAACAACAATGTCCGAAGCTTTGAGGATAATTGGAAATGGAAATGTCGGAATTGGAACATCAACCCCTACTGCCAAGCTCACCGTTCAGTCAAATCCTGGCGATGCAAACACGTTACTTTTTGCCGTTGCGTCTTCGACGGGCAGTACAGTAAATAATCTTTTCTCAATCTCACCATCAGGTGCCATAATGATAAACAGAAGTGGAACGGCCTCTCCTGTATTGTCAGGGGGATCAGATGCCCAGCTTAGTTTTCAGATGGTAGGGTCACCTGGAGCTCAGAACACAAGCATCATGTATGCGAATGGTAATGCAAACAATATCCTTGTAGGATATTCAACCCCGGGTACTGCTGCCGCACCAACCGCATCTATCCTTAACAGTACGTTTATAAGAATTGGAGGAGGAGGATATACAGGCACCACATATGCGCAAAGAGGGGAAATTTCCATCATGGCAAGTGAAAACTGGTCTGCCACTTCAACAGGCACTGATATCCGCTTCAATACGACGGCAAACGGAACAATTTCCAGAACGGAAAAAATAAGAATCGATAACGCAGGAAGTCTTGGTATTGGCACAACAACACCGCTTGATAAGTTGCAAGTGTACGGCGATATTCGTGTCGGAACATCGTCAACCAATGGCTGTATCAAGGATTTTTCAGGAACGGGATTTGCAGGAACGTGTTCATCTGATGAGAGGTTGAAAACCAATGTGGTTGATTTATCAGACGGATATTTGGATAAAATGGCTCAGCTTAAAACAATTACATATAACTGGAATGATCTTGCAAAAGATGTAAACAGAGTTGATACCTCAGTCACAAACTACGGACTATTGGCACAAAACGTTGAGTTGGTTTTCCCGGAACTCGTATCAACTGATTCAAACGGGTATAAGCAGGTTAATTACTCAAGGTTGCCGTTATATTTGCTAAAGGCTGTTCAAGAATTAAATAAAAAAATAGCCGGATTATTTGATGGGACATTTAATATTTTTGTAAACAATGCAAAGATTAAAAATCAGCTTTGTATCGGAAATACATGTGTGACTGAACAGCAGTTATTGCAGTTATTGCAAAACCAAGGTGGTGGTAGTGCGCAGAACTTTGCTCCGACTGAGAACAGGGTGGTTTCAACTTCAACTAATCCAGAAGAACCGACGGATAATGAAGAGCCTGCTGAAGTAAGTGCCTCAACAACTCCCCAAGAGCCGGCTGAATAAACAGTCTGAACCCCTGAATACGGGGTTTTTCTCTACCTTCAAATATGCTAAACTGCTCCTATGACAAACCCTATTCAAGAATCAGATATTACCAATCTGGCAAATCTATCTCGTATTAGCTTAACTGAGGCCGAGACTGCAAAATTCACAAAAGACTTACAGGCAATAGTAGGAATGATTGATGTGGTAAACAGTACTGAAGTAAACGAGAAATTGCTCAAGCAAGAAGGATTTGCTCCGGTAAATAAAACACGAGATGATATAGTGACAGAAACTAATTATATGAAATCAGAAGAGATCGTTTCAGCCGCACCAAACCATCAAGGTAATTCTATCAAAGTTAAAAAAATATTAGGTGACAACGAATAATTATATGATACAAAACATCCAAGAATTTCATTCACAATTAGCTGATAAGAAGATAACAGTATCAGAGTTAGTTTCTCAGTATCTTAAAAATATTGAAAACAAAAATAAAGATTTAAATATTTATCTTGAAGTTTTTGATGATGCACTGACCATCGCAAAACAATATGATGCAGAATTAGAAAACAAATCAATCGAAGAAATTCTAAAAGAGAGACCGTTGTTTGGCGTGCCGGTTGCAGTAAAAGATAATATTTTAATAAAAGGAAAGATAGCTTCAGCATCCTCTAAGATTTTGGAAAATTACGTAGCGACCTATGATGCAACAGCAATTATAAAGTTACGTAATGCGGGTGCCATCTTTTTGGGCCGAGTTAATATGGACGAATTCGCCATGGGAGGTTCAACAGAGAACTCTGCATATGGGGTAACCAAGAACCCATTAAATGAAGAATATGTTGCTGGAGGTTCATCAGGTGGGTCAGCGGCAGCAATATCAGCCGATATGGCGCTTATCTCACTTGGATCAGATACAGGAGGATCTATCAGACAGCCTGCAGCGTATAACGGTGTATTTGGCTTAAAGCCAACCTATGGTTCCATATCTCGTCACGGGCTTATGGCCATGGCATCATCTTTTGATGTTATCGGTCCATTTGCAAAAGATATTCAAGATGTGAAAAAAGTTTTTGAAATCATGAAAGGGCAAGATGAACTTGATTCAACGACTCATATCGAAGTTGAACCACTGACAAAAGATAAGATAAAAGTTGGCGTCCCAAATGAATTTATTTTTACTGATGGTGTCTCAGAAGAGGTGAAAGAGAGTATTAAAGATACGGTTGAAAAATTAAAAGCTAATGGGGTGGAAGTGGTAGACATTTCAATTCCTCTTTTGAAGGAAGCTCTGGCTTTGTATTACATCCTCGTGCCTGCAGAGGTGTCATCAAACATGGCACGATATGATGGTGTTCGATATGGAAACGCTGTCAGCACGTCAAACGGTATTGAAGACTATTTGCAAACAAGAGGACAATTATTGGGTGCGGAGGTGAAAAGAAGAATCATTCTTGGAACATACATACTGTCAGCCGGATATCATGATGCCTATTACAAAAAAGCTATTATTTTGCGTGACAAGCTAACAAAAGACATACAGGAAAAATTTAAAGACATAGATGTTATCTTAACCCCGACAACTCCAGACACTGCATTCAAGATTGGTGAGAAGGTTACAGATCCACTAACATTGTATCTTGCAGATATTTTTACGGTAACGGCCAACCTTGTTGGTATGCCGGCTATATCTGTTCCTTATAAAAATGAACAAGGTGAGAGGGGGACTGAAAATAATATGCCGCTTGGTTTGCAATTTATGGCAAACACAGATGATGAAAATGTATTATTTTCTATAGCAAAAATGGTATAATCTACGCATATGGCTGAAGAAAAAAAAGACGTAAAAAAAGATGCTCCAAAGCCGTCATCAGGTATTATCTCATGGGAGGAAGTTTTGCTTTTGATACTTGGTATTGTGGCCTTGCTTTTTGTTTTCATCCCAAAATTTTTTGCAGGTGATCATATTGAAACAGCAGAAAATGATCCAGTCTCGACAACGACATTCAGCATTAAAGATACCTACAATCGAGTATTTACAGAACAAGATCAAGTTATCAGAGATAGCAATGGGCAAGTGGTTGAGGTTATAAAAAAACCGAGCTTGGTTGATGAAGGAAAACTTCGATTGGATGACCTTGTAAAAACCTTGGGTGTAATACTATTTGCTTTGATATTGTTTTTCATATTATTATTTTGGGCAGGCATTTATTACAACAAATTCAGAACCGATCTTATTGTGAAAAATTATAAGAAGAAATTTTCTCCAGAGACAAAAGATATTGATGCGAAAAATGAGGCGATTTCAGCCGCCTCGGTTCCTGACAATAATGGAATCGTAAACCCTCGATGGCAGCTTATTGGAAAATATTATTCTTCTGCAAATCAAGGCGATTGGAAGTTGGCTATTTTGGAGGCTGATATCATGCTTTTTGAAGTACTACAGAAGGCTGGATTTCAAGGGTACTCAATTGGTGAAATATTGAAATTTACCGACAAGTCAAAGCTACAGACTTTGGATGAAG
>Ga0247807_10000220_pt1 | contig 38451 bp, 39 predicted proteins | sample UWRJL074202C1_FD_179931 | JGI IMG/M metagenome (GOLD analysis project Ga0247807, IMG submission 179931) | Plant litter microbial communities from Arlington Agricultural Research Station in Wisconsin, United States - UWRJ-L074-202C-1 | ecosystem: Environmental > Terrestrial > Plant litter >...
TCCAATTGACAGAAGTTTGCAAAATACTTACTCCGAACAACCCTCCTGTCTGCGGCTGTGAAGTTGTTCCAGCACCTGCACCAAATAATCCACCAGTTTGAGGTTGAGATGTGGCCCCGAATAGTCCCCCAGTCTGCGGTTGTGCCGGTTGAGATGTCGCAGCAGATCCAAACAATCCACCCCCTGTTGTTGCTGTAGATGATCCAAAGAGACCTCCAGTTTGAGGAGCTGTCGTTGTTGTTGATGCGCCAAATAGCGGCTTACTGGCTTGGGCTGCTCCAAACATTCCTCCTACAGCTGGCGCTGTTCCAGTCGAAGATCCACTGTCAGGAATGTTAAAACTTGTTCTATGATTGCCCAGACCGAGTAACGGCATAGTGAAAAGGAAACCAGGACGCGTTGAAGTACACAGGATATAATCTTCGGATTCAACTCACAATAGGGAGTTTGCTGAGCTGGTGTTGATACTTAATCCACCTGCTGCTGGACCACTCATAGATCTCGCTAACGCCATATCCCACAACACAAAATTCGGTGTTACTTGTGCTCCTTCGAAGTGAATTTGTATTCAATATGGAGTTTGCGACTTCATGCTTGGCTTGGGACCTGGCTTGCTCCATAAAATAAAGTTTTAGCGTGAAGTACCATACCCCTGTCATAGCTTGAGACCTACGAAAGCATGAAAGGACAAGGGACCTCTAAGAAACATTCTCAAGCTTTCTTATATTGCAAAACACATAAACAATGGACGTTGATGACGATGATGATTTTTACGGGGCGGAGGATGCTGGTCAAGAAACGTTAGAGACGCAGCCAAAGGCTGAATCGGCGACTGAGCCTACTGCAAAACCTACAACTAAAGAGGAAGACTTGGAGGAAGGCGAAGAAGAGGATGATGAAGAGGAGGAAGAGGAAAGCGACTCGGTAGGCGGTTCTCATTCTAGGTGTTGAATAAGTCTAATTGAATAAAAGGATATAGATATCATCACAGAACGGAAAGATGGTGACGCGCCTGCGTATGTTAAAGCTTGCCTCCATCTCTCTTTTTAACTCACAATCGCACAGGCAGTCCATATACAACAAGGCTCCTCCTTTACGGAATGCCCCTCCAGATGAGCCCGCGAAACCATCTGTGAAGAAAGAGGTATCAGTGAAAGAGCCGCCTAAAATCGATGTTGATGCGAAACCCATTTACGAACCCGCCGGGAAGCCCATCACCCAAGTCAATATCGACGAAGACCTGCCTGAAAATGACAAACCTTGGAGGAGACCCGGGACAGATATCACTGATTACTTCAACTACGGGTTCGATGAGTTCACATGGGCGCTGTACGCCAGTAAACAAGAAACCATAAAATCAGAATCGCAGACGAACAAGAAGATGTTTGATGATATGAGTATGATGTTCGGCATGGGTGGTATGGGTGCAATGCCAGGAATGCCAAGTGGTACAGATGGCATACCTCCAGAGATGCAACAGATGATGCAGCAGATGATGGCTTCGGGTATGGATCCTAGTCAGATGGATCCGTCGATGTTCGGAGGCGCTGCAGCAGGAGGGGCTCCGGCGGGGAATCAAGGCCAGGGCTTTGGAGGTCAGGGAGGATTTGGCCAGGGTCAGAATGCATATGGTGGTTATGACCAGCAACAGCAACAAGGTATGGAAGGAAATAACCGCAGAGGAAACTTTAGAGGAAGAGGTGGCAGGAGAGGGGGTTGGTGATGAATAGAATCTGGTAGGCGTTTCTTCCAAAAGGAGTCAGGAGTTCAATCTATCAATGCATACCCTATTTAAAATGCTGCCTGCTCATCTCCTTCGCGTCTCGACCACTGCCTTTTTGGAGATGTTTGATGGTATTCTATACTCTGGACGTTAGTCTTGTGAGGGTTGTGCTAACTCGGAATTGTTTTACAATATACTGGCCAGCTGTTTTCCGGCTGATGAAAATAGCAAGTCGGAAATGAGAGATACAAATATCTTTCCAGAATGACCAAAGAGGAACTAAATTTGTCCACTTTCCTCTTCCTCTTAGACTCGCTACTTTTTCTGCACACCATTTTATGAATGCCATCAGAAATTAGTTCAGTGGTAAGAACATTCATCTGAGAATACTGATTTCCTTCCTCGTCCCAGAGATAAGTTAAACAGGCTCGTGGGTGAGCTCAGGGTGTATAAGAGTTCTCAGCCCTCATTCATACTAATTAGTAAAGTAAATTACTAGTAACCAAGCAGCAGCCAGAACCCTAGCAATTGTGTCGCTCTCAAAAGATATATTAGATTCAATACCTAATGTTTTGCGTCTGCCTGGCTTTTTTTCATACACTTTACCTTATCAAAAGCGATATAGGCATCATTACCCTACCCTCGTCCATAGCAACATTGGACTGCTGGAGTTAGACAGCTTTTTCACTATTTAATATGAAGTATAAGGTGCTAGTACTATTACTACAGTTATATTATCTAGCTCATCTGCTTTATCTCAATATTCCAAAATTAATTGGCAACCATGCATTGGTTCAGGTATGTAGGAATGTCCAGCTATCGACTTTTCTTGATTGAGAAGATTCTTATCCAGTTACCAATGTCGCACGCTACGCTATGGCCAGTGATATGCATCGTTGGTTGAATCGCTAGGAAAGAAATGCAGCTAACCGCCAACAGACGCGTGAGCAACGTAATATCCGTTGCCGGGTATAGCATCTTCCATAATATAAGTGTCGTCCTGATGAAACATATGGGCCCAGAAGTAATTCAACAAACAATATATGGGAACTTTAAATGTGCCGTGATACTCCATACTCAGATCGTCTTGTTCAAAGTCGGGCGTAAAAAATCCATCAATTGCCCAGATAAACGGTGGCGGCATCGTCGGTCCCTCAAAGTCATATCCCTCCCACTCCCATTCTTCTATTTCGTCTTTCTCAGGCTCCTCTGGTGGCTCACAATTAATCCCAGAAAATGGTCTGGTGATACTAGCGGCAGAGGCATAGTCAACCATTAAGCAGATTGGGTTCACGTCTAACCGTAAATTTGTTTCATCTACAACAAACTGAGATCTTGAACCCTCTGCATTGAAATGTCTGTTGCCACAAAGGTCATTAGCAATTTGAAAAAAACTTGAACTTGGAGTAGCAACTTAAGGATATCTTATTGATTATATTGATTAAATAATCGTACACATACTTTTGTACTTGATCTACGCTCATCTCGTTGAATTTATCTTTATCTTCAACCCAAAGGAATCTAAGAGCTTCAAGTCTCTTATGAGGATCAGACCCTCTTGCTACATCCTTACCAAGCTGATATGTTGCAATACTCTCAATCTCGGTTCTTATATCATCCCATCGCATTACTTCTCCACTATGAGTAGTTACAAATTCATCATAACAAGTTCGGTAGATCACGAAACCCCATTGAGGCCCAGGTAAATACCCTCTACCTGGATTAGCCCACCCAGCAATGTGGAGAGTTTGCTCACAACCCACACTCCCATTCCGCACCTTTTGCTCATCTATCTCCATTTGTATTTTAAAGGCATCTTTCTCATACCGGTCCTTGTCCATGCATTTTGGACGCTTTGGCATTGTGTGACTGTGGTGTGCCCAAGTAGCAATCAATGGTGATCTCCTTACAATCGGAGGCATGCTATTCTTTCTTACCCGACAAGATCGAAGGAGTCGAGGAATCATAGGAAATAGGTTTTTATGAAATATCGAAAGCAAATAATCGGGCGTTGAATTGAAAGGAATTGAAAGGAATTGAAAGCTACTACACGTGCCAGATAGCATGGGAGCTAAATCAGCTACTTGCGAATTTTGATAGGTGTACCTAGCATCATAAGGTAAACACTCGTGGACGTAGCGGCTGGCGGTGTGACGAAGATTTGGTGAATTAGCACAGGGGTGATAAGAGGCTATGTGGTAACCAACGCTCTCTGTTCTCCAGTACTTTCAATTTGATCTTCAACTCAACTACCTACTGGTGGGATATTACTATTAAACATCACCATTCACTTTGTGAGTTGAATCTACAATCTTGGAAAATACTATTATCCAGTGTCAAGGACCTATACTCACGATATGACAGGAGGAGAGGTTCCTCAGGGTATACGTGGAAGAAGGGTCTTGTATTGTGATAAGTCTACGTATTGTGACAAGTCTAGGGAAGGAAAATCTCCGTAGGGAGAGATTCCAGGTATAGCTAAGTACTGGAGATGTGGGTGCCTGAGGCTACAACATCCAGTAACAATGCACGGTGTTTGGTTGTATAGAATGCCGGACAGCTGAACGATACCCCGAATAGCCACAAGAATAGCTATACCGGGAAACGTAGATTAACTTAGACTTTTTAAAAGCTCTCAGGTCCGTCATGTGCCTACAACCCTATTAAAATTTAAAAAAGGAGGAGAAGGGCCTTGGGATTTGAAAGCTCGGTGTTAGCTAAATTCACGTTGGCCTTAAAGGAGTTATAGGACAGACTAATGTATCGCAATTATGTCTAAAGGCTATACCAAAGGCTATACAAGTGTAAGATAATAGATAGGAAAACGACGAGATGCTAATCAGTAGATGATTGTTGTTGTTTTCCTGTCCAACCTCAAGCCTATTCTTCTCCTACCGAGATGCCAGTCTGCGGAAATATTTAGCACTAAATGGCGATTGGATCTTAGAAGCGTCCACACCGTACAGTCAAGGGAGCTTTGTAAATTCATTGATACCATTCTCTACTAATAAGTGCGAAGGGAGAGTGCGCCTCACTGTCTTCGACGGCCTTCCTTGGTCTTTTCATGACTCATCAGATGTTAAGGCGATGTATTTGCTTTGTTACACTGTTTCGAAACTCCTGCAAAACTTCCTCCTGTTTAGCAGCTTGTTGAACCCCTCTTCTCAACCCAGGCTCTATTATTGTCCCAACATTTCTGATTGCTTCCAACAACCACGCCTGAAGATTTCTCTCCATGGAAGTGCTGTGAAAAGTTGCGTGTATGTGCCACCACTCTGAGAACGGCCACTTCCCAAGATTAGCATTTGCTAGAGCTCTCTCGAATAGTTGAAATTCTTCGTAGATATCCCTGTAGATCAATGGCAATACACCCGACACTTCCATCATGTAGGCGCTTGCCGCATATACATCTCGTATCATTCCCAATTTTGCCCCGGTTGACGCATCCTTCCATTCGAATCCGTTAAGATTAACGGGCTGAACCAGCCGCCAGATACATGATTTATAAAGGTTCATCCGCGTCATTATCACAAACAGACGGTTTGCATAAGCTTTGTTGTCACCTAAGTACGAAAATACATTTTTCATGACTGCACCAGCGTAAGGGCTGCCTAAATCGGCGTACGATGATGTTTCAAATAGTTTCCATATCTCTCCTGGTATGACTTCTGGCAATGGTCGGTTGACAAAATCATAATTAGCCATACCAGAGCTGTGAAGTATAAATTGTTTGAGGTTTCCTTGCTCCCAAGGATGCTCTACAATCCATTCTTGTTTTGTGAATTTAGCTAGCGAAATTTTAGGCTTGGTCAAGTCGCTCTGCACAACAATACCAAGTTTCACGCACTCTTTGAGCCCTGCGAAGCCTTGTTGAACTATGAATGGTACCCTTGGATTAAGCTCTACTAGTTTCGCAAGAGTAGGGTAACCAACTGATTTCAAGATCATATTCACTTGGCCTCTGTTGAAATGGATGCTAAAAGGACGGGCACCACCTCTTACATTTAGTTGTCCACGTTTAGTAGTTCGCATAGAGCTGTAATCATCTTCGTTTATGTAGCTGTCATCGAATTCTGAAAAATCGCTTTCGTCAATTGCTTCTCCAGTTTCATCTTGTCCGAACGGTTGCAGATTTCCAGTCCAATCCTCAACGAAGCAAAAATCAGGGCTGAAAGGATCAGACGAGTCGTCGTATCTTGCAACTAACGATGAGGTACATTTAAGTGCCTTGAAATCGCTCAAACTTGTTGATTTGTAAATGGTGATGGCTTAGTATCTCATTAGTACAGTAACACAACTCTAGAAAGATTATTCCTTACCAGTAGAGGATGTAGCGCCGCAATCGCCATCATAAGAACGAGAATAAGTTTGGCTTCCAGATATACTCTGGGGTGATGTGGATATATCGCCTGACCATAGAGAAGGTTTGAGGTTTCCATTAGCATTCGCAAGCTGCACGTATGGCTTGGATACCCCGGTCTGCACACCAGGACAACCTTCGTCTAGTACAGCAGCGACATAAATCTCATAGTAAGAGGAAACCACCTCATGGACAGCAACTTTATCGGTTCCATATGCCGAAATCTGGATGTCCATATTCATTGTTGGAGTTAGACCAAGTCTAAAATTTCCTTTTTCAGCATCGTTGATCGCACCATTAAGAACACCTGGATTAAAACTAGTTGCTCCCCTGGCATTTCCAGCGGTTGAGGGGAATGTTTGGCGGATTGGTGTCGGAGTCGAAGCCTTGAGCGGCACCCGAAAGTCTGCATCCATTTGAATATCGGCTCTCAGTGACACACCAACTTGTAGACTTGGCTGAAATGAAACGATACCTGGCTGAATAAAGCTTTTGAACTTCAAAGCTTCTGAGAAAAGAGATCCGCTTGCTCCATCGGCTTTTAGATGACCGTATGTTTGGACGTTAACTGTAGCATCTATTGTTATATCGTTGTCGAAGAAGCCATAAGCCTGCTCTAATACGAAAGGTGAAATAGTGCCAACTACAGAAAACCCCCATTGGCTTTTAGCAACGACATTTCCCGATACTCCAAGCTCTGCGAAGTTGTCCTCTGCACCACTACAAGTCATAGTCTCACCCACTATACCATGCTTTAAGTTGGCAAGGAACGGTGTACGAGCAGCACTAGTAGTGGCAAGTTTATTGAACCTGTCAGCCCACGATGAAGCCTTTGGGCTGAAAAACCTCTTATTAATTCCATCTGATCTTTTCCGTTTTTCACCAACACTGTCTACCATGGCATTCCAGTATCCCGGAATATTACTGTAGTCCACTCTGACGTAGACATTTCCGGCAGCTCTCTTCTTTTGATGCACTAGACCAAAATCATAACTCAGATCAAGCTCTAAGACTTCTGAAGCTGCCTTAAGATGACTGCCTGTGTCTAGCGTTTGGTTTGCTGCCCGGCCAAGATGATGTGCAACGGCATAAACACCATTTCCACAATTATCAGGCATTTTGATAACTGTGCCTTCGATGCCATCTATGAAGATGTCTCCACAATTTGAATTTAGACCCCGATCGGTGCAGACTATCCGAACAACTTGACGATTGTTACCTAGTGGGCAATTAATAAATTCATAATGTGAGCCATCACGTTTGCTCAGTGTTGTAACAGATCCTTGCGGTCCGTCGATGACCACGAAGCCAAAACCCTGACCATTGGGCCCAGCTTGGATAGTTATGGGCTGCGTAGTCACTGTTGGCGAGTTAAGCAGTTGGAGATCCCATGCTGGTACATATGATGAATCTGGGGTTGTGGGAAATAGCTTATTCAGTGAAACTGGAAGGAAAAGATTGCTGGTGGCTGGAGCATCACAACACAGCGACTTCTTGCGATCAACAATGTCACTGAGACCAACTCCACATTTGCTTTTCCCATTACCATAATCATCATACATAAGGGTAATATCATTGCTTCATATCAAATTAGTGAGTGCTCATAGATTGCACACGACTCCTTTGAGCCTCCTGACGGATGAAGACTTACGCATCACAATTGTTTTGGTCACAATATCCTTTCCCAACCCAATGGCAATTATTGATATTGGAAGCTTTGGGACAGCAGATTTTTCTCTCCTGTGACCCAGAGTGTCCAGCTGCATAGGAGCAAACCTCTAGATGCCATATTTTTCAGCAATCATGTAATCAAGAGATGTGGAGCGCAACTTACGGGGATCATGAAACGAAGCAACCTTTTCTAGGTCTGCTGAGGAGTCGATCGTGTCACATTCTTTCCCACAACCTGAATTCTTGCATCCTTTGATAAGATTCGTGAATGTCTGTGTCACGCAACAGAACACTTTCTTGCCGCGAGGGCATCGATCTCCATCCCCATAACTATCATAAAAGAGTGTGACTTCGTCCTCATGGCATGCGCCATGACACGAACTACCTCCACCTCTCCATTGGCATGTCGGTAAAGAATCATACGGACAGCAGATCGGGGCGTTTCCTGATTTACACTTCTTAGAATGACCAACTTCCATTTCTTTAGTTTTGTCGCAGGTACTACCACAACTTTTGAAGGTACAACGCTGGCCATTTTGGGATGCCCAGGAGGCGCTTGCTGCTGTGTCTGTAGACGAGCTGTCTGCAAGTGCTGGGACGGGTACGGGGTTCACAACTCCACAATCCATGGCTGGACATGTACCTTCACCTGTTGAATGCGAGTTTAGTGCTATTACCTGAGGATTCATATTGTAGATGCAGTCTGGACAATCTGAAGAAATACACCTGCCCCCCGAAGCAGTAAGGTACACATTACCGGACGAGTCTATCAGATCTAACTTTTGCGGGCCAGCTTTTGCTCCATGAGCAGCTCCATAATTTAGCCCGGGAACTGCATCGACGATCTGGATAATTCTACCGTTGCTCCACGCACGAATCTTCATTCCTGATGCATCGTCAGATAGCACAACAGCCCAGTTCAGTTGGTCTGATCCGACATTGAATCCGTTGGGCTTTTGGCTGTACTTGTCCGTATCACGCTCTGGACAGACAACGCTTTGAAGGATCGTTTTGTACCATAAAGCACCAACGGCAACTTGACCACTTGGAGGTGCCATAAAGGACGCCGTTTTTCCATCTTTGAATGCTGAAATAAAAGAGGTGATGATTGGCTGCCATGCAGTATGCGGGAAGTCTGCTTGTGTGGCGTATTTGCCTGGTATCGTGTCGTTGTTCTGTTCTAACCATAAATTGCCGATATAATGACTCTCAGGTCCGTCATTCTGATAGAAAATTTAGCAAATTACCAACTCCAAGAGTAAAATACACCTCCGTGACCAATTCCACAAACTCTGAAACTCTTGTGGGTTGAGATGAAACAACTGGGAAAGAAGGAAAGGCAGGTTCTCATACCCATGTGAGAACCTCGACAAAGCTAGGCGGTGTTTCCAGGCTTAGTATCTTTTCCATGCGTAAAACGAGGTTCAGTTCGCCTTCACGATAATAGTTGGTGTCATACTTTATTAGTATTAGCCATTAATTCTTCAGCAACAAGGTAAATACTTACAGCGTTTTTGTACTGTAATGCACTGAGAGCTATTTAACTTGGTCAGGAAACTTTCAGGACGGTACCGATTGACAATGGACCTACGCATCATATACGACTTTTGATGCTGAGTTGTGCCTTCGATAACTTTTTTGTCAACATCAACACTCCCGATTGTTGTAAAACCAGGGTTCGACCTATACGCATTGAGATTAGTTCTCTTATTGAACTATTTTTGAGGGCTTGAGACAGATTCTGAAGTCTGTTGATTTTGAGGCATGTATGCACATGCCTAAAAAGCAACCTACTTTAGAGGCCATTCAATCAAGGATGCTTGATTTCGAGCATGTTATTACTTGCCATGCAGTTTCCCAACTCATTACTCCGTCAATTACATCACCCCAATATTCCCACCAACCAGGATCGCTCGTATTGTATCCTCGAGTGTCGTCAAGGTCAGGGACAAGATAGACTTGGTTGCCCCAGCTCGACTTCCAGTCTATCCAATGGGTGTTACTTAACCCTCCTGAACTGAAACTGCTAACGAAAGAATGGCCATTAGGTCCTTGTAGATATGCAGGGTGACCTTTGAAGTCTTGAAGAATATCATGATACGCGTTGATTTCTGTATGCCCATAGCTTGCTCCCTCAGCCCACAAGTCAAGACTTATAAATAGCTTGAAGTCAGGAAAATTATCACGAGCATAGTCGAACATATAATTGAATGTATTACGGACGTAGTATTGAGCAGGGTCGCCGACATTAAGCGCAAATCCGTCGAAGCCCATTTTTGCGGCATCTGCAATATCAATCTGGGCATGTTGAGCTTCGACGTTTCCGACCTAGACATCAATTAGTAACTTCTGGTTGATAATCTTAATAAATTACTTACCATATAATGAGCGAAGACTTGCTTCTTGCAAGCTTGGTAAGGGCAAGTGCCAATAGCACCGGTGTCCTTTACAAGTCCTACAACCTGATAATTCATATTATATATACAGTCAGGGCATCCAGATGATACACACCTACCTCCAGATGCAGCTAATAATACATTACCAGCCTGATCAAGAAGCTCTAATCTCTGGAAACCTGCTTCTATAGGGACAGTACCATAGTTCAAGCCCGGCCTCCCAGGGATGTAATCCATCCTGCCATTAGTAATAGTTCGAATCTGCATTCCCCGAGGATCATTTGGTAGGACAACCGCCCAGTTTAGACTATCAGAAGCAGTCTCCCAGCCTTCAGGCTTCTCGGTGTACTTATTCGACCCTTCATTAGGACAATTAGACGTTGATAAAATGGTTTTATACCATATTGCGCCTACAGCGATCTTCCCAGGTGGTGGTATCATTTCAGATGCTGAGAGTCCAGCTTTTAGAGCACCTATGAAGGAGGTAATGAGAGGCTGCCAGCCAGTGTGTGACCACTGACTATTAGCATACTTCAAAGGCTGAGTATCATTATTCTGCTCAAGCCATAAATTACCGATATAGTGCGACTCTGGGCCATCGTTCTCCATGGAGGTTAGCCATTGAGTAGATCAGAGTGGAAAAGTCATACCCATGAAATTACTTGAACGAAATCTGGAGGACTCTCCATGCTCAAAATGTTTTCCATTTTTATAACAAGGTTCAGTTCTCCCTGTCGATAGTAGTTGGTGTCATACTAACGATGCATTCAGTATAAATACAATTTAATTAGGGGTAGGCTGGAGAAAAACTTACGGCATTCTTATATTGAAGTGGGCTCAAAGCTATTTAAGATTATCAACGGTAGCTTGGGGTATTATAGGGTGTTACTGCTTACGTATCATGTAGGATTTACCATGCGAGATTGCTCCGTCATTTACAATGACGTCGAGGCTGATATCTCCAGTCCCAGTTGTATGTCTCTTTGGCCACGCTGTACCCTAAGGTCAGTATATTGAAATTGGATAGTGGGAAATCAAAAACTCTAGACGACTTTGACTTCCTTATTGTAATGCTTCAAGGGTAATAATCGATCTTGAAATTTTTGGAAAAGCTAGCAACTTCTCTAAACTTCCAAGGAGATTTGGCATTCTATACGCGAATTTCTTACCTGTTTCCCATGAAAACATTCCGTCGACGATATCGCCCCAGTATTCCCACCATCCTAATGAATTTAGTGGGATTTCAAATAACCAGCTTCAAAGGGTGCTCACCTGGATCACTGTCGATGTAGCCAGTGGAGTTATCAAAATCAGGTACAAAATACAAGTCCTGGGCCCAATGCTCGCGAAAAGATTTCCAATCAACATCCCGAAAGCCTCCATCACTGAACGTGCTAATGAAAGAAGCGCCATTCGGGCCTTTCAGATATGCAGCATGCCCTTTAAAATCTCCTAGCAAACTGTCGAAGTTGTGTACGTCCCAACCTTCAGACTTAGTAGCCCAAACATCCATGCTAATAAACAGCTTGAAGTTAGGGAAATTGTCTCGGGTATAGTCAAACATGTAGTTCAAGGTGTCTCGAACCCAAGATAAGGCAGGGTCTCCGATATTTAGTGCAAAGCCATCGAGGCCCATTGCAGCAGCCTCGGCAATATCTTGATGAGCGTGCTCTGGCGTAACTGTACCAACCTAGAATACACGAATAAGTATGATTTTGGATAGGGCTGCGTTTGGTTGAGTACCATATAATGAGCAAATGCCAATTTCTCACAAATTGCTTGCGGACACGTTCCTTCAAAGCCGTTATCCTCGGTCAGCTCAACGACCTGGGAATTCATATTGTAGATACAATCTGGGCACCCATCGGAAATGCATCGTCCTCCGGATGCGGCAAGGAGAACTGATCCGGAGGGGGCCAAAAGCTCCATACGTTGAAACCCAGCTTGAGCCCCCACAGCAGAGCCATAGTTCAAGCCAGCTTTGCCAGCTACTTTGGCTATCGTTTTGCCGTTACTAATCAGATGAATAGACATCCCTAGATAAGCCTTAGCGTTTTTTTTTTCGATATGTAACCTTTGTGCTTACCTGCAGCATTTTCAGGTAATACGATAGCCCAGTTCAGACTATCACTACTAGTTTCCCATCCGTCTGTTTTCTGGGTGTATTTCACCGTAAGTGGATTCTTATTGATCTCAGGGCATATAGAGCTTTGTAACATTGTTCTGTACCACAAAGCCCCTACAGCAACTTTGTTTGAAGGCGGTGACATCTCGGCTGCTGACTTTTCTTGTTTGAAAGCGTCTATGAAAGACGTAATAAGCGGCTGCCATCCTGGAGAGTTGTGTAAGCCTGGGTTTAAATTGAAGTATCTTTAGAGTATACAAACCAGTGTGGGACCACTCTTTTTGGTTGGCATATTTCATAGGCTGTGTGTCGTTGTTTTGCTCAAGCCATAACCAACCTATGTAGTGACTTTCAGGGCCATCATTCTATTAGAGGTCAGTCTACAAACGCCTCCTACATTCCGAATAGCTCAACGTGCCCATGAGATAATTTCTACTAGATCAGGAGAAGGATCCATGCTAAGGATATTTTTCATCCGAATAGGAAGATTGAGGTCCCCCTGACGATAATAGTTTGTGTCGTACGCATTTTTGTATTGCAGGGGACTCAAACCTGTTGCAGTAAGTAACTTTAGTACACAGAGTACTTGGCATGGATTTTTGTGCCGGAAGAAAACTCACCAATCATATAGGTTTTGTCATGGGCCGCAGTTCCTTCAATGACTACTTGATCCCTATCAATACTGCCACCTCCAGTGCTGCCTCTCTGAGGCCATACTGAATCCCAACTAAAGCAGCCCTGAACTACATCGCCCCAATATTCCCACCAGCCGGGGTCAGCATCCCAATAGCCGGTCGCATTGTCGAAGTTTGGTACAAAATAAACTTCATTCGCAAAATTGTTGGCCCAGTAGTCAGACCACTGATCATTGTGGAATCCACCGTCACTGAAAGTGCTAACAAAGGACTTCCCATCAGGTCCTTGGTAGTACGCTGAATGACCTTTATACCTTGCAAGGATGCTATTGTATATTGTTAAGCTATTACCACCTACCTTAGTAGCCCACACGTCCATACTGATAAATATTTTGAAGGATGGATGATTATCTCTTGCGTAATCGAACATAAAATCCAATGTACGCTGCACAAAATCTTGTTCGGGATCACCAATATTCACAGCAAATCCCGCAAGACCTATTGCAGCTGCACTGTCAATATCTTCATGGGCATGTTTTTCAAGCAAATTGCCAACCTGTACCACAATAAGTAACATTTTCATACATTGGGAAAAGACATCACGGCACTCACCATATAGTGTGCGAAAACAGCTTTATCAATTTTCTTCTTTACTGCTAGTTTTGTAGCAAGTCGCAATGCGGTGAGCGGAGAGTGGAAAAACGTCTCGTTCACATGCTCTGTATCATTTGTATAACTCAGCGTGTAATTTAGGCGAGTGTTAGTATCATTGAGAGATACTGTCGAGTTACTGTAAGTGATATTACTAGGAATGACGGACAAGTTTTTCATTGGCATTGGCGGAGACGTATTGTTGAAAGTAACTGAGTTGTGAGCCGCCGGATAGATACTTGCATTGAAAGCAGTTGGGCTGCTGCTGCTAAAAGCAGCACTTCCGACTGAGGTGTTAATAATGACTGTAGAAGATACATTATGATTCGGGATATTAGTGCCATTTGAGCTACTGTTGTATATGTGCCCAATTGAGAGGATTGACTTTGTTGTCGGTGACCCGGAATGAGAATTTTGGGCAGTAAATGAGTGTAGAGAGGTGGAATTTAATGCAGTGGATGTGGAATTGGAGAAAAGTGCAACACTGCTTAATAGAGAGGTTGTGACCACCGTTCTACTAGAGTTTGACAACATCTTGAGCCAACCAGATAAATTCCAATTGTGAAGAAAGCAGTGGAAAAAGAAAGAGTATGAATGAATTCGCAAAGAGAGGGACTATAGCTCCCCAACTTCAACTGCCTACCATTGCAACCTCTCGAATTCATAGATCTCGAATTTTAGCTCCTAACTTACAATTCTCTTTTGTGGATTGCTGCATGTACTATATTATGGAGACTCCGATAAGTCCACTTTGAGTCAAGCCGTCAAAAGAAAGCGAATTGTGTGCCACATAAACAGGTCCTAGGTTCTATTGTTGAAAAACATGCTGTCCAACGATTTTAAGCTCTGATCGGCGTCTTGAAGAGGAATATGGAAAGTCTTAGCGAAGGCATCTACAGCACACTAAGAGCTGGAAATATAGCGGCTTGTGCTCTCCTCTTCTTTGTTCTACCCATTCAAAGCCAATGCTGGAGGGTTACAACCTTGAGAAAATCGGCTTGCAATACTTAGCATCATTTTGGTAGAAGAAGATGACACGGGGAGTCTTGGCAGACGGTATGAAACGAAACTCTGATTGGCCGTTCCTGTTGACTCTACAATTGAAAGCAACATAATAGCTCGGGGTCTAATTAAAGAAGGCTACTTGGTCGCATTTCTAGTATTCGGTTGCTTAACACTAGGCAGCACGGTACATAGCTACTGTAAGCGGCCCGAACCACGGGACTGTTTTGCCGTACACTAATTAGTTTTAGCACAATCTAAATGTGGACCATTTTACAAGCCTTCTATTTTCACGAAGATGAATGGTTAGAAGATTCCGGATGGTGAATAAAGTTTTCCGGCCGAATTATTGCGTGTTTGGGGCCATACCCACAATGAAGATTAATCGAAGAGAATATTACTGATTTGCATCTCGAAAAGAACATTGGATTAAAAATGTAGTCAGATCCTAAGATAGATGAAAGAGTAGGCCTGAGATTTCCGCTAGGACCAAAACCTCCTTTGCCGGCTTTAAATTTTTTTATCCCCTCTATATTCCGAGGTTTCGATTCCATTGCAGCTTTACCTACTGTAAGCTCACAGTCCAAAAGTAGAAGGTGCCTTGATAGTGTGCCAGTAGAGATCAGTGTATCATCTTATCATAATACGTGGGGCCATTTATTTACTCGAACCTTTGAGTACTTTCTGAATGGTTTTTTCCCTGTCAGTTTTGCTAGTGAACCAAATGCATTGGTTATCATTCCAACGCGATAAGTACTGTACTTGGTGGTTAGCCTAGCTGTCGCGCACAGATGAAATAAAAGTATAAGCTTAACACATAGATGGCTCAACCACCTACCGTAATTAGCAAAACCATCCACATATAGTAAATAACGGGCAGATCTCAGAGACTATCGAAACTCGAGAGTCCACATTCCATAGATCTACATATTAGTTCAAGCTTTCCAATTTTATAGCGTGAGAAAGCAAGTCTTGGCTGACCAGATTAGTTTGCGACTCCGGGCATCTTTATAAAAACATTCCGAAAGCCGCTTTTAGCGTGCTATGCTGTTTTGGGAGTATGTTTTGGTGTTTCAGTGACAATTCGTATGATTTTCAAAAGCGGACCTAGAAGCTTTTGCGGAACAGCAAGCACAGAATCAGAGAAACATCCCTGGTTGGCTGGGAGAATTCGGAACCCAGCTGTCTAGCTACAATGTTTTCCCTGCCTGGTTAAAACGGAGAACCAAGAAAAGTGGATGTTCAATTTGAATACGCCAGTCCACTATTTTCGTTAACCATGGCCGCAATAACCTAAGAAACCACTGCCACAGTTAAGAAACATCACTAGTCCTCGCATAACTTTCAATCTGAGTCAAACCATTGTCTTCAATCATGTTTACTTTTCCAAATTACACAGTACTTCTCGTCATCTTTATAATCTCAATTATATCTCAACCTGTTCGAGCACAGCAGTTTGTATCTGAAGAGACATGGGTGCAATACCCAGTCTTATCAAGCTCATGTGCAGCAGCTTTGAACACTACACTAAAGTGTGATATCTCATTGCTCATCGCAGATTCTCCATCAGGAGAATATCTCAGTAATGATCAATTAACATCACTTTGCACTGATACTTGCAAAGGATCGTTGAGGAACTATAGAGATACACTATTATCATCCTGCTCTAACTCTGATCTAATAAGCAATGGAAACCTCGAGTATCTAGCTTCGTATCAAGCAGATTATTACTTGACTACACTAGAGATAGCTTGTAGAAAGGATAGGTTGGTAGTGTTCCCCTTATGTTGCTACACCTACTAAAAGCTACTATAGAGACACCGACAAGTTCTGTGGTGATATTTTCCTCACATGGCCAGAAGGAACGTCAACAAGTGCGCAAGAGTGTAGTGACTGTCTTCTCGGAATTCAACAACTTCAACTCAACTCGCCGTTCATGTACAGATCGAAGTTCGAGTTGGAATACAAATCTACAACTTCAAGCTGCCAAAACATGAATTATCCATATACATCTCCAACACTCAATTTGGTATCCTCCACTCCTACAACCGCGACAAGTACTGCTATATCTACTGTAGTAGCGCCGAAATCATGTAACACCCTGTACGCTATTCAGGCTAAGGACTCCTGTACTTCCATATCATTGGCAAAGAAGGTCTCAACCTTTTCTTTACTCTTGGAGAACAACCTTGAAGCCTATTGCCAGAATTTTCCAACCTCCGGTCAAATATGCATTCCACCACAGTGTGAGATACATACAGTTCTTGCAGGCGAGACTTGCAAAGACATACTCTCCGCTTCGTCTACTAGTATTTCTGTCTTCGACTTGCGCACTTGGAACCCAAATATTAATGTTCCGTGTGACAATATTTATCAGCTTGTTGGCACGCAGATTTGTATTGGGTAAGCTTGTCATGCTCAACATGCTCAACTAATTTTGCTATAACTCATCTAACAAATTCAGCGCACCTATCGGGCAAGAAGCTACAACATCAACTCAGACTGACGCTGCAGGAACTACGTGGGTACCCCCCGTGATCTAATAAGGGAAACTACTCATCTATTATAGCACTTCGACGTTTATTACCGCAACAAATGTATCACCTGTTAAGTACTGGGCATCAGACGAGGAATATTCTTACACCTATACTCCAATTTCTACTACAACAACATTGCTACCCCTCGCTTCTGGAACACCAGCAGATTGTCTCGAGTACATAGAGTACGAGTACTTAAATTGGAGGGTTGATGATTGGACTGAGGAGGATAAAGCTGGCGCCCAAGATGTTGAAGTGCTAATCAACTCTTGCGACATAATTGCCCGAAAGGCTGGTATTCGTATCAAGGTGCTAATAAGTCAAAACCCGTCTCTTCCTTACATATCTACATGTAGACTACAGATTGGGTATAGATACTGTTTCCACAAGAACTGAAGGATAAGCTGAACAGCTTCAGTTCCACAGTTCTTTATGTTAAATGTTTATAACACATACATTCGACTTAAATCTGAATCTGAACCGTTTATTTTGTATTACTAATCTGTGATGAATTATATGATAAAAATTGTTCATTGGAAAAGCTATACGTAAATTTGATCGATTTGACTATAAATTGATTCACGAAATTGGAAATAGTTGGTACTTGAATTCAACTTCGAAGGTGGATTTTAATGTATAATTAACGATGGCCTTGATGGAACAAACAACCGCAGAGGAAACTTTGGAGGAAGAGCTGGCAGGAGAAGGGCTGTTGATAAATAGAATCTGGCAAAAGTTTGATAAAAATGAGTCAGGAGTCAGCAGTCTAATTTATAGATGAATACCATTATTAGTGCTCGCGGAATGCCTTGATCTCTTGATCTCTTGACCGTTAATCCTTTTCGGTATTTTTACAATCGCATGAAACTGCACCTTTGACGTCTGTATTGTGAGTTTCTGCCAACTTCAGATTACCTCTAAATAGCTAGCTGTGCTCCCGGTGAAAATAATAAGCAGAAGCTGAAATGAGAGATAGTATTAGTTTAGTGGTCGAAGCAGAATAATAAGCAGCAGTTTTCCAACGATCAAGCTCAAGGAAGCGAACAAAGCTTCAGGGCTAGATATGTCATTTTCCTACATCTTGGACCATACTTCATCCTTTCAGATTACCTCATAGCTTTTGAGCTCAAGGATTTAATTTCAATTGGGAATATTCTAAATTACGAAAGAAAGTCATGCTTTGAACCACTCATGATTTATCGCACCTTCAGCAGATGTACGGTCTTCCGGTTTGTACTCCAGTAACCCCCGTAAAAGATCTGCAAAAACTTTGCTCTCTGTCTGAAAGATATCTCGATGCCGATCTCCATTGGGATGATGATCTGACATATACCAGAGGCCAGGAGCAATCATATCCTGCAACGATCGAGCATTGCTTGCAACAGATGGATGAACAATACTCGTGATAACCGTCTCCTTTTCCCCTGGGTCATCTCTACAAGACTGAGTCACTAGAGCAGCAACAGCGAGACACTTCTCGTCGACCTCATCCTTATACAGTCTTCTCCGGTCCTTCCAAGTCGTAGACCACCATGGCTCAGGAAGTTTACCTAAAACTTGGACCATGGCATCTAAATATTCGTTGTCTTCATCGTCAAAAGCGCCAAACAGTTTTCTGCCAGTTCGAATCTCAAACAGGCTACAACCTAGTGCCCAAATATCTGAAGCAAAACCAGCATCTTTGTCGAGAATCAACTCTGGGGAGCGATATGGCCCAGGAATTCCAAGATTGTCGGGAGGTTGTGAAACTTCGAAAGACTCGCCGAAATCTATAAGGCACGATTCTTTGCTTATAAACTGAGAATCGACGACCCACCAATTCACTGGATAAACGAGGTACTTAGGGGCTGCCTGCTCAGAATGGCACTCCCTAGATGCATTTAAAACTGGATTTTTAATCGGATTGCCTAATATTTTCAGAACTTCGTCTTCGTTAAGTCCATCGATCCCTACGATACGATGAAGGACATTTCTTGGCGTGATATCTATTTGCTTGTTAGCTCACACGGTTTACTAGCAAACAAAATATAATCACAACTAATTTTACTTACCACCATGACATATTCCCTGGCTGTGAAGAAATTTGACAGCTTTCGTAACTTCTAAACTAAGTTTTCTTAAGTCACTATCTGGATCCGTAGAAACACCAAACAGGCCGAGAGACACGTTTGGGCCAAGAACTGGATACACAAAGGAAGTATGGTCCCCATTCGGCCCACAGATCTTGAAGTAGTCCAGAGGAAAGCAAATAGACTCTGCGCTCCCGCCTTCAGCCAGATGTTGGCCATGAGCAACTTTTAGCTCATTCACTCGGAGCTCGGGACATTCATCAGTGGACGTCTCCGCCATTAGAATCTTTAAAGCAACATATCTCGTTACCTCTATCTTCCCAATGTCTCGACAGAGCCAAACATTAGCAAAACCGCCATGGCCAAGCTTATGGATGACACGGTATCGGCCATTATCACCATACACATCCCCCAAGTGAATAGGATGATGGCCACCAGGCTCGTAATCATAGATATGCTCTAGACCAAAGGGTACAAGATCTAGGTGTAGACCATTAGATTCAACGCCAGTCATATCTTCTTCATTGGCCAAAGTGGACCTTGATGAACTTGATAACATCTATTGTACTACGCTTAAGTAATGAAGCTGTAGCTAAATATTACCCAAGTGTCTAAATTTCCGTTGTATCGTTTATTTTCGTAAGACCTGAGCGCGAGCTGCTAAAAGGTGTATTTAATAAGTGATGTGGCCTCAGGCACACACCCTCATTAGCTAGTATACCTAGACCTCTCCCCGTACGGAGAGCTTAGACTTATCAAACCAACACCCTTTAACACACGTTTTCACCAAGGAACCTCTCCTTTCGTATATCGTGAGTACAGGTCCTTGATAATTCCATATTACCTACACACAATGTATGTTTCAAGTTGCTGATTACAAACCTCGAATGCCGTTAGTTACATTGAATTCAGACACTATCTGCATGAAGTCTTTTTTGGAAGACCATCTGAGTTAAGTTCAGTAGCACTCAGCTTGTCATGTGTTAAATTTGTACTTTCTGTCCTATATAGTACACGGCTGCTTTTTCACTATTGAATAGCTAGAATTAAGAAGCCAGATACTTTTCTATACTTCCTCTACTCTATCTCTACTGCCACTATTCATTCTGCCACACCTACCCTTCCGTTTGATTTTACAATGACATTTCACATTGCCCCAAGATCAGAGTTGGCCTTTACCCTGCGCACCTACGTGAATAAGGATATTTTACGACTCTGAATGCCGAATCATGTATGAACATTGTGCCTATTATGCGGATATTTAAGTCTTACAAGTCTGTACAAGTATTTATGAATGTAGCTATATTTGAGCAAATTGAAATTTCTTTAGCTTACTCAGTATCTATTTGGTCTCTGAGATCCTATAAATATATTTCAGACCACTGTTACTACCCTCTTTCACAGCCTTCAGACCTTTCTCAATGCCACCTAAACCTCCCGGAATGACTTCGAAAGGATGAGGCTTGATCAGCTTATTCGCAAGTGCATACTCCAAGTAGCGGAAAAATACTAGCCCCGTTTCCCGGTTTGTGATAGAATCTCTCTGGCCCCCGTTTTGAGAGTCACTGACAGGCTCCCACAACTCCGGAGCGAATGCAAGACTCATTTGGACTCCCCTAGGCATGTTGATACCTTCCTCCTGTTTCAAAACCGTTCCAAGAACTCCACTTTCAGAGTCTATAGCTCGCCCTACGAGGTTGATTGTGGTGGGTGTGCTAATAGCATCGAATACATGCCTGATCTTTTCGTTATTTGGTACAGCTTTTCGGACAGCTGCTAAAAACTTTTCTTCGTCTTGCCTGTAGTCAACAATAACGTCACCTTTGCTGGGATCGATAGTGGATTTGACATATTCAGAGCTCTGACCGCAGACTGCAATTATTGGGTGAAGATTTGAAAGGGTTGCAAGCTTGACGGCAAAAGCACCAACGGCAGAACTTGCACCGTAGATCATGATAGGTGTGCAAACCTTGGTAGGAGCCCATGGTGCGGGAAGCTGCATGTGGTAGTATAAGCCGAGAGCTGCGGTGATATACGGCAAGCCGTATGTTGCGGCATCTGTACAGAATAATCAATATTTGTTCCGCTTGAAATGGTGTTTTCACTCTTCATACCTTCGAAAGACACCGACTTGGGAATCCGAAAGGTAGTATGCGAAGGGCCAACGGAATATTCAGCATAGCCTGAGCCATGGTTGGTAGCTCCAACGCGATCGCCAACCTTGAATTCTGATATTTCCGAACCTTGGGACACACACCGTTAGTATTTGGCTTGAATTATTGTTAAACGCCTCGTATCCATCGGTGCGGTGAAACTAGATGTGTACTTACCAACCGAGTGGACGAATCCAGTTACATCCTTTCCCTTGCTATTGTATCCCTTGATCTCAATTTCGCCGTGAAGGTTGATCTCCTCCTCTCTAGTCGTTGATTTCCAGTCGATGGGATTAGTCGCTGCGACAACTACCTTGATGATGATCTCATGGGGCTCAGGAACAGGGATTGGACTTGTGTCAATCACCTCGACTTTCAAACCTTGGTGAATGATTGCTTCTTTCATGGCTACCTGAATTCGATTTAAAGTATCCTGAGCGTGGAAATATATATTTTTGGTGATGTGTTGAAGCTTTCTAAATAGCTAGGGCCATGGCTGGGGGGCAATTTTTCGAAGCGAATTGTTGATTTTCAATCATGTCCGAGATACTGCACCTTGCTGCAGGCAAGTGAGGAGAGATTTTCAATCAGCATGAATCTTTGGAAGCCCTTGCTGTGTAGCCCCATCTCGCACTAGCACTAGCATCTGCAATAAACTTAGCTAAGTGTGCATATGCAATATGTGGATAAGAAAACAAATTCTCAATGCATGGAATTAATTGAAATTAGATGAAACTTGAATAGTTCTAGTAGGGTATGCACTATTATAGAGTAGTATGAGCTTCGAGTCTGTATATTGCGCTAACAACGAATATATCGTTTTCCAGACAGCCGCCAGCAGCAGCTCTCACTACTCATGGATCAACTGCAGCCCCGGGATGAACGATAGCTTGTAACACTGGTTTGCCGTCCCGATAACTATCTAGTGCATCATTGATCCTTCGCTCGTCTAACCCCTCAATCGTCCTGTACTTTTGAATTTTCACCTTGCCTTGCTGTACCCACGGCCCCAGATTTTCCCAAAACAAGTCTCCAATGGGGTTGCCCGCGAAATTATTCTTACTTCCGGTCACGGTCTTCGCAACACAATTCCCCTTCTCCAACCTGGTTAGTTCGTCAGATACGTTCGGAGAACGGTGTAACATAGCAATAAAGCTAGGGCGTGTGCTCGAAACGAGAGCGGCGGCAAGTTCGTGAGTCCAATTAACGCAGTCGTATACATGTGTTACAGAATCTGGACCCCCAGCGATTGCTTGTACTTCCTCGACAATGGTGGTTGAATGCCGATCAACAACGTGGGTAGCCCCTAGTTCTTTCAGCTCTGGCGCACCGGAAATAGATGCCACAGCGATTATGGTCCCAATTCCTCTGATTCGAGCGAACTGAATTGCTAGCTTTCCAGAATTGGAGCCCGCCCCGATAATAACAATTGCTTGCTGGTCATAGTTGGGTTTCTCTTGGGTTTCAACAGAAGAAAATGGAGGTATGAATCCAAACCAATCTTGGTGAAAGAGTGCCGCGAATGAGGCCGTAGCATTGGCAGGTAGTGTCACAAGTTGATCATCGGTAAAGCCTAGAGGTACAGGCGCGGAGAAGTCGTGGCGCAGAATTGCATACTCCTGTAGCCCGGTTGAATCAGGAGTGGGATCAAGCGGCCTGCCTTGCCCGTAAATATGTTGGCCAGCAGTATACTTGGTAACGTTCTCGCCAACAGATTGCACGATTCCGGCAATATTACTACCAAGAATGAAGGGGAGGTTGTTTCCAAAGAAGAGTCCTCTATCACGACCATAAGTATCGTGTGGCAGAACTAGGTGCATATCAGTATATGCTGCGATATTTCATATATGGTAAGGAAACAAACGCATAGTAGAAGTCACTTTTACGAGCACCTCATTTGGTTTAGGAGAAGGGATATTTCGTGTACCAAAGCGAACCGGCTTCCCTATTTCGGTTACGAAGAGTGCTTTCTGCATTTTGTCACGAGTAAAACTTCTGATCAGCGGCTCGAGGCTATGTTGTTTGGGTATGCTTGTATTTAAAGTGAATTCGATCGAGTAAATTTCTTTTATATATGCGTGAAAGGATCACATCTCATCTTACAGGATCTTTTAGTTGTATCAATGCCAAGTTGATTTCAAATCTCATGTATAGTAATCCTATGGCTATGGTAGCCCGTTACCTCTTCATCTGTAATCTATGTGTCGTCGGTACTTTGCATATGAATGTATATATAGCTACATTAGGGAAGACGTGAAATTTAAAATTCAAACAAAAGGATAAACGCAGCTGTAGGTGGATGCGTAACATTGTACCGCATTACAAATCAATTGATGTGAATGTTTAGTGATCAATGCGCCAATACCAAGAGTGCACTTTTCTCACCACCTCAACGAATTATAACTCGTCTTGGCGAAATGTAAAGATGGAGCAATCACTCATACTTTAGTAGTTGCACGAAGACGCTAATCCAAAAGTAAAAGTTGGCGTAGGCGAATTAATGAGCCCTTTTCTGGTGCATGATAACATAAAGAAAGTACCTATAAATCGGTTCGCATGCTGCACTAACATAATCAATATCAACTTGAGTTGATATACTACTTTTCTTTCCATGATCAAAGACAATTAAATTTTCCAAAGTTCCCAACTATGTCTTTGCCCACAATGCTAACTATCCAGTCGAAGGGTATCTTCCATGGGTTACCAACACTACCCGAAACCTCGAAAGGGTTGCGAGCAGTCGTTGCAGGTGCAAGTGGAATGTCTGGCCAGCATATGGTTCAAATCCTTGGTGAATCTCCAGAAAGATGGGAAAAGGTCTACACTCTATCACGATCACCCCCGTCTGTGGAGGCAACGAACTTGCACCACATCTCGCTAGATTTGCTATCATCTCCAGAGGCCATAGCAACTACTCTACGCGACAATAATGTTATGGCGTGAGTCAAAGGTTGGTATATATGCTCTCTATAAACTAATGATTCGGCCATTAGAGACATTATTTTCTTCTTCTCCTACGTCCAACTTCGTCCCGAACCAGGTGAGGCTGTTTTCGGTAGCGCAGAGCGTTTATGTGAAGTTAATGGTGAATATAACAATGCCCCCATACTTCTCCAACGAGCACTACTAACTTCGCCACCTGCAAAAATAGGTCGGCTCTTACAGAACCTTCTTGACGCTTTTGATCTTTGTTCTATTGTTCCTCAGCGGATCCTTCTTCAGACCGGCCTCAAAACATATGGTATCCATCTAGGGCCGGTCAGTATACCCATGACTGAGTCTGATCCCCGGATCAACATCGAACCTAACTTCTACTACACGCAAGAGGACATACTTATACAGTATTGTAAAACCCGAAAGTCAGAGTACAATATTACCCATCCATCCTGGATTTTAGGAGCTATTAAGGGGTCGCTTATGAACATCTTTTACCCTCTTGCCGTGTATGCCACGGTGCAGAAATATCTCAGAAAGCCACTGGTGTTTCCTGGAGATCTTGTTGCTTGGGATAACCCACAACCAATTTCCAGTGGCAAGCTAAATAGCTTTTTCCATGAATGGCTAGTACTTAATCCGAATGCTAAGAATCAGTCCTTTAACGTATCAGATGGCTCTGAATTTACCTGGGCAAAGTTTTGGCCGCATCTAGCGAGCTGGTACGGACTGGACTGGCAACCACCCAGCTTAGACGGGACATATGCAGACATTGAGATGCCGCTGATACCACGGGGGTGAGGTCCTTTCCGATGTTTTGTCCATCTTGCTGTTATTAAACACTTTCTAACAATTACCTTATAGATATGGACCTCCGGGCAGAATGCGCTCGTCATTTGACTTGGCTGATTGGGCAACCGCACCCGATGTTCTTCATGCCTGGAAGATGCTGACGGAAGAACACCAGCTTCACAACAACCCATTTGCTAATGTCGCGGAGCTATTTGGGACACTTCAATTCTCATGTACCCTTTCCTGGTCCTGGTCTGTAAGGTGAGTTTCCTACCTTGCAAACCCCCTATCTGGTTCGAGTCTAATGGCAATTGCCTGTATTTAGCATGGACAAATCCCGAAAACTAGGTTGGCACGGTTTTGTCGATTCTACGGAGTCTATGCGGCAGGTCTTCAAAACCTTTGCCGAACTTCATATGATCCCACCTATCCATAGCCCTTAAACACCGAGATCATATGGTAGATGTTTCCTCACCTGATGTAAATATACAGTATAGGCTGACAGAACTTTAAAAAAAGTAAAATTGAAGCAGATTAAAGTTAGCCTAGTATATTATAACATTATTTCTAAGTGATTATAAAGGCGTTTTTTATATTAATTATTTTTTGATGCTTTTAAAAAGTCAAAGCATAAACTAAATTTTCTTTATAGCCTAGTTATATAAATATATCTGCTATCTTTTTACTATTGCCATTTTTATTTATATCATATTTAGCAAGCTTACTTCTGCTAACAATTTATAATCATTTTATTAAACTAAAAGATAGGCGCTGCGCCTAGGTTCACACTTCAGTTTCAAATGCCGTTTGATATATAAACAGTCTATTAATCTAACCCCGTGAGCAACTTATATCAACTCTCATCGAGTATTAATACTAAAAGGAAATTTCCTGTAGATTTTGAAGCACAATCAAAGGGTATCCTCCATAGGTTACCAACACTATCCGAAACCTTTAAGAGGTTACAAGCAATTGTTGCAAATACAAGTGAGATATCCGGCCAGTATACAAAATAAATCCCAGGCGATTCTCCAGGCCGATGAGTTAAAGCCATCTACCGTACTGGCGCTCATGTTGCTCTATGTAGATGCCGCAAGCACGCGCGGAGGCTCATCATAAGTCAATCTAAGCTCCGTTGGAACTTGTCGTCTATATGCTTCCTCTATATTCAATATCTCCTCCCCTTGAAGCTCGTACACTCCTGTATTCCGTAGATAACTACACATCGTCCGTGGTTGTTGATCAAACTTTGCGTCCCTGAAGGTAACGTACTTGTTTGATTGGCATTCGCCATGAGGAGCTTGATATCGAGTTGCCGTGAGGGCTCAGGGACTGGTGCTCCGTGGGTAAGTTGTATGGTAAGGAGGAGAGGGCAGATAAGAAGGCGGATTTTGGATATCGTGTGCATTTTAGCGTGGGAGGAAGTGCTGATTTGATAAGAGATGGATTGTGGTAGCTGTTGTGGTTACTGGCATAGTTAGACCGTCAGGTTGTAAAGAGGAGAAGAATCACTTGGATCGTGTGAAATGGCTTGTCAACGTTGTGAAGTAGGGGTTACGACAGTTGGGGTTTTAGCCAAGGACTGCCAAGCCCCAGTCGTCCCAAATGCAAGTTCTGTTACGGGGCCACACCCGCGAGCTAGCAGCTCATGCTAATGTAAGCGAAAGCTTAGCTGACTTAATTTCCATATGTTTCTGAGTTTATATCGTGGGGTCAGCTCACGTGTGTGTGCTTTTAGTAATATGTAACGAAGAATATGTTTTTAGGACCCTTCAATTTTCATTATCTGTTATCTCTCCTGGACCTGGTCAGTAGAGTGTGTTTACTACTATACATAATTCCCCTTATTACCAGCGTTCCGAGCTAAGATTCTATATAGAGGTTTCTTCACCGGTGTACAGCCTAGGCCGATATAACCGAGGAAGGTAATATCGTAGTAGATTAGGGCTAACCTAGCATGCTGTGATGTTCCAGGTAACTAAAAGGGTCCTTAACTGGATCATTTTTGAATTTTCTTTATAGCTTCAAGTGTAAGCTAGCTATCCTACATTATCTAATTGCCTGGTTTCGGCTGCTTTTCCCTTGCTTCTGCATTTTTCACTCACTTAAATTCAGCAAGCCTGCTTCCGCAGGCAATTCGCAATATCCTCATGAATTCAAAATTCAGGCGTCGCGCCTAGGTTCGCACTTCAGCTTACAATGCTATTCGGTATTTAAGAAGTCCAATTTCCTAGTCTAATCTGAACCACTCGTGAGCAAGTGTCAACCAGATCGAGTAGTAATGTAGAAAGCATATTCTCCGTAGATTTCGAAGCACAGTCGGAAGATATATTATAGCTTTAAAGAATACCGATCTATGTCAGTACAAGTTCATACTAGATAGTCATTGGTGCCATTTCAATTTCGATGAACGCCTATGATATGCCTTTATTGGCGAGCATGTGACCTGCTTAGCGAGACTACCTAACGGGTAACAAGATGAAGCTTGTTATATCGTTCATCTAGTCATTGGACGTTATTAAAAGCATTCAATAGAACTTACATCTAGCTTCGTACGCACTCATGAAGAAGTAGCACGGTATTGTCCACTAGAACTAGAGATATTTGGCACGGCATTTTGTCACGGATACACGGTAGAAGACGGGCCGGAGATTATAAAAATAGCCGAGGCTCATCCGATCGCGACCATAAAGTAACCAACGTTGAAGGCCAGCCGGATGTTGCTATCCCCCGCCCGGCCGTGTCTCTGACTATCGATACTTTTGACTGCTTTCATTGCTGTTCATTCTCACTGGCATATTTGAGTCTGGCGGTGGAGAAATTTCGACTTCGATACAGTCAACGAAAGGTCACTTGATATCTCTTACATTGATTGATGTTTGGAGCTTGGCGCACTGATTAACACATTCAGGCTTTGCTCATTCCATTACAATTCGCTCATTCAGTCTGTTTCTTTCGCATACTAAAGTCATTCAATCACCCGATGTCACAAGTCCTTACTACGGCCAGTCTTGCCGCCAAAGGTCGATGTTGTGTGCTTAGACAGACAAGCCATGCAAAATTCAAACTCCCGTTTTCGCGTCGATGTAAGAGCTCAATAAGCTTTGGAAAAGAAACTGTGCAAACGGCACGATCGACTTCGTTTTCCAATAGACGACTAGGTCTGTGCATTGTAGCGACAGGACTACTTACTTTCACTGCCGGATACTTAGCCCACCGCAGTCAGTCCCCAGCTGTAGACTATTCGAGAGTTTCCAAGTTCCCAGCACCAAGTTATGCCACTGTTAAAGAGATGGAAAAGGTGAGTTTATGACTCCCTAGTCGCTAATCAACGTCCTAACGTGGAATCACCTTACAGGCAATTGATAAAATTCGTAACACCATCTCGCCAGAGACCATATCTACTGATGATGATGATCTGAAATTACATGGATTTTCGGAATGGGCACCAAACAATATCGATACCTTGCCCGTTGCCGTTGCGTACCCAAAGTCTACTGCTGATGTCTCGGTAATAGCCAAGATCTGTAATGAATATAGGATCCCCCTTATCGCATTTAGTGGAGGCTCCAGCATTGAGGGCAATTTCTGTGCGCCACATGGCGGTATAAGCATAGATTTTACGCACATGAACAAAATCTTCAAACTAAACGCTGATGACATGGATGTTGTAGTACAGCCTTCAGTGCCTTGGATGACCCTTAATGAAGAAATTGCACCTAGTGGTCTCTTTTTCCCTGTGGATCCTAGTCCAACAGCTCAAATTGGGGGTATGGTGGGTACAAACTGCAGTGGCACCAATGCTGCTCGATATGGCACTATGAAAGACTGGATCGTCAACTTGACCGTTGTTCTTGCAGATGGCACAATTATCAAGACCCGAAATCGTCCTCGCAAATCCGCTGCTGGATATAATTTGAATGGGATTTTCACCGGCTCTGAAGGCACTTTAGGTCTAGTGACGGAAATAACTCTCAAGCTTGCGGTAATTCCTAAAGAGTATAGTATTGCTGTAGTATCGTTCCCAACCATTCGAGATGCAGCAGCGACCGCCTCAGCTGTGATGCGAGCCGGTGTTCCAATTGCTGCTATGGAGTTATTAGACGACAATGCTATGACTGTTCTGAATAAGACTGGCTCAACAGGAGAGCGGAAATGGGCTGCTGAGCCCACAATATTTTTCAAGTTCTCTGGCTCGAAAGCCAGCGTAGCTGATAACATTCAAGAGGTACAAAAGATATCATTAGCGAATAGAGGAGGCGCCTTTGAATTTGCGCGAGACGAGGCCGAGCAGAATGCACTTTGGTCTGGGCGAAAAATGGCACTGTGGAGTTTTCTGTCTTTACGTCCCGAAGGTACAGAGCTATACTCGACAGACGTTGCAGTCCCATTCTCCCGGGTCGCTGAAATCGTAGGTAAGAGGATCACACAATACGCCAAACCCAGCTTCTTGATACTGACAAATGTTTTATAGAAGTTTCCAAGGCCGAGATGGATAAACTAGGACTTTATTCCATGGTGGTGGGCCACCTTGGAGATGGGAACTTCCATGAAGCCATTATGTACAACAAAAAAGATGCTGCAGAGGTTGCCATGGTGAAGAAGCATGTAAAGGATATGATAGATCGAGCACTAGAGATGGATGGGACATGCACGGTAAGACCAATTACTCCATGAGCATCAGAAGAAAGAATTGCTAATAGCTTGAATAGGGTGAGCACTCAGTAGGGCTGTTCAAGAAGGACTCACTGCTTCAAGAACTTGGCCCTGATACTTTAGGTGTTATGAAGGGTATCAAGAAGGCGTTGGATCCAAATTGGATATTGAATCCAGGAAAGATTTTTGATACTCCAGCGTAAATATTTCAGTCGAATATTAGACACTAAACTAAGATAGATGGTACTCGATAAAATCAAACAACGAGATTGTCTATCCCGTTTTCAAATACGACTTAGGACTCGTTCTGGCTTGTTCTCAGCTGTTGACTTTGAGAGCAGTTTTAAAAGTGTTCTGGGGTGCAGCGCTCGAAGGGTTTCATGTCTAGAGCTTATTTGCTGAGAAATATCTCTCAAGTAGCACTGTCACCTTTTCATATGCAGGCTGATACCGAAGCATCTTTCGAGCCATTGCGCCACTTTCTCGTCTACACCTGCAGTGGAACTTCAGCTTTTGGCTACAATTCCGCCACATTTTACTAGACTACAATTTGATGGGGGTAAGTCACATTATAAAAATGTGACTTACCCTTGCCATTGTTGCAATTTCCCCTGTTATCTAGTATACAATTCCACAAGTAAAACAGGCCTCTGGACTTTTGACTACTGGAAGCTGACCGAGCATATATATCGGCTGAGAGAGCTCTGTTATGAAGATTATGAACACTGACCATCAATTCTCCGTACTTAAGGATTGAGAATCACCGAATGTGAGAACAGATGACATGGTCTCTTACCAAAGTATTTGATCGTACGATCAATTTCCAGATAATGAAGCCAGTTATCTTCGTCTGAGTTCTCAGTCTCGATTTGGCTTATAGTATTGACCAATAGCATTACTCTTTCCACGAGCAGTGATTTCAAAAGTCCAGCCTTGCACCGATTCACTGGTTGCTCTGACAGACAAATTTAGAATCATTGACTTCTTGTCTCATTAGTCGCTAAAATTCGAGTCTTTGGCGTACTTATCTCGTTATGAAGAATTTAGTAAAACAATTCACTGGGAAACGTTAAATTCTCTATTTTTCACTTATTTATTCCTCGAACCTTCTCAAACTCCTACGCTACATCCTCTTCCGAAATCCAGCATACCATTTCTTCTACACATAATCTACAAACAGGTTGTGCCGTATGCAATTCGCTGTATTGCTAGTGAGCACCAGCATGGTTTTTGGAGTAGTCTTAACGAACGAACTTATATCTGGTATACACCATTAATCTACTCATGTTATGCCCAGTTATTGCGCAGATTACGGTACGGGTTTCAAGGCTGCTTATTCTTCGGAAATATCATATCCTAGTCCTCGCTTCTCAACACCAAACTCAGCGTCAAATCAACGAGTAAAACTGTTGCCGTACTGACTAGGACTATGCACTGCGTTTTGGGTAATCAATTAGATCTTATAACAAATCTTCGAGAAAACAAGAGTGATCATTATGTTAAGTTAGTATTCTGTTGTACAATATCAGTTAAGCGAGGCTGCCTCAATAGCTTCATCTTCACCTCAACAATACGACGCGCTGCTAGCTCTAGCTTAATCTGTGGGCCTCCAAAACGCAAGGCTAACTATCGTACTCGACACTTACCAAGACGCCTTCAACTTCTATCCAACTTCGTCGCCAATTCAACATTTAGCTTTGACAAAGTCGATGATTTTACACACACAGAGCCTTACTATCGCATTTACCATCGCACACTCAACCTAGCAAACATCTAGGAACAAAAAAGTACGTATTGATTTTGCTTCACCTTCAATCTCTTTCTAGCAGAGAACGGCACGCGTAGGGAATCGCTCGCCTGCCCAATTCTATTCATCTACTGCTCTGTTGAAACACGATTTCCTTAATCTGCAGGGAGTCGAGACACATCTCACTGGGTAGCATTTGTCCTCATTGATCTTGTTTCTTTCGAAAATTACTCCACAAGCACACGAAGTCGCTTCTTTGGTGATCTGAGCAAGTGTTCAGCCTATCGAGGAGCTTCCACCTCCAACATAAACTCGATTTTCTTGTTGCAAAGTCATTCACGACTTCAATAATTCCACAAGCTTCAAAAACAAACCTTGCTAACTTGCCTGACAGAATGGCTGATTATGAGAACCTCCCGTCGCCCGACTCATTCCCTGACCTTAGCAATTATAGTCGAGCATTTGATGAATTCACTGCCCTAGACTATAACAAAGACATCACCTACGAACATCAAGTTTCCACTCCTAAAAATCGACCAAGCAAGGTGGAATCATCTTTCGGAGAGAAGCAATTCGGGGTCAGTATCATTTCACAACAAACGGATACTGAATTGACACTTGAAATCCAGACTCCAGGCTCTGGTAACAGTAACTACGTTGATGAAAGCCCTCCAATTGATCCACAGGATCTCAACTTCTGTCTGCCTTCTCCGGAACATTTTGCTGAAATTGAAGCTTATCCCTGCGGACGACAATTTGGTAGTTTCGCAGTTAGTAATCACCCTGGCAATGTTTTCACCTCCGGACAAAACCCTGCAGATACCCTATACCAAGAACCAGGACTTTTCGATGGCAGTCATGGATATGTCCACCATGGGGGCTATGATGACTGCGAAGTTGGGAATTACAATGGTCAAGGCTACAGTCCTGGAGCACCAGACACCACAAGCAGCGTCAATGATTTAGATTCACATCAAGTTCAGTCTCCATATTATCACACAGCTGAGCTGAAACTTGAGAGTCCAGAGAGAAACAAAACTTCTACTCAGGCTTCATTGAATAATGGTTCACCAAAGCGCACTGCTCGTCGAACTGGCTCACGTGCTAAGCTGCCTTATGCCCAATCCATCGAGGAGGATTTCGATGATAGTGGTGATGGTGGTGATGGTGACTATGTGGAAGAAGTTGAGACAGCCGTAGGTCAGAAAGATTCGAAGAAAGTCAGCAGAGCTTCACAAGGTAAATACCGATCTCATTGTGTCAAAATCCATATTAAAGTCAACATGAGAGTACGGTAGCTAATTGGTGGATTGAAGCTACTCGAAAATTTGCCCCTCAGATCAAGAGCGTTGACGAATACAAAAGAGTCTTGATTGCCGAGGAGGAGAAATTCCAGAAATTGACCACTAAAGCTGAAGGAGCCCAAGAAAAATTCCCCAATAGCCCTGCTGGACAACAAGCCTGCGTTGCTGAGATCATGGCCGCTATTCATAACTTCGAAGACATAGTTGACAAGACGGGAAAAAACGGAAGGGCAGCTCAGTCACATAACAGATTTGAACAAGGATTTTATCAGCGGTTTGAGATCGAAATGAAGTGTTGGCAACTATTGGTGAGATTATTTTTCTTCAGAATTGCTACTAGATGGAGTCTTTCCAACAAAATCCACAACCAACTGGTTGGGCCAGAAGCTTGTGGAATATTCACAGGTTTAATATGAGAACCTTGCTTGAGTGAAAAGGCTGACGCAAAACCAGATTCGAATCAGGGATGCTAATACTGGCAACCGTCTCATTTCAAAGCATATTGAGGATAAATACGAAGTTTACGAAAACTTTCGTGACCGCTTTGACTGTGTTATCAGGGGTCTCAAGGTAGTTCAAGAGTCCTATCCATAGTATTGCATACACCACTGACCACCTTGCAGCAATCAAAGGCTATGTGCAAGATGATGATGGATCCTGCCTACATCGACCGACTTGCTCAAGCACCTTCTGGCGAATTCAAGGTAAGCGCTTTTCGACTGATGTTGCAGTACAAGTACAATACCATTGTCCCGTCATTTTCGATGAGATATTTCTAGTTTGTGTTGGAAATTTGCTTAGTTCCATGCTAACTTCATAGACCAAAATCAACAACAAGAAGATCAACGGCCAGCGAGATGTAGACAACCAGCGAGGCCGCTTGGCGAAGAAGCTCGGTCTCGACAGCGCGATTGACAAGGCCGTAATGAACAAGACTTTCAATGCTGGACCTCCCGCCTCTGTCCCCAAAACCCCCAGCAAGAATTCGAAGGTTCCCACCATCACTCCATCTAGCCGGAAGCGCAAGACTTCTATTCAATCCGTGGATGAGACCGCAGGTGACGATCCTTTCTCGGAGTCTATCGCAAGTGTCAAGAAGCAACGTCCCCCGCCCCGCAAGGTTGATTCTAGCACACTCAACGAGCGAACCCCCCAAACTCCCCGCCTCCATCCAACACCTTCCTTGCACGCCTACTCTCCCATCGACTTTGGTAGTGCTGGATTCCACACTCCCATCGCGTTCCCTGAGCTCATGATGTCAACCCCCAGCAAGAATCCCCAGATCACCCCGGCTCGCATGTCCAACATGTCGCTCGCCGGCACTCCAGATGGCCTTCCTCGCTTCGTTCATGATCCCACAACCGAAGACGACGAGAACTACTTTCGTACCTGAGCGGCTTCTTTTTGTAGAAGCGGTCTAATGTAACAAGGTCCGTGCTAAAACAGCACATTTGGGATGACTTCAATTAAATAACTTCTGCGTTAATCTGCTCAAGTTTACATTTTACGGTCTTGCGCTTGATTTATTTTCTTTTCTATAGCCGGCTTCTGGGCCAGCTTTTCCAAGATTTACACATATTGGTCGGTGATAAAATCCTCTGCGATTACTTGGTAGCCTTGGAAGACTGTAGACGGCCTCTTAGATAATCCATAAAACAAATATTTCAAATCGCTTGTTCATTTCGGAAAGTGGATGTGATTTTCCCGCCTCGTTGAAGGATTGAGTGGCAGTGGTAGCTTTAACTTACCTCCATCGACGTGCACGAGCCTTGTTTACAAATTCCCCTTTCCGACATCCCAGCCCGTCGCCTCCTTTTCTGCACATCAGCCACACTGTGGCGTTCTAGCTTCTCTCGAGCTACGTACCTTGCATACCTCTAGATATACTTCATCCTCACACCTCACATCTCATATGAACAGCACAAGCTGCCCCAAGCGCAACAAAACACACGCCCTCTAACACCAAAAGGGACACACACACAATTGCCCAGCCCCATGTCTTCCAACCCAGCATCAGGCGCCTCGACGCCCAACCCGCGCTTCACCTCGCAGACCAAGACCGCCGAGGACATCCTCAAGAACCAGACCGTCGGGCTGGTCGCGCTATCGGACTACCGCAAGCGGCGCGCCGAGGCGATCGAGCAGAAGGAGCGCGATGCGCACGAGGGGCACAGCGGGCGCGCAACGCCGGGGACGGTGACGCCTGACGGGTGAGTTTTGCTACCGTTTTTTTTTTTTAATGTTACTCTACTTTTACCTCTGGATGGTATTCGCAAGGAACAGAGGTAGAGGAGGGAGGAGGAAGCAGGAAGGGGATTTATATGCGGTCGCGGGGCTAATGGCATTAGCACAGTGCATCGACTCCCAAAGAGCCCGTGGTGAAGAAGAAGAAGAAGCGCAAGATCGGAACTGCGAAGCTGTCTTTTGGCATCGAGGACGAGGACGAGGAGGGGGAGGGGGAGAGCACGGACGGACCGACGCCGAAGGACTCGACGACGAATTCGAGAGCGGGCACGCCTGGTATGGGAGAGCTAGCGCAGAAGAAGAAAAAGGGCGCGAATGCGTCGGTGGCGGCGCCGAAGGCTTTGACAAAGGCGGCGTTGTTGAAGGATGCGCAGACGAGAGAGGTGCTGCGGAAGGAGTTTATGGCGTTGCAGGAGGCGATCAAGGAAACGGAGATTTGCATCCCGTTTGTGTTCTACGATGGGACGAATATTCCAGGAGGGGTGTGTAGGATTAAGAAGGGCGATTTCGTGTGGGTGTTCTTGGATCGGAGTCGGAAGGTTGGTGCGGAGTTGGGGGTGGGAGAGAAGGTGAATAGTAGGAGGGAATGGGCTCGCATTGGTGTAGATGATTTGATGATGGTCAGGGGAAGTATTATCATTCCACATGTAAGTTTACTGGGTCTATTGGAGGCTATGGCTCTGTGCTAACATGCTGCATAGCATTATGATTTCTATTACTTTATAATAAACAACTCGCTGGGTCCGAACAACCGTATCCTCTTCGACTACAGCTCCGAACCTACCACCGCCCACATACCCAAACCAGCAGATGCCCCCGACCCTGATAATAAAGCAAATTCCGAAATAGAAACCGACCGGATATTGGAGATCGAAGGCACACATGATGATCCAACCTTTACGAAAGTCGTTGATCGTCGGTGGTATGAGCGCAACAAACATATTTTCCCAGCCAGCGTTTGGCAGGAATTCGACCCCGAAAAGGATTACCAGAAAGAGGTGAAGCGTGATGCCGGAGGGAATACTTTCTTCTTCTCCTAGACTGGCCTCAAGACTTTTACCCAAAGCCTTGTCTTTGCCTTCCTTATCGGAGTGGTCTAGAAGTAATAGATAGATACCCTCAATCCACCCTTCTGCCATGCATCTCGTCTATTTGTGATTCCATACAGCTCCTGTGACACGGCTTCAGCCCCTGATGAACCACAACCCCAAGGCGAACGTCCCAACTACTATCCACCCGGGCCAGAGCAGAATGAGCAAGATTCCATATCCTCCCCCCAACACAAAGACCATAAATTCGAAGAATAATTTCTGTCTCAGCGGTTCCGAAGCTCTCCAGCCCATCTTGACCATACGACTACCTCGCAGCCATAACTCCGTCACCACCAACGCCACCGTATAGCATGTTTGAAGGACCAGGACCCTGGTGGCGTAGAAGGCTTTTTGCAGGAGGAGGAGGATTGTGTTGCAGCTGGTGCTGAGCATTTTCTGGAAGATGCTGGCGAGATAGAGAGAAAAGGAGCGTGGGGAGAAGTCGGGTGCGTACTTGGATGGCGTGAGGATTTGCGGCGGTGCAATGGTATTCATGGTCACCATGTTCCGTCGGAATTGAACAGGTGTTATTGTCGTTGTTGTTATTGCAGTGGAACCGTCGTCTGTGTCGAGTCTCTCACATGCTTCGTCAAACCCGCGCACCCCTGCTTCTGTCCCAGGGTGTTTCGATAGCTGGGATCCTCTTTTTGTCTTGCAAAAGTAAGAGAGAGAGAGACTGCGTATATACTGTATCTAGCAATGATTTAGAGATGAAGGGGGGTTTCTGAACAGCTGTTGGTCGAGGAAGTCAAAGAGTTGTTTTTTTCTATTTTGGAGGAAGAGGAAAAAACCTCGTCACGAAAGATTGTACGAGCAGGGACGATGGTGGCATGGTGGGGGTCACGATCCATCCCAAAATGGCCATTTTGGCGTTTTGCACATGGCAAATCAACGGCAGTGGCTTATCGCCGCCGGGAAGGAGAAATGATTGGGTGTGGGCGGAGAGAGTGGAGCAGCGGCAGATAAACGATAAACAACCGTCAAAGGGAAGATCCGCTTGTCGGGACCAGAATTGGCGGGTCGAGGAATCAGGGCTGCTATAGCCATGGCATGTTGATATCCGCTTCTATTGTTGGTTGAGGGAGGATCACACTGCACTTGAGCATAGTCAAGCATGGTCAGGCATGGTCAGGCATGGTCAAGCATAGTCAAGAATGGGGGAAAACGCAAAGATGGGAGGCGCTTATCAATCAGGTGATTTTTGTTAGAGATAGTATGGTATATGGAGGTACTGTATAGCATTGAATGTGACATTCAATTTAGAACTTTGCTTTACCCTTTATACAGTACCTCTGGGTGGGCTAGATATGCAAGCCCCTCGCTTAAATATAGGAGGGAGGAATCGCGGGAGGAATCCCCATTATGTTAGCATTGCCAGCAATATACTGTTTGGTCGAATCAAGTATACTACAAGAGGCTTCTTGACGAATAGAGAAGTTTACAAATTCTCTTTCTCGCGTTTCTAAATTCAATTCTATTACAAATTACCTAGGTTCGAGCGTTGGTATACTTGTACTTTCCATTTAACCATCCTAGCCACGATTACATACTGCATTTCCGTGTATCTCTTTACTCTCTTCCAAAAATCATGTTTTCCATTTACCAAATTACTGATTCTTCGGGTAGGTGGCGGGTGGTGATTATATCAATGTTGAATAATACGATGAACAGGAATTCGGGTCGAACAACATTTGACTTCCAAAACTCATGGGTAATATTAACATATCGATTTCTAATTCACCCATTCTGTAATCTATCAACCCCTACTCCAGGCCCGCTACTTTCTTCTCCAAATCCGTCTCGCGCTTCTTCTCATTCTCCAACACCACAGCACGGTTATTATTCATCATGTCCGGATTGATGCTCTTCGTACAGCACGCCGCCATGATACTCAGCGCGCCGAAGCCCAACGCTACATACCACACTAGCTTGAACGAATCCACCCACGCCAACTTAGCGGCCAGGCCCGCGCTCGCTGTAATGGCCGGTGTAATCCCCGGCACCTTGGCGTACGCCGCGGCCGTGTTGAGCTTCGCAGCCGCCACGAGCGCTGGCATGGCTGCAAAGCCGCTCACCTGCTGGCTGAGCTTCTCACCGACCGTCGATGCGTATTTGTTGTTGAGGATCGCGGTGTAAATGGCCGTGGCAATGGCGCCGCCTAGGAGCCGCGATGTGCTTGCAAGGCCAACAGCGATTCCACTTCAATGGGTCGCAATTAGCAATAGAGCTTGAGTTTGGGAGAGGAGGATAATGACGGAGGAGGGTGAAGACTTACATATCGTTTTGATCATCTAGACCTAGCGAGATCATGACGAAGGAGATTAGGTTTGGGGGCGTGACCATAGATGAGAGTGCAATGAT
>Ga0247807_10000221_pt1 | contig 38427 bp, 28 predicted proteins | sample UWRJL074202C1_FD_179931 | JGI IMG/M metagenome (GOLD analysis project Ga0247807, IMG submission 179931) | Plant litter microbial communities from Arlington Agricultural Research Station in Wisconsin, United States - UWRJ-L074-202C-1 | ecosystem: Environmental > Terrestrial > Plant litter >...
ATCCAGTATAAAATCCGGTAAGAACAGTTGCAGCAACGAGGCAGTATCTGAGGCCATAAATTTCAAGTAATAAAAAAATGCAAAGCTATAATTTTAATCCCTGCTCCACAACATTTAGCATTGATCCGATATCAATTGATACGGATAGGGTTGAGTATAAAACGAAAAAACCTCTAAATTGTTAAATTTAGAGGTTTTTTAGCTAGATTTTGACATCTAATAAGTCGGGGTGGCAGGATTCGAACCTACGACCTCCTGCTCCCAAAGCAGGCGCGATACCGGGCTACGCTACACCCCGAACTTGATCAACAATTGCTGTTATAAATAACCTTCATCGTTGTTGGGATTGCAAAAGTACAATAATATATTTAGTAACCAAATTTATTATTAAATAAATCTATTTTTTAGGAATAATTACCCAGTATTCAAACTCACAGCGAGTTCCTCACAGTCACTTTAAACGGAATTTGTATTTTTTCCATAGAATTATTTAATACCAAATCTGCCGTTTTTTCTCCCATCATACTAAAATCTGTAGAAATAGTGGTAATCCCATCCAGTATAATCTTTTTAATAGGCGTTTCATTATAAGAAATTACACCCACATCCTTACCCACAGCAAAAGATCCCGCTATCATCTTCTCAATCAATATCACCAGATCATCTTCTACCAGGTTAATATACGCAGTACCATTTTCTATTTGTTCCTGATAAAGACAATGAAGAATCTCTTGTTTAAAACCATATTGCTGACAGAAGCGTAAAAATCCAGTTAATATCTTTTTTGAATAATAAGTATGTTGCGGGAATATTATTTTGATAGTATGATATCTTGACAACCTATCCCTAAGCTGTTCCAGTGCAGAATAAATATCAGATTCAAAATCTTCATATACCGCACCAAATTCACCACTCACCCCTTCGGCAAGTTTATCCATTAAAATTAGTTTCTCTTTTGGTAAAGTATTGATCAGTTGGTAACCAAGTTCCTTATCTTCATTAAAATGCGGAATAATTACACATTTAGCATAATTTTCAGATTTTTCCTGCAATAACCTTTTAAAGCCAGTATAATCATTATTATAGATATAAAAATCTATAGCCGCTTCTGAGCCAAGTTTAGCAGCAAAACTATCATAAATCATCTTTTTATTTACACTCAGTTTATTAAAAAGCAACAATACTTTAATTGGCCGGTGGAAGCAAGTATGAACAATAAAAAAACCTTTACCAGCAACAGACTTAACCAGCCCCATTCTCTTCAATTCGTTATACGCTCTTTCAATAGTGCTTCTTGCAGTTTCCAATGCGCAACTAAATTCATTTATTGAAGGTAATAATTCGTTTTTCCTAATCTGCCCGGATTGAATTCCGCGGAGGATAGAATTGATCAGCTGCAGATATTTGGGGGTAATAGAGCAGGTGTCAATCCTTACAATATTCAGGATCTTGTTCATTTATAGATGGTTCTTTATTGACCATAAATTTATATAAATCTATAGGTAGGTGTAATTTTAGAAACAATCTTTATTTTCTTGAATGTGTTGTCGTTTAGGAGGTTAAAATATTTTACTGTCTTTTATTTAAATCGTTTTATACCGATAATTGTAATTCGGTGATCAATTAATTGTATTCCTGCATTAATCCTTTAAATGATAGCAGAGTCTATAGGAGTATAGGTTAAGTTAAACAATTAAAAAACACGCAAATGAAAGCATTTAGAAATTTAATGCTGCTGTTAGTTACAGCATCATTGTTAAGTTCCTGCATAGTTCAGGAACCAGGAAGAGGGCATGGCAGACACGGTGGTGGTCATAGAGGTGGACACGGGCATCATCGCGGACACTGGTAATAAATAATAATAAAGGCCGGATATAAACCGGCCTTTATATATTTAAACCAGAAGGGGTAAACCAATCTCTGCTTTTGTTTGTGAAATAACCAATGAACTATGTACATTGCCTACATTCTCCATTGTAGATATCTTTTGACGAAGAAAAGCATTGTAAGCAGGCATATCAGGGATCATGATCTTAAGCATGAAATCATATTCTCCAGTAATATGATAACACTCCAGAACTTCAGGAAAGCCGGCTACATTTCTTTGAAAAGAAGCCAATGCATCTTCACCATGTGAGGTGAGTACAATATGAGGAAAAGCAACTAAACTATTGGTGATTTTTTCTCTGTCTAACAAGGCTACATATTTTTTAATGTAACCCATTTCCTCTAATCGTTTTCTCCTGTCAAAAATAGGAGAGATAGTCCTGTTTAAATTATATGCAAGTTCTTTATTAGTCAATCTTCCATTTTCTTGCAGAAGATTTAATATACCCAGATCCGTTGGGTCCAATTGCGGATTCATATCATGAAATTTTTCGCTTAGTTTAACAATCGTTGATTAGGTTGGTTGGTTAATTATTAATCAAATATATAATATTTAGGGGAACGGCCACAATAATGATTAGGTTAAAATAATTGATAAAATTATCAAATTTTGGATCTAATAGGCTGATCCCTATCTTAGTGGTTATAAAAATATATTAAAAATGTACGCTGACATCTTATTTCAAACGATTGATTGGGCATCAGTGCCTAAAACTGAACATGCTGGAGAAAATGGTATAGCCATCTGGCAAACCATGCAATATTCGGGGTTAAGAATAAGGATTGTAGAATATTCTAAAGGGTATATTGCAGATCATTGGTGCCAAAAGGGACATATTGTTCAATGCTTAGAGGGCGAATTTATCTCGGAACTTCAAAATGGAGAAAACTTTATCCTAAAAAAGGGAATGACTTATGTAGTGTCAGATGATTTAAGTTCTCATCGTTCTGTTGCAGAAAATGGAGTTAAATTATTAATTATAGATGGGGGTTTTTTAGGCAGCAGTATTATTAAAAATTTATGAGTTTAATTAAAGACATCTATTCACCTTCATTTTATAATCAGTTTGCAGATTTAGTTGGATCAGTTATACCTTCTTTTGATAAAGAAAAATTTATCAATAGGATATATAGTGATGATTTTGAGCATAAAGAATGGAAAGAACGAATGAAACATACCACTAAAATATTTCATGAGTTTATGCCAGCAGAGTTTGCCAATGCGGTAAAACTGATCTTGCAGATCATTAAAAAGCTTAAAGAAGATAAACATGGTGATGGTAATCTTGCTTACATCTTTTTTCCTGATTATATAGAATCTTATGGACTGAATGATTTTGATAATTCTGTGATGGCTTTTGAACCGATTACCAAGTTTATCAGCTGTGAGTTTGCTGTAAGGCCTTTTATTTTAAAATATGGTGACCGTATGCTTAGTCAAATGACTATTTGGTCTAAACATGAAAACCCACAGGTGCGGCGGTTATCTAGTGAAGGTAGCCGGCCAAGGCTGCCTTGGGCAATGGCCCTTCCAGAACTGAAAAAAGATCCTGCAGCGATTTTACCAATTTTAGAAAATTTAAAAAGTGATCCATCAGAATCTGTGAGGAGAAGTGTAGCAAATAGTATGAACGATATCGCAAAAGATCATCCTGATGTAGTGATAAAACTTGCCGCTAAATGGAAAGGGATAAGCAAAGAAACAGATGCCATTATTAAACATGGCTGCAGAACTTTATTGAAACAAGGACACCTGGAAATCTTAAAACATTATAACCTGGAAAGTAAAGATCTTTTGCTGACAGATTTTGTTGTGCTTACACCAGAAGTTGAAATAGGGGGGCAGCTTACATTTAGTTTTAGTCTTAAGAATATGAATCAGTTAGAACAAGTGGTTAGACTGGAATACGGTATATATTATAGAAAAGCGAATGGCCAGCTATCTAAAAAAGTATTTAAGATTAGTGAAAAGATCTGTGAGCCGGGCGCAGTATTAAATATCCACAGAAACCAATCCTTTAAATTAATTACCACCCGTACATTTTATACGGGCGGGCACCAGCTGTCTATTATTATTAATGGGGAAGAGAAGGGCGTTAAATCTTTTGTAATCATTTAGCTGCTTTCTTTTTTGAAATAGGGGATTGGCCTAGCTATGTAAAATGATAATGTTTACATAAACTTAATCTTGACTGCGGTTTATTTTACATGGAAGCAAATACTTTTGCTTTGTGATGGATTTGAACTTAATAACAGCAATTAAGCACGGTAACCTAACAATTTTTAACTCTGTATATTCGCTTTATCACGCACAGATATATAGCTTTATAAAGCATAAAACACAATCTGATTTTATTGCGCAAGAAGTGGTGCAGCTTACTTTTATCAGGCTATGGCAGAAGCGGGAAACGTTAAATGATCAAGTGGCTTTGAATGTGCAGTTATTTGGGCTGGCAAAACAAGAAATGATCAACGAAGTTAGAAAAGAAGCCACTCGCAATAAATACAACAGTCAATCTGAACAACTTCCTTTTACAGATAGCCTCATTAAAATAATAGAAAGCAGAGACACACTTAAACATTTAGAGCGTGAGCTGGAAGCATTGCCACCAATGCGAAAAATGGTCTTTAACCTCAGCAGAAAAAATGGCCTCTCTCATAAAGAAATTGCAGAAATGCTTTGCATCTCTCCTAAGACAGTAGAAAATCACATTGGAAAGGTTTTAGCTCAGTTGAAGCATTATATTTATTTATTATTATTTTTTCTATATTAAATAATTGTTAACCCGTAAGGGATGATTGCCCGGCGTACGTAATACGGGTATGAAGGCAGCAATACGTCATTTAAATCAGCTTAGAAAGAAACTCTGGAAAAATCCAGAAATCATCAATGACCTGTTTAGCGAAGAAGAATGGTTAAAGCAAGGAAGTTCTGACGGGCCTGATCAAGAAAAGTCTGAGAAAATGCATAGGTATATTCTGCAAGGGATATCAAAAGAGCAGCAGGAAGACACTCCAGTTTATTCATTAAAATCCCGTTTACTAATCCTGGCAAAATATGCAGCAGCAGCTGTTGTTTTTGTATTATTGGGTGTTGCCTTGTGGATGAACCAATGGAGGCCTCAATTACCTGCAGTTAACACCAGTCAAATTACCGAAGTTAAAAAGCAAAACCTGGTATCACCTGCAGTTTGGGAAATTGTAACCAATAAAACCAGTCGCCTAAAAAAAGTTCATTTGCCAGATCTATCCGTAGTAGATCTATATCCTCATGGAACATTAAAATACGAAAAATCCTTTTCAAAGAATTTGAGGAATGTTTATCTAACTGGTAAAGCTTATTTTAAAGTAAAAAGAAATCCTAAACGTCCATTTAGTGTATTTGCTGGCGGGTTAAAAACCACCGCGCTTGGTACTTCATTTACCATTAACACCAAAGCCGGCCATCTAAAAACTTCTGTCAACTTACATACTGGTAAAATTGTAGTGGCACCAGAGGATCAAGCCTCAAAACAACGCCCTTTATATCTTACAAAAGCAGAATCGGGATTAATATTTGACCGGGAGCTTCAGTTGTCTGCTTTAATCAAACCAGTTGTTCAAGTACAGGAAAAACAAACTCTTCCAATGTCTCTGCACAGGAACGGCCGCATCTTGACCATGCAAAATATACCATTGGCAGACGTAGTGAAACTGTTAACTGAATCTTACCAGGTTAAAATTCTTGCTAATTCACAAGACATCAGCAATATCACCTATACAGGTGTCGTAAACCCAGAAAAGGAAACCATTGAAAGCGTTTTACAAGTAATCGCACTCATCAATAATATGACTGTTTCTAAAACTGAAGACCAACAATATATCCTTAAAAAAAACAGTAAATAAAAATCAAATAAATAAATACCCAGTAAATAAAAAACCCATTATACATACAAATCTTATTCATTAACTATTATGAATCCATTAACATTCAAGAATCTCAAACGCATAACATTCCTGTTTCTGTTGTGCTGGGGAAATCAACTTTTTGCCCAGCAGGTGCAGGTAAAAGGTGTGGTGCAAGATATTACCGGGAATTCAATTCCTGGAGTAAGCATCAAAGCAGAAAATAAAACTTCTGGAAAATCAATGGTCGCAAGCTCATCCAGCCAGGGGTTGTTTAGTTTCAGTAACCTGGTAGAAGGCGGACAGTATAACTTTATCTTTAGCTATATGGGTTTTCAAACCGATACGCTATCAAATTATACGATCCGTACCGGACAAGAAATTGCTTTAAGCATTAAACTTAAAGAACAGACCAATGACCTGCATGAAGTAGTGATTGGGTATGGTAAAAGTACCAGGCAACAAATTACAGGATCAGTGACTTCGATAAAACCTGAAGATTTTAATCAAGGTGTAATGAGCTCTCCGGGCCAACTTTTACAAGGTAAAGTTGCAGGTTTAAATGTTACCAGAAGTGGTAACCCAAACGATAAGCCTTCGGTTATTTTAAGAGGGCCTTCCAGTTTTAGAGAAGGTGCACAAACGCCTTTTTATGTAATTGATGGGATTCCTGGTGCTTCAATTGATCTAGTTGCACCCGATGACATTATTAGTATGGACGTTCTTAAAGATGCATCTGCTACAGCGATATATGGTTCAAGAGCAGCCAATGGAGTAATTATGATTACTACCCGCCGTGCAGCCAAAGGCCAGTTAACTTTATCTTACAACGCGTATGCGGCTACAGAAACTATCTCCAATTCTATTGACATGGCAGATGGAGATCAGCTTCGTAATTATTTATCGGCAAATGGTAAAACATTAGATCCTGTAAATAATGATGGCAGCAGTACAGATTGGCTTAAGGAAGTAACCAGAACTGGTTTTTCACATAACCATAATATTAGTTTGAGCGGCAGTGGAGAAAATTCATCTTACAGTGCAAGTGTAAACTACCTGGATAATGAAGGGATCATTAAAACTTCTTCTTCAGAACGTTTTATTGTACGTGCAAATATGGAACAGCGGATGTTAAATGACCGCTTAAAAATAAGCTTGGGAGTGACCAATAGTAGTATTACTAATAACAGAATTGCTAGTGAGGTATATAATAATATGTTCACCTTTTTACCTACCGTTTCGGTAAAAAAAGCAGATGGAACCTATTCTGAAGATCCAACCCGTACTAAAGGTACTGGTGGCTATTACAATCCGGTTGCTTTGCTAAACCAAAATACAATCCAGGGCAAAACCAATCTTTACCAGGTAAACGGTTCAGTAAAAGTTAATTTGCTAAAAGGATTTGACTTTACCACTTTAGTTTCTTTACAGAAAGAGCAAATTGATGAAAATTTGTATCACAACAGAACTTCAATGCTTTCTCAAGGATTGAAGGGCTACGCACAGCGTTCCTCTATAACCAACACCCAAAAGGTAATGGAAGGTTATTTTAATTATGATAAATCTTTTGGTGAGCATAACCTTAAATTTCTTGCAGGTTACTCTTGGCAAGAAAACAGGGATGGCGATGGCTACCAGGCAACTGGACAGGATTTTGTTTCTGATGATCTTTTATGGAATAACTTAGGTTTAAGTAATGGTAACGGTACTACGGTTGTTAATTATGGCACAAATTACATTTCTACCTTGCGCTTAATTTCATTTTATGGAAGGATAAACTATGATTATAAAGGTAAGTACCTATTGCAGGGAACGCTTCGCCGTGATGGTTCTTCTGCTTTTGGTATAAATAACAGATGGGGAATGTTCCCTTCAGTTTCTGCCGGATGGAATATTGACAAAGAAGACTTTATGCAAGACGTAGATTTTGTGAGTGCATTAAAGCTTCGTGCAGGTTATGGTGTTTCTGGTAATTCTATTGGGTTTAATGCCTATACTGCTAGATTGGTTTACGGAACTTCTGGATATTTTTATTACAATGGTAAGTGGGTAACTGCAATTGGCCCAACTCAAAATGAAAATCTTGATTTGAAATGGGAACGTACGGCAACAATCAACCTTGGGCTTGATTTTGATTTGTTTAAAGGCAAATTGTCTGGGTCACTTGATGTATATGATAAGAAAACAACGGATTTGATTGCGCCGTATACAGTTTCTCCTACGGTATTTCCTATCAATCAGTTAACTGCTAATGTTGGCTCTATGCAAAATAGAGGGATAGAACTTGCATTAAAAACTACTCCGGTAAGAACTAAAGATTTTACCTGGACTACTGCAATCAACTTATCACACAACAAAAATGAGATTACCTCTATTTCTGGTGGCATATTTAAAGCTAACGAATTTTATACGGCTAATTTTGGTGGCCGCGGCCAGTCGGGTATCAATGGTTTCCAGATCATAAAAGAAGGATTACCATTGGGATCTTTTTATACCCTAAAATATGCGGGTAAAGATGAACAAGGTGTATCCATGTTCTATGATAGAAATGGAAATGCATCAACGGATAACACTGGGTTTGAAAATTTTCAGGTTACCGGATCTGCGCAACCTAAATTATTATATGGATGGAACAATAGTTTTAAATATAAGCAATTTGATTTAAATGTTTTTGTGCGCGGGGTATATGGAAATAAAATCCTGAATGCAACTCTTGCCGATATGAATGCCCCTATATATGCACACCAGACCAATATTCCTGTACTTACGCTTGATGAATCTATTAAAGATAATAAAGCACAATTTGTATCAGACAGATATCTGGAAAGTGGCTCTTATTTAAGATTGGATAATGCAACGCTTGGTTATAGCTTTAAAATTAAAGGTACCCGTGCCTTCAGAATATATGGTGGTGCAAATAACCTGTTTATCATTACTAATTACAAAGGCGTAGATCCAGAGATTGATATGGCTGGTCAAACTCCAGGTATTGATAACCGTAATTTCTATCCTAAAACACGCACATTAACATTTGGCCTTAACATGAGCCTTTAATATTATTAATAGATCAAAAAATGAAAAAAATATTTACTCTTGCTACTCTTGCTGTTTTAACACTGGGAAGCTGTACTAAATTAGATGTAAAAGTAGATTCACAATTAACAGGAGAGAATTTCCCTGTTTCTGAAGCAGCTTTTGTGGCTGCTACTGGGCCTATTTATCAGAAATTCACAAGAAATTTTGGTGTAGGTGTTTGGTGGACGTTAGAATTGCCTACTGATGAGGCTATTATTACTGCACGTAATGGTGGTTATTATGATCAGGGAAAGTATATCTCTTTGCATAAACACAGTTGGACACCTTCTGATCCATCTGTTCAATCATCATGGGAATGGGGTTTTTCTGGGATTAGTGATTGTAACCGCGTATTGAGCTTATTAGATAAATCTGTTGATGGCCCTATCAAAGAGTTGTTTATTAAAGAAGTGCGTACCATGCGCGCCTTATTCTATTTTTATATGATGGATATGTATGGTAATGTACCGATCACCGCTTTTGGTACTGCAGAAACGCCTTCACAATCTACTAAAGCTGAAGTGTTTAAATATATAGAAACTGAATTGCTGGCTGTAGCTGATGGATTGTCTGCACCACCTACGGTAACGGTAGCTTATTACGGGCGGCCAACAAAATGGATGGCGTATGCTTTGCTGCAAAAAATGTATTTAAATGCAGAGCAGTATACAGGTAAAACGATGTATGCAGAATCAGTTACTTATGGCGATAAGATCATTTCTACTTCAGGTTTATCTCTGGTAGGTAATTATAATGATTTGTTTTCACCTGTAAATGGCCCAAATTCTGAAACGATCTTTGCTGCTGTTTATGATGCAAATTATTCTGGTGGTAACGCCATGACGCGTTATTCTTTGCATAGTTCGTTGAGGGCTAAATATAATCTTCCTTTCAGTCCGAGTAATGCGATGTGTACCATACAGGAATTTTACAGCACTTTTAATTTAGCTGGCGATATTCGTAACAATACCTGGTTAGCAGGTTTACAAGTGGGAGCAGATGGAAAAACAGCAATTAAAAATGGAAATTTTCAACTCAACTTTACACCAGAAATTGTAATTACTGATGCTGCAACAATGGATGTTGGGCCAGAATTAAATGGTATTTCAAGAGGTGTGCGTTCGATCAAATTTGCGCCTGATGCGAATACCAATAGTGAAACCCGTTTTCAAAATAACGATATGCCTGTCTTCAGATTAGCAGACGTTTATCTGATGAAAGCAGAAGGCCTATTAAGACAAGGATTAAACACAGGAGAAGCAGTTTCACTTGTAAATAGGATTCGTATCCGTGCTGGTGCAGCTCCAGTGACTAGCATTACATTAGATGAATTATTAGTAGAAAGAGGAAGAGAACTAGCCTGGGAAGGATGGAGAAGAAATGATTTGATCCGTTTTGGCAAATATGAAGGTGCATGGGGTTTCAAAAAAGGAAATGAAGGTGCATATCGTAATATTTTCCCTATTCCAGCTACAGAATTAGTATTAAATAATAAACTAGTTCAAAATCCTGGATATTAATCCTGGAGAATAGATATGAAAAGAAGAGAGTTTTTTAAAAATACCGCATATACCGCTTTGGGAGCCAGTTTACTGGCTCCTCTAGAGGTTTTCGCTTTGCCCGCAGAAACCCACTTAGAAAGCGAAGATCTGTCAGAAAGAAGTAATTTGAAGGATGATTATCCGGTACATTTTTTGGCTATTGGCGATTGGGGACGCAACGGTGAAGATCATCAGATACCAGTTGCCAGGCAAATGGGGAAATGGGCGGCAGCACATCCTAATGATTTTATCGTCTCCCTGGGTGATAACTTCTATCCAAGCGGGGTAACTAGTGAGCATGATCCCCTTTGGCATTATTCTTATGAAAATATTTATACTGAATTTGCGATGCAATGGGATTGGTATCCGATTTTAGGAAACCATGATTATAAATCAGATCCTGATGCTCAAGTTAGATATAGTAAGATTAGCAGAAGGTGGAAAATGCCTGCGCGTTATTATTCAAAGGAAGTTTCTTTAAAGGCAGAAGGTGGAGGCAAGATGCTGATGATCTTTATTGATACTAACCCGATGATTCCAGAATTTTATGCCAATTCAGAATATGGCCCGCATGTAGCTGGGCAGCAGCCTGAAAAGCAATTAGAATGGTTAAACGAAACGCTAAAAAATGCATCAGCAGATGTGAAATGGAAAGTAGTAATTGGCCACCATCCTATTTATACGGTAGGGCCTAGGATTAAAAATTATGACACACTTGCGGCCAGAAAGGCGCTGGAAGATATTTTTGAAAAGAACAAGGTTGATATTTACCTTTCCGGACATGATCATTCTTTGCAGCATTTGAAACCTTCAGGTTTTACCCATCAGTTTATTTCTGGGTCTGGATCTGAAGTTACGCCCGTAACTTCAGGTGTTCCTTACAGCCGGTTTGAAGCAGCAGATTATGGTTTTATGTATTTTTCTGTTGATCAGCACAGGTTTAATGCGAAGGTTATTAACCATACTGGGAGTCTTATTTATGAGACTACATTAAAGAAGTAAGCTGCGGTTTGATTGATAATCACCAAGCGGTTTGATTAATGAAATTATAAACAGGCTCCATGTTTACCCTATATTATTAGGTAAACATGGAGCCTGTTTATTAAATAATTCTTTTTTCGCAGCTAGTTTTAAATAGTTGTAGCTGTAAATAATTTCTTATTAATGTATATAATGCAACAATATTAATTATTAACCTCTTTATTTAATACGGTTCACTAAATACGCTCCATTGATAAAAGTCACATTTTTCACCTGCCCAACTTTTCCTGCTGTAAACCGGATGTACTTTATTTTAAGCGTGACTCTAAAATGTTCCGTTTGATTAGTGAAACTAAGCATTTGATTAGGAAGGCTATACTCATAAATGCTCCCCTGTTCTTCATTTACTGCATAAGTTTTAAGCTTTGATTCATTTTTTATTAAACTAGCAACCAATGCCTTTAAATTGAATATAACCTTTTCATTGGCAATGCTTATACTACATTGTTTTTCCAGATTTATTGTGGTTTTTATTTTTAAATCATCCAGCTGATAAGTATTTATCTCATTAGATTGGTCTATTTCATCAATCATGAAATCATATCCCTTTACCTTAATAATCTCATCCTGAACAGCCTTCAAATAATAAGACTTATCCGTAGATTTGATATAAGGGGCTGATGAATATCGATATCCGGCAAAAGCAGTCAGGTTCAAATAATTGGTTACCCATTTGATTTTTGCGTTTTGCAGTTCATATCTGCTCATTGTACCTACATCATATTTACTTTTAACCTTACTCAAAGAATCACTTACCGCTGTCAAATCCTTGCTGATATAAGGTTGTAAAATGCTAAGTTCATAATGGTTCATCAAATATTCTAAGGTAGATACTGCACGCTCACCATCTATTTTATAAATCTTTTTGACCGGGATCAGCTTACCGTTATCAAAAGCATGGTTTCTTTTTAAAATACGGATCAAAATGTTTTTCTGCGCATACATAGAAACCGAAAAAGCACTTTGAGGTCCATAGATTGATAATAAAGTAACCAGACACAGAGAAATTGGTATGAGTTTGATGTTTTGCTTTTTGGAGACCAGGAAGTAGATCGTAATAAACAATAACCAGCAAGCCAGTACAATTAAGAAATACCGGTATTCTGTAATTCCATAATTAAATATGCGTGTTCCAATCGCTAAAAATAATAAGATGAGCAAAGGCAGCATGAGGAAATAAAAGCTGCGCGCGTAAGTTTTTATCCATTTATTTTCTTCCTGATCTTTGATCGGGAAAACCAGTAAAATCGAGAGAATACCGAAAACAGCGTAACCTAAAATTAGGTTTGATGCCATCCCTTTTGGTAAACTCCATTGAACCAGTATTTTAATTTCATAGGCCAGTAAGATGACAACATAAACTGTAGCCAGGGGAATCAGCACATATTGTGTGAATATTTTTAATCCTTTTGGGTAACTAAAATCCTGGTCCAGGGAAAGTGAATCATCAGGCAATCCTGCTAAAAAGAACAATGTATTAAACAAGCCTGCAATACAGATCCACAAGATAAAAAAGGTATCCCATTCAAAGTTCATATTAAAAAGGAAGTTCATGGCCCCCAATGCAGCAGCTAGGCCAAGGTATAAAACAGTACTATAAAGCACGCTTGTTAAGATCCGCAGAAATAATGTCTTGTTAAATTGCCAGAAACCCTGGATAAATCCTTCCCTTATAAATGGAGAAAACGCAACTAATAAATGTGCAGCCAGGCTGAGCAGGAAGAATCTAATATAATCCGATCCATATACAAACGGATTAAGGCAAAATAGCAGAGCTGCAGCAAATAAGGCGGCAAGAGACCTGAACAGTAAATGTTTTTGCTTGCTGAAATTACTGCTTTCACAAAATAGAGTGGCCGCCAGACTGATCACTACACCTAAATTAGCGGTCATCATCAACCTGATGCACCACCCTTCACCAATCGTATTGATATTTTTTAATTCTACATTGGTAATTGCAGCTGCGGTGCCTATAAAAGCAAATAACATTTCAAAAGGAAAGCGTCTAAATACGTATTGAGCACTTTGCAGTAATTTTTTAAGAGAAGGAAATGTCATAATCGATAGTTATTTTTCGAATTTATGTATAATTATCAACTTGAATCTTGTTTTATATGAGTCAATCTTATTTTATATAAATACATAGATGATACATTGCTGTACGTAAATGCTTCATATGCTGTAAGATGCTATTCGATATATCACAATTTTTTGATTCCTAATCTATTTATAGTACATTTAAATTCTTGCTGTTAAAGTATGTTAAAATGTTGGTAGTCTGATGATTGTATTCTATTTTTATTTCTTATAAAATAGGTTCCAGAATGAAGTTAACTTTTACCTTATTGCTGTTATTTTTTACTGCTCATCTATTTGCGCAAAAGATAAATGGGTTAGTATTTGATAAGTTAACTAAACAACCTGTAGCTGATGCCAATGTAACCCTTGGGTTATTTAGGGTTTCTACTGCCCGTGATGGTAGTTTTATATTAAATAATGTTCAGCCAGGAGATAAGATCAGAATTTCTTGTGTTGGATACGAAACCTATGAATTTAATATAGGGATGCACAGGCCTGATCCGCTGATCATCTGGCTGGAGCGGGGTAATATTACTTTAAAAGAGTTAAACATACAGGGTATACGCAATTACCATAAAGATTCTTTACAGACCAGGAAAGAATTTAAAGCTGTTTTTGACTATAAAGCACCCTCTCTAAAAGACATGCTTGTGGCTAGGCCAAGCCATAATTATTTTCCTAAACCTAACAGCAGGGATGTAAATAGTACTTCTTCTTTGGTCAGTATCAATCTCCTGCCTTTAATCAGTTTACTGTCTTCAAAAAAATCTCCTATGGCCAAATTGCGAAAGAGGCTTCTTAAAAATGAAGAACTAAATTATATAGATCAGGTGTTTTCTAAGCAGAAAGTTATCGCAATTACTCATTTAAAAGCAGATTCTTTAGATCGTTTTATGGATCAATATAGACCTAGTGCAGCAACAGCAAGAAATATGAGTAATTACCAAGTGCTTATGTATATCAAATCAAGTTATCAGGAATTTATAAAACGTGATTAATATCTATCTACCAACAGTTCTGTGGATAAAGGCAGGAATAAGGGAATGCTTATCTAACATCAAATCTATAAAGAACAGGCATTGTAAGAGAATTAGTTTATAATTAGTCTTAATAGTGTGCTAATAATTGTTACTTTCGTTGTTGAATTACTTATCAATAACACAAATAATAATTATTCAATATGAAACATTTCAAGTCAATTTTATTAACGCTGGTTGGAATATGCTTTGCCAGTAGTTTATTTGCACATGCACTTTGGATAGAAACTAAAGGCAATGGTAAAATAGGAGAGGCGCAAGAAGTCAAATTATTTTATGGAGAGTATGCACAAAACGAGCGTGATGTAACTTCTAAATGGTACTCTGACGTAAAAGATTTGACACTTTGGTTAGTTGGCCCGGATCAGCAGAAAATAAAGTTAAATACTGCATTAGGTGAAAACGTGGCCACAGCTACTTTTACCCCAGAAAAAGATGGACAATATACTTTATTGGTTAGTCATCATGCTAAAGACTTAGCCGGAACTACAAAATATCAGTTCCTGACCAGTGCTACCGTACAAGTTGGAAAACCAGCTTCGGTATTAAACGCAGATGCAATTACTAATGAACTGAAAATTTACCCTTCATCAGCTGTTGCGCATAAAGTAAACAAGCCTGTTAAACTTAAGGCGGTACTGAATGGTACATCAAAAGCTGAAACTGCTGTTTCTGTGTTTTCACCATCAGGATGGTCACAGACCTTAACTACAAGCAAAGATGGCGAAATTGAATTTACACCATTATGGCCGGGCAGATATGTGGTAGAAGTAACGGATTATAAAACTGAAAAAGGTGATCACAATGGTAAACCATATGAAGCCTCATGGCAAGGTTCAACCTACAGCTTTGAAGTCAAATAACCATTTTAACGAGCCTGATCATCATTTGATACAGGCTCGTTTCATATATTAAATTCCGTTTAAACTACCTTTCACAATTCCTGAAAGTTTAATATCTTGGCTTAATACCCGTTGGTTCTTCCCCCGTAGAAGTTCCATCTGCATGGATAAAAAACTAAATATGAAACCTTGTATCCTTACTTTTTCTTTATTCCTGGTAATGGCAACATGCTTTACACAAGTAGCGCCAAAACCCTACGGTGCATTGCCTTCAAAAGCACAGCTAAACTGGCAAGAAATGGGTATGTATTGTCTCATTCATTTTGGTGTAGATACCTATACGGATAAAGAATGGGGCTTTGGTGATGAAGATCCGTCAATTGTAAACCCAGCCAATTTTGATCTAATATATAAACGGAAAAATTATTTAACATGTAAATTTGATTAGTCAAAACAGTTAATTCTAACAAAAAAGCAGCAATTTCAGAAGGAATTGCTGCTTTTTTGTTAGAATATTTAAGTAATGCCCAGGTTATCACGCTCAAATTCGCTGAGCTGCCTGCTCCTATATCTTTTATGAGAAGTTAAAAATAGCTGTTAAGGTAAATAATAATTTATCCATTTTTTTTGCTAAAACAAAACCCCCATTTCAACAGTTAATGAAGCGAAAAACAAATCATCTTCATCACCTATGAAAAAAGATTCTCAATCTGAACCAAAGTTCAGTACAAAAACATCTGCAAAGGCAGATCCGGCATTAATGGAATTATTTATAGATGGTATTAAAGACATCTATTGGGCAGAAAACCATTTAGTTAAAACTTTACCAAAAATGCAGAAAGCTGCTACCTCTGTAGAATTAGCAGGGGCTATTGCTGAGCATTTGGTGCAAACAGAAGGGCATGTAACTCGTTTAGAACAAGTATTTGAGCTACTTGGCGAGAAAGCACAGGCTAAAAAATGTGATGCGATGGAAGGAATATCTAAAGAAGGAGAAAGCATTGTTGAAAGCACAGAAGCGGGAACCGCAACCAGAGATGTAGGCATAATATTGGCTTCACAAAAGGTAGAGCATTATGAAATTGCTACTTATGGTGGTTTAAACGCATTAGCACTTACACTGGGATTAACTGAAGTAGCAGATATTCTGTCTCTTACACTTGCAGAAGAAAAGGATGCAGATGCTATTCTATCTGAAGTTGCAGAAAATAGTGTTAATTATAAAGCTGCCGAAGAAGCTTAATTCATACAATTATGACAAAAAAGAACACTCCGCCAAAGGCCGCTACTGAAGCTGCTTTTGACAAAAATAACTTGCCAGAGCAAGAAAATGATAAAACAAACAAACTTAAGCCACATACTGCAGATGGCACTAACGAGTTTATGACTACCAATCATGGTCTTAAAATTAATGATGATCAAAACTCCCTAAAAGCAGGAGAGCGGGGAGCTACTCTTTTAGAGGATTTTATACTAAGAGAGAAGATTACCCATTTTGATCATGAAAGGATTCCTGAAAGAATTGTACACGCGCGTGGTTCTGCTGCGCATGGTGTGTTTAAACTTTATGAATCGCAATCTGAGTTCACTAAAGCTAATTTCCTGAATGATACCGAAACAGAGACTCCTGTATTTGTAAGATTCTCTACAGTTGCTGGCTCCAGAGGGTCTACAGATCTTGCACGTGATGTAAGAGGATTTGCGGTGAAGTTTTATACACAGGAAGGCAATTTTGACCTGGTTGGAAACAATATGCCAGTATTTTTTATACAAGATGCGATCAAGTTTCCAGATCTGATTCATGCTGTAAAGCCAGAACCAGATAACGAAATACCACAGGCTGCTTCTGCTCATGATACTTTTTGGGATTTTATTTCTTTAATGCCAGAGTCTGCGCATATGATCATGTGGGCAATGAGTGACCGTGCTTTGCCAAGAAGTTATAGAATGATGGAAGGATTTGGCGTACACACGTTCCGCTTTGTTAATGCAGCAGGTGAGTCAAACTTTGTGAAATTTCATTGGAAACCTTTACTTGGTGTTCATTCTGTGGCTTGGGATGAAGCGCAGAATATTTCTGGAAAAGATCCTGATTTCCACCGCCGTGATTTATGGGATGCGATTGAATCTGGTGCATTTCCAGAATGGGAATTAGGTGTGCAAATTGTACCAGAGTCTGATGAGTTCAAGTTTGAATTTGATTTATTGGACCCTACAAAATTAATTCCTGAAGAACTGGTTCCTGTTCAAAGAATCGGCAAAATGACACTTAACCGTAATCCTGATAATTTCTTTGCAGAAACTGAGCAGGTTGCTTTTCATGTTGGACATGTTGTACCAGGAATTGATTTTACAAATGATCCGTTGTTACAGGGAAGACTTTTTTCTTATACTGATACGCAGCTTATCCGTTTAGGCGGACCAAATTTCCATGAGATACCAATTAACAGGCCAGTAGTTCCTGTCCATAATAATCAGCGTGACGGGCATATGCGTCAAACCATTAATGCGGGTAAGGTAAGTTATAGCCCAAATTCATTAGGTAATAATTACCCTGCACAGGCTACTGCCGCTGAAGGTGGATTTACAAGTTATGCTGAAAGAATTGATGCCAGAAAAGTAAGAGCAAGAAGTAAAAGCTTTCTGGACCACTTTAGCCAGGCGAGATTGTTTTTTAACAGTCAGTCTGATCCTGAGAAAAACCATATTGTTGATGCGCTTACTTTTGAATTGGGTAAGGTTAAAACAATTGAGATTAGAGTACGGATGCTTGGAATACTTTCTAAGATTGATGATAGTTTAGCTAGTCAGGTTGCGTATGGCCTTGGCTTATCTGTTCCACAAGAACCAGAACAGCCAATTAATAAAAGTATCCCGGCAGATGGTGATCCTGCAGATTATGAATCAATCGATGTAGAAGGTTCGCTAATTAAATCTGAAGCGCTTAGTATGGCTGCAACAGTGAAGGATACGATTGTAAGCAGGAAAATTGCATTTCTTGCAGCTGATGGAGTAGATGAAAAGTCATTAACTGAAGTTAAAAATGCATTAGAAGCAGCAGGTGCAATTGTTGAAATCATTGGACCTAGATTAGGAGAGTTAATAGCAGTTGATAATTCAAAAATTCCTGTTGATCAAAGTTTTCTGACAGCAGCATCTGTTTTATTTGATGCAGTTTATGTACCAGGTGGTACTAACAGTGTTGCTTCAGTTGAAGCTGATGCCGATGCCGTGCATTTTTTAAATGAAGCATTTAAACATTGTAAAGCTATAGCAGCTGATGAGCAAGCACTTCAGGTAATAGAAGCTACTTATTTCAGTAAAAAACTTCCTGATGATTTTAGTGATGAAACTGTATTAAAAGAAGGTTTGATTATAAGTAGTGATCCAGCTAAACTGGCAAAACAATTTATCTCTGCCATCGCACAGCACAGATTCTGGGAAAGAGAAAAACCTAGAAAAATACCTGCATAAATCTTTTAAATCACTAGTATATAAAATAAGTGCCCAACATTTTGTAAGCCCCCATAAAGCATCTAACTTTTTGGGGGCTTGCATTTTTAAATACTTATTGAAGATATTTCAATCAACAGGCTATTTTATATTTAATTGATTATGTTAAACCGCTAATTCTCCAAAATAGATATTGCTTCTTCATTTCCTTGTTGGGCAGCAAGATCAAAAACTGACAGACCTCTTGTATCAGTTAATTGTTTATTTGCACCCGCAGTTAAAAGCAGTTTAAGAATCTCATTTCTACCAAACATAGCCGCAAACATTAATGCTGTGCCGCCGTTACCATGTTGCAAATCTAAATTTGCCCCATTTTCGATGAGCAATTGAGCAATAGATAAATATCCTTTAAATGCTACGCCCATTAAGGCCGTGTTACCACCTAAATCTTGTGCATTAACATTTGCTCCAGATTCTAATAAAAGTTTTGCTGCCTCGTACTTGTTATTATAACATGCAATGATCAGCGGTGTATAGCCTTTCTCATCAACAATGTTCAGATTCGCTTTTTGCCGGATAAGTTCATTAATCACTTCTATTTCTCCTAAACGCGCTGCATGAATGATAACTTCAGTGTGGTTGATCATAAGTAAATGTTATATTTTATAGTAAATTCTTGAAATAATTATTGCTTATAACCCATTTGATAACTAAAGTGTTTTAATAATAATGGTCATTACTATAAAATAATTGAAGCAGTTGAATTGTGTAAATGCGATGCAATAGGAGAGAGGATTTAAGATGTATCTAAACAGGCAGTTAGAGGCAATAATAAATATAAAAAACACCCGTCTCTTTTTGCAGATCCAAAATAGTATCAAATTTTTTGGGAATGCATTTTCAGAAACGGGTGTTGTGGTTAATAATAAATAAGCTTATCTGTTAAATACTTTTAGTTTTACGCCCACTTCAAAAGTTCCATTCGTATAAGTTCTTAGCGCACCCGTTTCAATGTTATAAGAAATATTAAAACCAAAAGTTTGCTGATTCATACCCAAACCAAATCCTAAACTTTGGCTGCTATGATAAATCGTTTGAAAGAATAAACCATACTTGTCCATATTAAAGTTTGCACCTGCATCAATAATATCTGAATGACCTTTTACTATGCGTAATCCAACAAGTGGCTCCAGTTTAAATGCCTGATCATCACCTACTGGGATCTTATAGCTAGCGATACCAACAAATAGCAACCTATCTGCATCAAAGCGATCATTAGCGCTTTTAAAAAAAGTAGTTTTCATGTTAGGGAGCGCTGCACCTACATAGAGGTTATTGCTTGAATAAGCTGCGCCAAAATCACTGTCTAAATAAGGTTTTAACTGGTTATACTGGTCAATTTCCGGATCAGATCCATCTCCGTTAATATTGCTGTAATCTACTCTTGTACCATTTACCCCTAATGATAAACCAAAGCTTAAATGCTGGTTATCACCTTCCAGCTTTAAGTGATAAGCATAGGTAGCCATTACCCTTGTCGATTTGAGTAATCCAGCCTCTTCATTTACAACGTTCAGTCCTAAACCCACTTTGTCAGTAGCCTGGATATCTGCAGTTAGCAATGCAGTTTTAGGTGTGCCTTCAAAACTGCTCCATTGCTGTCGGTAACCCACATTAAAATCCAGCCCTTTAGATAACCCGGCCATTGCCGGGTTATAGATGTATTTGTTTTGGAAATACATGTTCTGGAAAGTGTTTAACTGAGCTTTACTATAAAAGGACGAGCCCAGTAAAAGTATAGTTGCCAGCATGGTCTTTACCATTTTATTTGATTTATCCGTTGTGTGATTCTTCATAATGCTCTTAATTCTTTTCATCTTTTCGCTGTACAAACTGTTTCTAATTGCTTCTGAGCAGGGTAATAAATCCTTTAAATTTAGGTAAGCCCGGACCCAGATCTACAGTGTAGAAATAGGTTCCCTGGGTTAGTGGTACCCCTCTGAGCGTACCATCCCAATCATTTCCGTAACCTCGTTTGCTGTATACGGTTCTGCCGGCACGATCATAAATCGTTACCGAATTGTTAGGATAAAGCTGGATATCTTTAATCACCCAGGTATCATTCTTACCGTCTCCATTTGGTGTAAGAATATTGGTAGCTGTAATAGATGCTGCCGGTTCTCCTCTATATACTGTTACAGTGTAAGTATTTCTGGTTACACCATCTTGCGCGGTAACTACAATATTGATCGTGTTACTACCAACCCTTAGCGGAACACCAATTGAAGGAGTTCCATTAGAAGCAACAGATCCGTCAATTTTAGCCGTAGCTGTTGGATCAAATGTTAAGGTAAAGCTGATATTGCTTACTGCATTGTCTACTGAGGTTGTATAGCTGCGGGTTCCGGCTGCAAACGCTGGAGACAGGGTGCCTGCATTAATGGTTAGGTTAGATACATTATTTCCGTTTAGCGGTAGAACAGTTAGCGTACCGTTTACATAGTTGAAACTATAATCAGCTGAAGCCGCCCCATTAACAGTTATCGGATAATTACCAGGTACAGAAGTTGCGTTAGCTGCGCTGGTCGTACTTGGCTGAGTTGATAATTTGGCTGCATTATCTCCGTTCACAAATCCCGTGTAAAGAACAGTGAATGTTGGGTTGGCTGCGCCATAATTTCTGCTTTTGTTTTCTGCTGTAATGGTCAGCACTGCTTTGGTTATGGTTAACGTAGCTGGCACATAAACAATGTCATAATTAGGAATAGTTGCTCCGCTTACGGTGATCGGGTAGGTGCTCACTCCAGAAGCTGCTGTAGCAACTGTGCTAATCACTGGTGGTGTTGTAAAGTTAGACTGGCTTTCTCCATTCACAAACCCGCTGTATTTTATCGTTAGGGTTGGGTTAGCTGAACCGTAAACTTTACTTTGATTGTCAGCAGTAATCGTCAGTACTCTTTTCGTGATTGTAAAGTTTGCACCAATATAGGTTAATGCATAATTAGTAGTTAATGCAAGTGTACCTTGTTTAATAGCGTAGGTATTGATGTTTTCACCAGCATCACGAATCAGTGCTCCGGTAAAGGTATCGGCACCAGTTAGCGTTCCAGAAGTAATGGAGTAGGTTAATGCCGGATCAGCAGTCGCATATGATTTGGTTTTTGCATCAGCAGTAACCGTGATTGCTCTTTTACCAATAGTCAGGTTTGCAGGAACGTAAGTCAGCGTGTAGTTGCTGCTTAGTGCCAGCGTACCTTGTGTGATCGGGTAAGTATTGATGTTCTCTCCAGGGTTACGTGTTAATGTACCTGTAAAAGTATCCGTATTAACCAATGCACCAGTGGTAACAGTATAAGTCAATGCCGGATCAGCAGCACCATAAATTTTGCTTTTTGCATCAGCAGTAACCGTGATTGCTTTTGTACCAATAGTCAGGTTTGCAGGAACGTAAGTTAGCGTGTAGTTGCTGCTTAGTGCCAGCGTACCTTGTGTGATCGGGTAAGTATTGATGTTCTCTCCTGGATTACGAACCAGTGCTCCGGTAAAGGTATCAGCGCCCGTTAGCGTTCCAGAAGTAACAGTGTAAGTTAATGCTGGATCAGCATCACCATAGGTTTTGCTTTTTGCATCAGCAGTAACCGTGATTGCTTTTGCACCAATAGTGAGGTTTGCAGGGACATAAGTCAGCGTGTAATTGCTGCTTAGTGCCAGCGTACCTTGTGTGATCGGGTAAGTATTGATGTTCTCTCCTGGATTACGAACCAGTGCTCCGGTAAAGGTATCAGCCCCCGTTAGCGTTCCAGAAGTAATGGTGTAAGTCAATGCCGGATCAGCATCACCATAGGTTTTGCTTTTTGCATCAGCAGTAACCGTGATTGCTTTTGCACCAATAGTCAGGTTTGCAGGAACGTAAGTCAGCGTATAATTGCTGTTTAGTGCCAGTGTACCTTGTGTGATCGGGTAAGTATTGATGTTCTCTCCAGGGTTACGTGTTAACGTACCCGTAAAGGTATCAGCGCCCGTTAGCGTTCCAGAAGTAACAGTGTAAGTCAATGCTGGATCAGCATCACCATAGGTTTTGCTTTTTGCATCAGCAGTAACCGTGATTGCTTTTGCACCAATAGTCAGGTTTGCAGGAACGTAAGTCAGCGTGTAGTTGCTGCTTAGTGCCAGCGTACCTTGTGTGATCGGGTAAGTATTGATGTTCTCTCCAGGGTTACGTGTTAACGTACCCGTAAAAGTATCTGCATTAACCAATGCACCAGTAGTAACAGTATAAGTTAATGCCGGATCAGCAGCACCATAGGTTTTGCTTTTTGCATCAGCAGTAACCGTAATTGCTTTTGCACCAATAGTCAGGTTTGCAGGGACATAAGTCAGCATGTAGTTACTGTTTAGTGCCAGTGTACCTTGTGTGATCGGGTAAGTATTGATGTTCTCTCCAGGGTTACGTGTTAACGTACCTGTAAAAGTATCTGCATTAACCAATGCACCAGTAGTAACAGTATAAGTCAATGCTGGATCAGCATCACCATAGGTTTTGCTTTTTGCATCAGCAGTAACCGTGATTGCTTTTGCACCAATAGTCAGGTTTGCAGGAATGTAAGTCAGCGTGTAATTACTGCTTAGTGCCAGTGTACCTTGTGTGATCGGGTAAGTATTGATGTTCTCCCCAGGATTACGGGTCAACGTACCCGTAAAAGTATCTGCATTAACCAATGCACCAGTAGTAACAGTATAAGTCAATGCCGGATCAGCATCACCATAGGTTTTGCTTTTTGCATTAGCAGTTATTGAAATAGCTAAAGCAGAAACATTACTGTTTGGTATAGATTTGAGCACATTTGATGCGCCAGGGCTGCTTAGTGTAATATTACCTGAATGGATAGCGGCTGCAGCAGTGTTTTTTAATCTTACATAAACAATTTGTGAGATCGCACCAGCAGCTCCTGCAGTTATCGTATTGCTAAATGTGGTATTATCTGTACTCACTTCAAAGGCAGCAGGAGGAGTAACTAATACACCTGCAGTCATGTTCACTCCTGAAACCGTAAAGCTTGTAGAAGCAGACGGGGTTCCATAAGTACTTGTTAAAGCAGTAAGTGTTCCATTTGCAGTAATGGTTGGATTCACATTAATGTTAAATGTGATAGTACTGCTATAAGCACTTGCGTTGCCAGCGGCATCGGTAGCTAAAGCTTTAACAGTATGATTTCCGTTTAATAAACTTGCAGAAGTGTACGTCCAGTTTCCGCTTAAATCAGTTATTAGACTTGTACTTACTACCGTACCATCTATATCAACGGTAATGGTGGTGCCAGCTTCCGCTGTACCATTAATTTCTGCTGTTTCAGTAAGAATAACAGCATTATTAACAGGCAAAGTAACTATAGGGTTTGCTGGTATATTGTTATCAATTGTAAGATTTAGCCCGGCAGAAGCAACACTGATATTACCTGCCGCATCTGTAGTTTTTGCAGTAATTGTATGTGTAGCTGCTGCTAACGTAGAAGAAACTATAGCCCAATTTCCGCTACCGTCTGCAGTAGTTGTTCCAAGTACAGTTGTTCCATTAGTATCATATAGCGTAACCGTTGTATTCGGTTGAGCTGTCCCTGTAAAAGTTGGTGTAGTAACGCTCGTGATCTTATCACTGTTAGAAACACCACTATCACTGGCAGCTGCAAGATTAGGAGTAGAAGGTGCAGCTGGTGCCTGTGTATCAAAAGATAATGATGGTGAAGTCCCAGCACCACCATTATTACCAGCGCCATCAGTATAAGAAGCAGCGGCAATAGTAATACTTGCTGTTCCGTTGTTCACTCCGGCTGTTGGTGTAAAGGTTGCAGTTCTGGTTAATCCTGTTCCAGAGATCGCACTTAATGTGCCTCCGGAAACAGTTACATCACCAGCTGTGCCATTCCAGGTAAATGTTGTTCCCGGGGCTTTGCTAAAAGTAAAGGTGATGGTGGCTGTTTCTCCAATTTTTAATGCGCTTACATTACTTGTAATGGCTACAGTTGGGGCGGTTGTATCAATAGTTACCGATAAACCAGGGGATGAAACGCTGACATTACCAGCTGCGTCAGTTACTTTCGTAGTAATGGTATGAACACCCGGAGCAAGTGTGGAAGAGGTAACCGACCAGTTTCCACTGCCATCTGCCGTCGTAGTTCCAAGCACCGTTGTGCCATCGGTATCATACAGCGTAACTGTATGATTAGCATCAGCTGTACCTGTAAAAGTAGGCGTAGTTACACTGGTAATATTATCACTGTTAGAAACCCCGCTATCGCTGGCAGCTGCCAGGTCAGGCGTAGAAGATGCTACCGGAGCCTGAGTATCAAAAGATAGTGATGGTGAAGTACCAGCACCACCATTATTACCAGCGCCATCAGTATAAGAAGCAGCGGCAACAGTAATACTTGCTGTTCCGTTGTTCACTCCGGCTGTTGGTGTAAAGGTTGCAGTTCTGGTTAATCCTGTGCCAGAGACAGCACTTAATGTGCCCCCGGAAACAGTTATATCACCAACCGTGCCGTTCCAGGTAAATGTTGTTCCCGGATCTTTGCTAAAAGTAAAGGTGATGGTGGCTGTTCCTCCAATTTTTAATACGCTTACATTACTTGTAATGGCTAAAGTTGGGGCGGTTGTATCAATAGTTATCGATGAACCAGGGGATGAAACGCTGACATTACCAGCTGCGTCAGTTACTTTCGTAGTAATGGTATGAACACCCGGAGCAAGTGTGGAAGAGGTAACCGACCAGTTTCCACTGCCATCTGCCGTCGTAGTTCCAAGCACCGTTGTGCCATCGGTATCATACAGCGTAACTGTATGATTAGCATCTGCTGTACCTGTAAAAGTAGGCGTAGTCACGGTAGTAATATTATCAGTGTTGGAAACTCCGCTATCGCTGGCAGCTGCCAGACGAGGAGCAAGTGTTGGCGCGGCGGGTGCCTGAGTATCAATTATAATATTTTTATTTGTTCGCAGAGAGCCTGCTGTATTCGGTGATGCTAAAGTAATTACAGCATTTGTACCACCGATATTTGTAATGCTGCCACCATTAAGTGATAGTGCACTAGTACTTATATAATCCAGGTCATCACTGGTATCACCAGCTTGAACAATATAATTAAAAGTAAGCGTATTGGTGCCACTTCCACTAGTATAATTAACTATCTGATCTGTTGTGCCGGTCTCTAGCCGAAGCTGAGGCGTACCGGTAACATTTACTGCTGAAGAAAAAATAATTTGTATAGGAATATTAGCACTTGCTTTATAACTGCCATTTGCTACACTGCTGGTTACATTGAGAACAGTAGGCGCTAATACCGCTAAAGTTGTAAAACTTAATATGCTCCCTTTTTTTAGGTCTGAAGTGCTCACACCTACACTTCTGTAATAATATGTCGTTCCTGGATTGAGGCCTGTAATACTCGCTGATACATTCGTATTGCCAGTGCCACTATTAATGCTGCCGGGAGTTGCATTTACAGATGTTGCGCCGGCGAGTGTATTACTCGTTCCATATTCGAAAGTGACATTTGTTGTAGCTCCGTTATCACCTACAGTCCCGTTCAGTGTAGCACCTGCGGTGGTTATTGCAGTAGCATCCTTAGTGGTTACTGTTGGGCCTCCTGTAACTCTACCTACGACGCTTATTTGTGGGTCTGCTACGTTATCAGTGGAGTTATTGCCTAGAAATCCATTTAAACCATTAAGTCCGTTATCGGTAACTACCTGCGTTCCAGACGGCTCATTAAATCTATAATTTAAGACCAGACCAGGTTCGCTGCCTGTTAATTCCCTGAGGTAATTAGTAGAGATTTGACTCGCCGTGCGTGCCGTATTCCAAATACGGATTTCATCCATACTGCCATCAAAGTTGGCTAATGAGGGATTTCCTGAACTTCCTATATCAAAATATGTTGGACCTAAAGTTGCATAATTAGGTGTTGATGCAGATCCTTCGTTATCCAGGACATTGGTACTAAGTACTGCGCCATCAACATAAAAACTCCAGTTTCCATTATTGAAAACAAAAGCATAGTGGTGCCAGGCATTTGCCGTATTTGAAGTAATAATTGATGAAGACGTAAAGGCTGAAAAATCATTAGACAAAGAAACTACGAGCTGATTATTTATTACGCCAAATCCCCCAGCATTTGCAATACCTGGAAGCGCGATAGATGTAAACATGATATCATTAGTAGTATTTGTGCGATTCGCCCAAAATTCATAGGTAAAGGTATTCAGGTTAGATATCACGTTTTTAAGATCCCCGGATCTCACATTACTTGAATTGTTGGCGGTAAATTTATACCCTATTTGTGCAAACACCTTGTTGCTGGTAAAATATAAACAGCAAAAAAGCAGAGATAATAGTAGAAGTTTTTTCATAATTAATAGTTAAATACACAGGTAAGGGTTTTGCCAGGATGAAAATGAGTGCTCTGCTGAAAAATTAAACTGTGGGTTTAAAGATTCAGAGAGTGACCCTGAAAAAGCATTTTTACTAATATTGCTTTGTACCATATCCATTTCAAGAATAGATATGATTTCAGGAGTAGTCGTATGTTGATCATCTCTTAATATAGAGATGGCTTTTTCTGCAAGACTGTTAAAGATTATAGCAAAAGGATCATGTGCTAAATCCTGTAGGTTATTTTCATAAATCCGGTCAATTAAACAGGCGTATGTCTTTTTAAAAGACGGGTGTAAACTGCTTACCTCATTTAATGATACAGGGAAGGCAAAAGATATAGAAGGTATATAAGCAGGGTCTATATATAAAGTGAAGTTAGTGATAAAACTAAGCAACTCTCTTCCACACAATGTGATGTGTATATGTTCTGGGCGTAATCTTATAATTTCACTATACAATACCGATACATCGGTAACAGCTGGTGGATTGTTTAAACTGCAGCTTTGCAGTAATTTACCCTGTGCACTATGGTAGCCGATTCTAAATGCTTCATTGAGACTGTATCCTGAATCATACAAAGAAGTACAGATCAAACAGTTTTGTGCAGGAAGCTGATCTGCTACCCAGCTACCCAAAAACGCAATAGATTTCCATGCATCTGCACTAACCAGGTAATAATTAGGAGGATAGTTTATTTTTGAATGTGTATAAGGGATAATTTCACCCATACTCAGGTTGATAAACAACTTGTCTGGATGTTTCCTCAGCTTGTCAAACATTTGGATGCCAACTCGGTATCCCACATAGCCAACAATTATATCCACATCATCACTATAAAACAATTTATCAACGGCTTTGGCAACATCTTTGTCCATGCCTTTATCGATAAATTCTTTTAGAATTTCACAGTTTTCTGCTTCTGCATATGCTGCAAAAGGTTTCAGGAGAACCCGTTTTAAATCCGGGTATTCTCCTGAAAAAGGTATTAATAAACCTATCTTTTTTTTCAATTTGTTTAAGGTCTGGAAGGATAGATACCTTGTGTTGCAATGATGAAATTTGTTGGGCAATAAGCTGGTAATGTAGGTATTAGCAGAGGTACTACAACCGGGGCAGCTAATGGCGTCCCTGTGCCTGTATTGCCTGTGGTTCCTGCTGGTAAAGTTGCATTGAATGGAAGCAAATTAGTAGTAGCTGCAACTGCTGTGTACTGTTTAGTTGGACTTGTATTTAGTCCGGCAGTAACAGTTCCTCTTGTCAGTACCATAGTTGGACCAGGAATATCTGTATTCGCACTATTATCTGTGCTTACAGGAATACTGATGCTTATCGTTGCACCGCCAGTACTGTGGTTATGAGAAGGTAAGTTGGCAGCGGTCAATGTAATATTAACTGCACCTGTTGCATTTCCTGAATAAGTATCACTGCCTCCAGGAGTAGGAGGGCTACTTACTGTGTTTAGTCCGCGTGGTACCCTGTTTCTGAAATCAGGCAAGCCAAATGTGCTTGATCCATTACCCCCGTAAGTTGTTCCGAGTAAAGAGAATAACGCAGCATTTTGCTGAACTGGTAACAGGGCCCCGTTGCATAACGCAAATCCATTTGGTGTCCAGGCTACAGGCCACATAAAAATCATTCCTAGAAGTGGTTCCATAATTTTTGTTTTAGATTAATGTTTATTGTTAGTTTATTATTGGTTTATAAGAAAAATTGGGTAGAGATATTATGATCTAATGTAAAAATGTGTTGATACGGTGGCTATAGAAATACAGGAATGAAGAAAAAAATAATTGGAAGGAGGCGTTTTACGGGTATAAATGTATTTAACCAGTTTTCTGGATAGAAGTAATTAATAGTTAATGATATAAGGAAAAGGAGATTGAGTAGAAATATATTCATTTTGAGAGCGTGAAGTTGTTAACAAATATATATTTTACACTGTTAACTGCAAATTATTAGTTGATTATTTTTAGCTAATTAACATCAATTGTCGTTAATGTAACATTAACATGTGTCAATAATGTTGTATTTGTGCGATATAGATTTTTTCTTAATTGCTCTTTTTTAACAATAGTTAAAATTATACGATATAATTTTATTACCTGGTAATTATTTTAAACCAAGTTCTGTAACAAGTTTTAAGTCGCTCGGTCAAATACCTGTAAACTATTTCTTTAAGGATATGAGAAAAAATATTTATTCTTTATTATTGCTCTGTACAATTCCGCTATTGGGCTGGAGCCAGGAAATTATAATTCCCAATAAAAACATAGTAGATAAGAAATGGATTAAAAATCAAAGCTATCAAATGATTTGGTCAGTGCTTAAAGATACTATAAGCCTTACAGTAGCTATTGTAAACACTAAAGTGGATGTTTTAAGAGATAGGGTACAAGTTATTACCGAAGTAAAACTGAAAGGGGCTGCTTCTCCCTGGATAGACTCTACCATTGTACGAAAAGCGGATCTTTCGCCAGTCTATCATGCTTCATACAATGCTCAGCGGAATATGGCCCTTAATTTTGGCGAAAAAGTAAAGGGGTTTTATTATAACAAGAAAACTGGTGATACTAATAAAATAGAACAGCAATTAGAGCCAGGTTACTTTGATAGTAATTTTTATCCAATGCTTATTAACTGGCTGCCGCTTAAAAATGATTTTAAAGCAGATATTAATATTTACGACTATAACCCAAATGGTAAGACAGGCATCATAAAAGCGCATATTTTAGGCGTGACTGAGGGGAAATACTTAAGTGCAAAATTAGGGGAAAGAAAAGTATGGATCGTGGAGGTTTCTGATGAAATCAGCAATGCTGCGGATGGAAAAATTATTTATCAGATTGATCAATTGACAAGACAACTTTACAAACAAAAGATTTATGCAGGCGGCCGGGTCATGGAAATGACGTTAATAGAGAACGAATAAATTTTAATAAATGCGCTCAACGCTCTAGACTGCTGCACGTCTTTTCTGAAAACCAATACAGTATTCATTGTGCCTAATTGTTTGCAGTTCTGTGCCAGAGGAGTAATTTACTGATAAATAACAGTTATTTCTTTAAACTGTCTTCATAAGTGGGGCCATACATACCTGGTACCTTATTTCCTGTAGCGCGCAAGTAAACTATTAATTCACCCCGATGATGATAGATATGATTAAATAGAAATCCACGGGCCACAGTGCTTCTTGGCATAGGGCCAAGAAGTACCTGGTCACCGGCTTTCATTGTCCAGTTATCCAGTAATTTGTCTTCCGTAATTGCATTTAAAGCCGTCCGCGCCTTTTCTACGTTACGCTCAAAAAGAACAAGCGTAGCATTGATATCATTAACTTCGCCACGTTCAAGCTGATCAGCAGTGATATCGTAAACATCTTTAGTTAAAGTACCTGCATACCAATAGTAAATGGTGGCGATGTGCTGGGCAAGCTGGCCCATGGTCCAGGAGATTTCTGATGGCCGGTAATCCAGGTCTTTCTCAGGAACTGCCTGTAATAATTTACGTGTGCTATTTACTTCATGTTCAAATTCTTCAATCAGATATTTCAGTATCATATCAAAAATTTTTAGTAATTATATTACAACATGAATAACAGCAAGTTTTGAAAAAATGTTTTATTGGAAGGTTAGCTATGAGCGATCAGACCATTCGCGTTTTATACAGATTGTAACAATGCATTTTTCCTGTAAACCGATAAACTTATTCCTTTTTGTTTCTTAAAAAACTTGTTGAGGTGACCGGCATCTGTAAATTGCAATTCCTGTACAATCTCATTTATTCTGTTATTACTATGGATCAACCTGGTCTCTATAATCTTCATTTTACATTTGATGATAAATTGCTGTAAAGTTTCGCCAGCCTGATCTCTAAAGAATTTACCCAGATAATTTGGTGAAACATTAAAATGTTCACTAATTGCGCTTGATTTTAATCGCTGCGGATCATGGATATGCTGCTGTACATAATGAAAAATCCCCTCTACTTTTTCATCCGTACTTATAGATAGTTTTTCTGGAAGAATCTGCGCCAGAGATCTGGCTACCAGAATAATTAAACTATTCATCAGCTGCTGAATCAGTTCGCGGCTATACAAGTCATTTCTACGCTGCTCGGCAACTATACTTTTGACAATTGCCTTTACTAATATTTTGTCGGCACCGCTTTTTAGTACGCAACCTGGCATATTGGTGGCATTGTTAAGAATAAATTCCAGTTTCTTTATCCAAACTGCCCTTTCCTTAGAAACCGCACCAGCCAAGTCAGATTTCAAATAAAAGTCATTAAAGCAAATCATCAGAAACTTAGTCTTGCGCTCCACTATAAATGTATTGAAGTCCTCAGGAGTAACTAGCAACAAGTGTCCTGGTTTATAATTGAAAGAGTTTTTATTAATACGCTGACTGCCTGTACCATCTAAAATATATACAAGTTCAAAGAAATTCTGGCCCTGGCTAAGGTCATCATAGTGCTCTGCTTCCTTATAAATTATTTCGAAGGGATAATATAGATTCTGTTTCATCTTTCACAAAGGTACTTCTTTTTAGCAAAATTGTACCGGTATTTTGTAGTATTCTGTATCTACTTTTGACAGACAGATAACTGTTCTATTGCTTTGGGTAGGCATATCGATAAATAATTTATTTAGCAAAATTTTAATTCAATATATGAAAACTACAGGGAATACAATACTGATCACAGGCGGATCATCTGGAATAGGAAAAGGTCTTGCTGAGGCATTCCATAAACTAGGAAACAAAGTGATTATTTCTGGGCGCCGCAAAGATGTTTTAATCGCAGTTGCACAGGAAAATCCTGGAATGGAATGGGTAGAACTGGATGTAAATGATCCGCAAAACATAAATGCAGTGGCAGATAAACTGATCTCAGCATTTCCGGATTTGAACGTTTTAATTAATAATGCAGGGGTAATGGAACTGGATAATGTGAGCGGCAGACTTGATGATGAAATGCTGGTATCTAATACAACTACTAATTTCTTTGGACCAATCCGCATGACTGCTGCATTTGTTGAACATTTAAAGCAAAAAACTTCAGCCACTATTATCAATGTTTCCTCTGGAATGGGCTTTGTTCCTTTTGCAATGGGAGCAGTTTATTCGGCTACAAAATCTGCCATTCACTCTTATTCGCTGAGTCTTCGTTATCAGTTAAGCAAAACTTCTGTGAAAGTAGTTGAACTGGTACCACCTTGGGTGAGAACTCCATTGTTAAACAGCCAAGATGCCCCTCAGGCAATGCCTTTCGATGAATTTATCTCTGAGGTGTTTGCTTTGCTTGAAACAGGAGCTGATGAAATTCTGGTAGAACGCGTAGTGCAGCTACGAAATAATCCTGGTGAGAATGAACATATTTTAGTTAATAATTATAACGATGCTATGCTTTCCGGCAATTAAGAAATAATCAGATAAAATGGAACATTTACATCATCCGGGCGATCCGGATAACTTGCTGATAAAAACAGAAAGTAAGGTTATTCAAAAATTTTATGCAATGGACATGCCGTTTTATAGCAGCATGGGGTTATATAATTTCTCAGACCGCTGTGAGATCATTAAAGAGGTGGGCTATGACGCAATGCACCTATCTTTGTGGGATGGAACGCGTTGGGCGGAAGCTAAGCAACTGGCAACGGTTCAAGAACGTTTTGGGTTAGAAGTAGCGGGCGTATATATTGTGCTTGATCTGGCAAGGGGGCATAATGATGCACGTAATGCAGGAATTATAACGATGCTTAACACGATGCCTGAAGGTTCTACGGTAGAGCTTGCGATTCAAACTGCGGCAGCAGGAATGCGTCCATCTGATCCTGATGGAGACGTGCCGGTAATTGCATGGTTGCAGAAAGCACTGGCTATCTGCGAAATAAGGAATATCCGCATATTACTCTATACGCATATTAAACATTGGATTGACAAGCATAGTGACGCAATCAGGGTTTGTGAGAAAGTGGATCATCCAAATTTAGGTCTTGTTTTTAGCAGTGGTAACTGGTATATGGGTGAAGGTAAAGGCTTGGCTGACACACTTCGCAGAGCTATGCCATATCTAAAACAGGTAAATCTTTCAGGAAGCCGCCGTTCACCGCTTGGGTTTTTCGAGGTGGGTACTATTGAACCGCTGGACATGGGAGAAATGGACAATTTTGCAATTGTTGCTTTATTAAGGCGATTAGGCTACGAAGGTTATATTGGTTATACAGGATGGGATGAAGGTGGTGATGCTTATAATAAACTGGAACGTACGTTAAAAATGCTTAAAAGTATTATCAATCGTGTTGAAGCGCATCCCAACTGGGCAAGTCATATCGAAAATCAATGATAACAATGGAAAACAAAATGTTGAATTTATCCGGGGTTCCCTATACCAAACATCCCGCATTTCGGCGGACATATAAACAAGATCAGCTTACATTAGGACTTTTTTATCCTATTGAGGGGTATACAGGAGAAGCACCAACAATGAAAGATCACCTGAAAATTGCAAAACTGGCTGAGGCTAGCGGGTTTGCAGCTCTTTGGGTAAGAGATGTACCTCTACGTGATCCTAATTTTGGTGATCTTGGCCAGATCTATGACCCCTGGGTATACCTGGGGTATCTGGCATCATCTACATCTTTAATTGCCTTGGGTACAGGCGCTATCGTTTTACCCATCCGCCACCCGCTTCACCTGGCAAAAGCAGCAACCAGTGTTGACCAGATTAGCAATGGGCGTCTTTTACTTGGGATTGCTTCTGGTGACAGGCCAGTGGAATTTCCTGCTTTTGGAATCGATATACTGGATAGAGGTAAACTGTTTCGGGAGCACTTTGAAGTATTTAAACAAGTCACAAAAACCAGCTTTAAGCCTGTTCAATGGGAGGGAGGGGCTCTTTCAGGTGCAGATATGGTACCTAAGCCTTTTACAGAAGAAATTCCGGTTTTTGTGACAGGTGCAAGCCAGCAATCTATGGAATGGATAGCTAAAAATGCCCATGGCTGGATCAATTATCCACGGTCTCCGGCACAGCAGAGAACAATAATCCAGCACTGGAAAACAGCGGTTGCCCAACATAGCGGAGATGTTTTTAAGCCTTTTAGCCAGTCACTTTATATTGATCTTTTGACTGACCCTGATGCAGAAATAAGTCCGATTCACCTGGGTTACCGGATGGGAAGAAATAACCTGATCCTACTGCTGGAAGAATATAAGCTGATCGGTGTAAACCATGTTATGCTTAGTCTTAAATATTCTTCCAGACCTGCAAAGGAAGTGATAGAAGAACTTGCAGAATATGTTGTGCCTAAGTTTCCTGCTGTTAACTAAATTCCTGCCGTTAATTTAATAAAGAAGAATGTTATTTTTGCCACAGCTTGTACATTATTAAATATCATCAGCTAACATAAAATATGTGTTAATATCTTGCAGATATTTGCTTAAATAGTCTCAATTATATCTATCAATTCTGCCTAGTTTTAAAAAGTTTACGATCATCTCTTCGTTTCCTTTTGTATTATGATCAAAAGGATATCAGTAAGATTGTTGGTGAAAAAGATTTAAATATGAAAATATACAACGTATTCTTACATACTTTGCTGTTTGTTACTGTTTTAACTTATAGTGTTTACACCGCAAAGGCACAAAGCGGTGATCAGATATTAGATGGGATTGGTGAAACCAGCATGATTGCACGTTATCTGTTCAATGGAGATGTGAAAGACTGGTCCCGAAATAATTTACATGGAAAAATTCCGGGCTCTGAAGTTAAATTTATCAATGATAACCGGTTTGGAAAAGTTTTGTCACTTACCGGAGAGAACAATGCTTTTGTCCTGCTTCCCGGAACAGCCCTAACCGATCTGGAATCGCTCAGTATATCGGGATGGATCTATTTGCGTTCTACGCAACCTGGGCAGCATTTTTTTGATTTTGGAAAGGATGATACCAAACATTTTTTTTCAGCCCCTGCCGGTACAAAGGCCCAAAAAGGCTATCAGGCATTTATCACCACAGAAAAAGGCAATAAAAATGGAGTCGTTTCTACAGCTATAGAATTGAATAAATGGGTTCATCTTGCCATCGTAATTGATATTCCTTCAAAATCCATGATTACCTACGTAGATGGTAAGCCTGTAGGCCAGTCCAAAGATGTTCCACAGGAGTTAACAGCGGTATTCGGTCAGCAAGCAGGCAACAAAAATCTGCTTTATATCGGGAAATCGCTGATTCCAGGAAATCCATCTCTTAATGCCCTGATCCATGATTTTCGTATTTACCGTGTTCCACTGAGTAAAGTCCAGGTTGCCGGAATTTATAATAATGCCTTAAAAGGTACACAGGAAAACTCCGTAAATGTTGGGAAGCCTGAAGATGATCTTCCACAATTTTCTGCAACCGCGCCACAGCTATATAATCCTTATTTAGTTCAGGTATCCGATGTGAAAGTAGAAACAGAAGTTGGGAATTTGCCGCGGTTACCAAGTTATGTTCAGGGAAGTTATAAAAATGAAATAAAAGGTCCTGCAGTACGTGTATTGTGGCCTTCTGCTACAGACAATGCCGATGTTGTTAAACCCGGACAGTATACTATTACCGGACGCGTTGCAGGAACAACATTTAAACCAAAAGCATTAATCACTGTAAAGGCGTCTTCTCAATCAGCAACGCCAGTTTCAAAGCTGCAAGCTTTTAATTTAGACCAGGTTTCTCTGGAAACTGATGCCCATGGCCACGAAACCAAGTTTATAGAAAATCGTGACAAGTTTATCAAAACATTAGCGACAACCGATCCTAACTCTTTTCTTTATATGTTCCGTCATGCTTTTGGCCAGAAACAGCCGGATGGTGCAAAACCTTTGGGTGTATGGGATAGTGAGGATACTAAATTAAGGGGACATGCTACTGGTCACTATCTTTCTGCAATTGCACAAGCGTATGCAGGCACAGGATATGACAAGGAATTGCAAGCTAATTTCTCTAAAAAAATGGATTACATGGTCAATACACTCTATGAGTTATCCAAATTGTCTGGTATACCAGCAACAGCAGGAGGGCCGTATGTGGCCGATCCCTCGGCTGTGCCTCATGGTTCCGGAAAATCAGATTTTGATTCAGATCTTTCTCAGGCAGGCATCCGTAATGATTATTGGAATTGGGGAAAAGGATTTATCAGCGCTTATCCCCCTGATCAATTTATCATGTTAGAAAGTGGGGCTAAATACGGTGGGCAAAAGAACCAGGTTTGGGCACCATACTATACCTTGCATAAGATTTTAGCCGGTTTAATTGATGTATATGAAGTAAGCGGTAATAAAAAAGCACTGGAAATCGCTGCCAATATGAGTGATTGGGTGTATATCAGACTCAATAACTTGCCTCAGCAGACGCTGATCAAGATGTGGAATACCTATATTGCAGGCGAGTTTGGGGGTATGAATGAGTCAATGGCCCGTTTATACAAGATTACAGGTAATCCTAATTATCTAAAAACAGCTCAATTATTTGACAATATCAAAGTGTTCTTTGGTGATCCTGCACATTCACATGGACTAGCCAAAAACGTAGATATTTTTCGCGGATTACATGCCAATCAGCATATCCCTCAAATTGTAGGAAGTATTGAAATGTACAATGTGTCTAATAAGCGAGAATATTACAGGGTGGCGGATAATTTCTGGTATAAAATAGTCAATGATTATATGTACAGCATAGGAGGGGTCGCAGGTGCACGTAATCCAGCTAATGCAGAATGTTTTGTGAGTCAGCCAGCAACATTGTATGAAAATGGTTTCTCAGAAGGTGGTCAGAACGAAACTTGTGCCACTTACAATATGTTAAAATTAACCAGCGACCTGTTTCTTTTCGATCAGCGGGCAGAGTTGATGGATTATTATGAGCGTGGATTATATAATGATATTTTAGCTTCTGTAGCGGAGCATAGCCCTGCTAACACCTATCATATGCCTCTAAGACCAGGTTCTATCAAACAATTTGGTAATCCCGATATGAAAGGTTTTACCTGTTGCAATGGTACAGCGATAGAAAGCAGCACCAAACTGCAAAATTCAATTTACTTTAAAAGTAAGGATAATAAGGCGCTTTATGTGAATCTATACATTCCCTCTAAACTGGAATGGACAGCACGCAAAGTAACTATAGAGCAGACAACAAATTTTCCTAAAGAAGATCACACTTGTCTCACTATTAAAGGGAGTGGTAAATTTGATATCAATGTGCGTGTGCCGGGCTGGGCCACTAAAGGATTCTTCGTGACCATCAATGGAATAAAAGAAAAATATGATGCCAAGCCTGGAACTTACCTTAAAATAAGCCGTAAATGGAAAGATGGCGATCGTATAGAATTGAAAATGCCTTTCCAGTTTCATCTTGATCCGGTTATGGATCAGCAGAACATAGCGAGCCTGTTTTACGGGCCTGTATTACTGGCAGCTCAGGAGCCAGAAGCAAGAAAAGAATGGCGCAAAGTTACTCTGGATGCTAAAGATCTAAGTAAGTCAATTAAAGGAGATCCGCAGCAGTTACAGTTTAGTATTGATGATGTGGTTTTTAAACCGTTTTATGAAACATATGGGCGTCATTCTGTTTATCTGGATGTGACATTAAAATAATTGGATCTTCTATTTAATCTGTTGTCTTGATAAAGAATTTTGCAAGAATGATTTAATGAAATTCTTCACATGATCACTAATAAGGTTTACTTTTTTGCTATTCTTATGTTAAAATAGTTTTACTATTTTCAATGTATACATTAAAAATAGTAAAACCATTTTAATATTCTTCTTAAGAACAACTTTAATCATAGTTCTGACCTCTCTCCGCAAAACCGGACTTTTATAAAGTAGAGATTTTCGGTGTTGACCTCCTCCCTGTTATTCAGACTCTCAAAAGTGGAGTTTTCGGGGAGAGGTCAGAGAGGTCAACCGCATCATAGAACTTGGCTCCATAATCTTATGGAGCCAAGTTCTTAGTTTACCTAATTTTGTTATTTCAGGATAAACACCCTTCCGTTTCCGGTCACTACTTTCACCGCCTTTATGACAAACCCTGCATTCCAGATGGTCTTAGCTTCTTCTGTAGTATAGAAATGAAGGTTATTTGATGATCCAAAGTTTTTGGTCATTAGCTTGTCCCAAG
>Ga0247807_10000223_pt1 | contig 38406 bp, 34 predicted proteins | sample UWRJL074202C1_FD_179931 | JGI IMG/M metagenome (GOLD analysis project Ga0247807, IMG submission 179931) | Plant litter microbial communities from Arlington Agricultural Research Station in Wisconsin, United States - UWRJ-L074-202C-1 | ecosystem: Environmental > Terrestrial > Plant litter >...
GTAGATCTCACCGAAGTCTGGTTTTAGCTCACCACGAATTTGATTGATCATGGTGGTTTTTCCTGCTCCATTTCCGCCTAGAAGTGCCAATGTCTCATTTGAAGAGACGTCAAACGAGATGTTCTGGGTGGCATAATTGCGGCCGAAAAGTTTTGTAACATTGGAGACACTCAATATGCTTGTCGATGTCGCAGAGGCTTGACTCTTTTCATTCCGTTCATCGACTGTGTAAGGTTCGCTGCCATCATCAAATTTGGGCAAATTTCGCCTCCTTGTGGAGCGAATCATGCGACGAAGCCTATCTGCACTTCCGTACTCATACAGAGTAAGCATTGCTATCAAGAAGATTATTTGAATAATTAGATTCGCGTAGACGCTTCCGTAACGGACATAGGACATAGCAGGTGATTCGGCATCGCCGAAATTTCCACAGAGCAAATCGAATACATTCATCGAAACAAGCAAAGCTCGAAGTAGATTAGCACCTGGCGAAGTCAACCCGAGGAAATACTGGACCATCGAATACATTTGATGCTGGCTCGAGTAATCTTTCGAGGATTGAATGCCAATGTATGAGACGAAGTAGATGACGAAAAGGAGTATGTGAATTCCAGCTGCTGCTGCAAAAGCTGCCTTTTTGACGAACAACGAGAGTAAGTAGGTGCCGAGATAAGTGGCAACTCCGAAAAGAATGAAGACACCAAGGAGATATGTGGGAGCATAATATAGTCTCGCTAAATTACCAGTGAACAGGACAGCCCAGACAATGATGGATTGTATGATTATAACCTGTATGTCGAAGAGCAGATAGCCAAGCCACAATGCAAATGGAGATACACCTAGGAAGAATGGGATGTCAGTAGCTGTTATATTAAGAGAGCGGAGGAGGCTCCTCCTTGGGGCAGGATTCATCTTCATATTAGAGGGGACTTACCATTGCAATAGTGGAGTGCTCGAACACGGTTTATTTTTTCGAAAGTCGGGTAGATGACTGCAATAGACGTAGCCGTAATGAAAGCGATACCTAGCAGAAGCGCGATAGGCATAGAGAAGAAACTAACATCTGACTCGATATGTCTAAACGTGCGGATATTCACAGAAGATTTCCGGACTGGTCCTGTAGCTTCAGAAGCATTTGCGAGACGGTAGGCTATGAAACTCAAGCCGATCATTCCCTTCTCGGCTTCATAACTAGTTGAACTATGAAAGAGAACAGTCGATGCGGCAGATGGAGCAAATATTGCAATTCCGCTGAAAAACCCATTCATTGTGTTGTTGCTAATTGTTGCAATAATTGAGGGTACATCATTGACTATCTTACGATTAGAGAGTTTGTCGGATCCAATCGTGTCGGATGGGCCATCAGTTGAATATTGGTTGGTTTGGATGTAAGGTACAATGGCTGAAGTGAACAGAGCGTCTTGAGTAGCCCCAGAAAACTCAGAGACTGGTCCTAAAACCGCCGCTGGTGTTCCAGTGCTTGAGGCATACAGAGCAGGAATGTAGCCCTCATACGTCAGTGTGTCAAACTGGACTGTCCCAGGACCTGTATAATAACTTGAATAACTTGATGTCGATGCTTCGGCTCCCTGGCGTCTTACTACTTCGGTATTCTCCTTGCATGTCCGGAGATCGTTCATTTTGTGGAAATATCCTACCAGTACCGCCGCGATGAGAATAGGAATGATGAGGTTGATACCGTATGATATCCAGCCAGATCTCTGAAGAAGGAGCGTATATCTTTTACCAAAGAGAGTCTGTACCTGCCTTGCAATATCGAGTCCATGACCAACATCCAGATCAATATCCTTGGCATTTATAATATCCGATGCGTCTTCTCTTTCTTCGACTGCAGTACTTTCCTGTTCATTACCAATAATGCCATCCCCAGAACTTTTTTGAACTGCAATATCTGAGCCCGATGTGACTTTCAGAAATACTTGTTCCAAGGTAGGAAAGATGATATTGTAGGTATCGTCTGATGAGGCTTCGAGTTCGAGTATTTTCCTTGTAGCTTCAGCTGAGTTCGATGTCTTCCAGCTAAGTTTTTCACTCTCAATCATTGAGCTACTTTCGACAATATAAGATCCTCCAAATCGAGCTTTCAACGATGTTCCTGGACCCTCACATACAAGCTTTCCTTTGTACATAATGGTAATATGATCGGCGAGAACATCTGCTTCATCTAGAAAATGCGTTGTAACAAGAATTGTTCGACGAGTATGCCCTTTTTGAATGATGTTCCATATGTTTCTACGGGACAATGGATCGAGACCTATTCAACGTTAGTCTTTAATGTTGGCTTGATATCTTACGAAGCTGACGGGTCAGAGGTAAGAGGATGTTCTTGATAGCATCTCCATTTAACAGTGAGCGCCCATTGTGATAAATTGTATGGTACAGTCATTGACTGTCTCACACAGTTTTAAATAACAAATGCTGTAAGAATCTTTGACAAGCGCACAGGTGTAGAACGTACCACTCGATGCTTCATCAATACAGCAAACCTTGGAACCCCCCACGAAGGATATCGCAAGTTGTAGTTTCCGCATCTGGCCTCCAGAAAGTGTCTTTGCTGCGGAATTGGCTTTCTCAGTCAGATCGCACTCGGCAATAACATCATCATCATCATTTGCCAAATCCTCAAAAGCAGCAGTCTTTAGAGATCTCCAGATCTTGATGTGTTCCTTAACAGTAAGGTTTTCCCAAAAGACCTAAGTTGATTAGCAGCTACCTCGTGAGAATTCTAGGAAGACTAACATTGTGTTGAGGACATATTCCAAATACAACTCCAGCCTCATTTATTTCCAATCGCGACCCTTTATCCATGCTATGAATTCCTGCTGCACACTTCAAAGTGGTAGTTTTCCCTCCACCATTGGGTCCGAGGAGAAATGTGACAGAGCCCTTCATCACTTCTAGATCCAAATCTTCCACAGCAAGCGTATGCGTGGTGCTTTTGAAAGGCCAGTACCAAGGACGTTTGCTGTGGTATGTCTTCGAAAGCTTAGTAAAGCGCAATGCAACATCACTTGAAGCATCAATTGGTTCAAAGTTACGTTTAACGCCCCAGAGCAACTTTTCAACACCATATGTCCCACAACCAAATACAAGAATTTGTACAAGGAAGAATACAACATACAGATACCCTGCCAGAGATTGTTGTGGAATGATTCCAGCACTCATATCCCCGAGCGATATGCCAGACACAGGTTCCAGCGAAAATGGACGCAACTGAAACTCTCTGTTGGCGATATCACCAATCAGTGTTGCGAAGGTATATGGTGGAAACACTAGGGACATAGCTAGAGTCTGCGTATTCGAGACTGCTGGAACCACACTTTGGGTAACTACCATCATAAATGGCGAAGAAGGCCCCAGCAGGATAGTAAGTGATATTAGAGATAGGGCGAATGCAAGAGTCGAAGTATAGAGCCCCGCGAGTTGTGCTTTGCCAAAAAAGGAGGCAAGAAAATGGGTGGTAACTATCATAGACGTTCCAGCCAACAACATCAAGAACAGAAGTAATATATCCGACGTCTTCGTAAACAGAAGCTGCGTTAATAGAACAGAGCAAATAATGATGCCTGGGAAGTATATGATCATGAATGAGATCAATGTTGATAAGATTCGAGGGACTTCAGTGACCATCTGAGCTTGCATCAATTCCGCTACTTGTGTTTCTCTTTCCCTTGCCACAAATATACTGAGGTGATACACCACACCTATTAATATTAAAATAAAGATAGGAGCGACGAAAGCACCAACTAATGCCAGCCAGTCCGGGCCGGTCAAAGATGGCTCTTCTACTTGTTGAAGACTGCGATAATCATAGAAGGATCCGCTCCAAGCTTGCTCAGATGGCTTTGAGGTCGAAGCTAGTCCACTCATTGATGCATCAATTGCCCATTGTAGTGGGAGTAGGCGTGTTGAAAGGAGGGACGGTTCTGAAGAGCTTGCTGCGAATACTCTGGCCTGTTCATCAAGGGCGATACTATAAACTAGGTCGGTTTCGTTAAGTGAGAGAAAGATAACAGCAGCGAAGCAATGACTTTCGCCATGCAGTGATTGTTTGCAAAGGTCCCAGAGGTCATTCGGGTCGTCAGTAACATGTGTATCTAGTCCTATCATGCCAGGTTGTTTGAGCACCCCATCAATAATAGGATTTAATGATAAGCCAGGAATACCTGAAAGTGTTAGCAGTAACTCATGAGTTTCCTATATTTTGACTAGATTTATACCATTGCGGACGAAGACTAATCTCTGCGAATGAGCTGCTTTTAAAGCGACATCAAGATCTTGAATTGGTGTAGACTGGCTCGCTATACTCCCGGTTGAAGCTCCTGTATATGGCGAACTTCCGCTGAAGTCGGCAACATTCTGAAGCTTACACATGATTATGGTAAAGACCACTGGGAATATGAGAGCTCTGAGTAGTGTGGCTATTGGCGTTTTGTAGAATATGAGAAGGTTCTTGTAGATCAAGGTGAGGGTCTGGCGATAGATTCTTTGCCATCGTGGGCGATTTCCTGATGGAGCCATGATGCACAACCAAGTGGTGGATGATGACTTCAAAGTCGTGGAGTGAGTAGAAGGTAGGCGTAACAAACAAGTAAAACAGTGTAGAATATGTTGTTGGGACGATATGGTCTCAGGCACAAGTCCTCGGCTACTTGGTAATACTCTGTAGCATTACGATGGAGAAATAGCTCAAATACGCAGCGTCGACAGCGAACGCACGAATATAAGAACAAACTGAATTTGATTCTACTACCAATGACCAGATATTTTACAAACTAGTTGACCACGGCACGCATAATATCTGAGTACATACAATACACGCGGTAGACCGCTAGCGCCAAAGTCCTGCCCGCGTAACTAACTAGGTTGAGGAGGCTGTGTATGTTCTCGTATTGAGAAGCCGATGTTGCTCCATAACGGAATAGAGGTGAGTAACGCGCGAGTGAGAGCCTTGCTACCAATCGTTTCAAACTTTAATTGCCAGCAAGCCATATGGGAGCTTGAGCTGTGGAGACTATGCGGCGCAAAGTATATTTCTGCATGTTGATCATAGGGGTCAAGTGCTTATGTAACAGGTGAGTTTAAGGTGGAATCACGTGCCTTCCATCCGCGTAAAATTTACATAGCCCCCTAATGCCAACCACGCTAAAAGCCTCTAGACCAATAGCAATCATGCCGCGGCCTATTAACTACTTAGATTGTGAGCTTATACATTGTCTTCATCTGAGGTATTCCCGTTCTGTACTTTATTGCGAGTTCGAAAATTACCATGTTCTCAAACACGAGAATGCCCCTATCCTGCTTCGTAACAGTATCCTAAGAGAGGAGCATAGCTTGCAGGTTTGCAGAATAATATCTCCACGCCTGATATATAGCTGTGATATATCCAGGAGAAATGGAATTGGTTCACTTCTTTGAGAAAATAAGAAAATACCATAGTCGATTTCAATTTGAAGCACTGGGTACAGTCCTGGCTAATTGTCATTGCTATGTGGGCCGTCTGTGCAGAAAAAAAATGTTAAACCTTTTGATTAATTTAGGGTTGATTACCCTTGACGCTGATATTCTCCACTTACATTCATTTAGACCGGTACGAGCTACGTCGCATCAGTGTGTTGATACAATCTTTAGGCACAGCGCTGTATGTTCGACCGCTCAATAACGAGAGCGTGTTTCAGTGCTGCGCAGACTATCTAGCGGGGAACATCTCTTATCTGATCAGGAGTTTTTTGCGATAGTTTAGTTATGGAAGAAGTGATCGTGGTGGAACGGATTTGCACAACCTATCTGGCCGATACTCAAATCTCGGTGGGCCTGGAATCTTCACATAGCCCCTGGAGGCATTGCTGACAAGCGAGCCGCCAGCTCAACATACATCATGCTGTGGTTTATAGTGTAGTTACATTTTGTCGTGAGTAGATGAGCCCCGGTCTGCCTTTTCCGGAATTTGAAGCGGTAACTAACAACACTGCCCCCTTCGTACCATGCTAAGAAGAAGAAAAGACAAAAATTGGAGCAGGTTAAAGCTTGTTAACAATAAAGATATTCAACCCGACTAATCATGGGAGCTAATATACACGCTGACCACAATGACTTACATCGGCAGAGCACTCAATCCACATTATGATAAACTAGAGGGAGAATAATCGAGCATCAAAAATCATAACCGCTCACATGGATCTGATAATCAGTGATTCTTCAGAGGAACTGTTTATGCTATAGTAGATGGTGCGCTTTTTAAGAAAAAAAAGAGCCCGAACCTACAGATATTTTATCCATAGAAGAGACCATCCAATTCCCACATGCATGAATGGTGGAATTCCTACCTGCTTGCCTGCGAAGCTGCTTCATACATCGGAATATATACCTCAAAAAAATCTGACACGTACCCATGTGCATCGTCTTGTGCATACTGAGATGTGCAGATGCTTCCCGTGGTGGCCAATGAACTAGCTAGTCAGGCTGGATAAAGACGAAAGAAATTGACGTGGTATATTGCTCATTGTAACATCATGCTCGAATTTCCGCTTTTCAAACTAGAAATGTGAGCTCGTATCAGAATAGCTTTCGTGATGCTTCTTAGCTCTACTTGCATTATTGTCTGCTGCGGACCGCTGGGTTACTTCTGCGTATTTGGCCTCCTCCTATCATGAACATCTCGCAAAAGGAGTGTCCCAGGGAAAATATAGCGCTAAGTTCTTGGACCATCGTAGCTGATTGCTTAAATGTGTTCTAACCGGACGGGTGTTTACCACATTGGAAGTGGTACTAATGAAGGTCTGTATCGATATCAGCAGTTGAAATGTGACGTCTTAGGTTTTAGGTACACGAGTGAAAATATATTTTACACTAGTTTATAATCAAGATCCATCTTCACGAAGATCACAGCCGCGCGTTGAACTTCTGTTCCCGATATAGAGGGTATTTCACTTCTAAGACCATACCAGCACTTTTTCCGAAGCATGTGCGGATTCCTCCCTCGATCTCTACTACCCAGCACCTGAATCATAATTTTCAAATAGTACACTATTTCTTAACCCAATAGACTCGGAGATGGTAGTCTTTTACTCGGACCAAGTGACCTTCATCATCTATTTCTACGTCTTAAAAGCAAAGTATGGACGAGATGTGAGTGCTAGTGGCGACGGATATTGCTTGAGAAATTTCTGAAAGCATCACACGGTCTTAAAAAAACCAGACACTGACAATTCATAATCAATTTGCTGTATAACATCATAGAAGTATTAGGCTATAGGAGAGCCAACATATAAACGTAAAAGCTACCATATGGATGCTTCCTGAACTTGGTCTTATCGTAACACAGGATATCTTCCAGTGCTCAACAAGAGGACGACTATCGAGTACTCAAACTGTTCTACTGTAAACGCTCCTCTCAACTCTATTTTGAATCACTACAACTATTCAACCCTGTTCTGCAAACCATCCGACCCTAACGTCCCACTTTAGCAATGCCTTTACGATATAACACATTGGGAGATAGCGCTTGGCTCTCTGAAAGTAGATAGGTATAAGAAGTGAAGTACATTCTCTAAGCACAAGCTATGTTTTATAATCCTTGAATAATCAAGAGATAACTGGATGGCAGTAATGGACACCTAGATATATCACATTATTTCCCAATAGCATATTTTTGATACTTTGGAACACCATTATTACTCAGATTTAGTTTGGTTAAACGTAGGATATCATCTCTCGTGTAGAGAAGTTGCTGTGCAGACAATCAATAATAAGTTTTAGTCTTCAAATTGTGTCAAATGATGGCTGTATCAACTAGAATTTTATTCGTATCTCCTAGGCTTATAATCTACCATATGCTCCTTCGTCAGGCGGCACCACTGATATATAATCAGCCATTAATGAGTGCCAACATCTCATCTACATCCTTCACCGAATCCGTCAGATTCTCATATCCACCTTTCGTGATCAAGATATTGTCTACAATTTGTCAGCGCTACAACCCACCATTATATGAAGCAGGAAAAGAAAGATACCTTCAATTCGAACTCCTCCTACCTCCCAGTATTTCTCTAGCGTATCTAAATTGATGAATTTGCTGTGGAGTGGGTCTTTCAGATACGGCTCAATGATGAAGCGGCAGAAATAAATCTATAGTACTTTAGCATGATCTCTGGTCTTCTAGGAACTCAACTCACTCCAGGTTCAACAGTGATAATACTACCCGCAGGCAGGTTTCGTCTCACCCTCAGATATCTAAACATCGTATCTTTATCTTCATAATTAGGATGACCACCAGTATCATGAGTGTCCATTCCTAGATAGTGACCAAGTCCATGAGGGAAAAAGGCTACACTTGTTCTGGCCTTGAGAATTTCATCTTTGTTGCCTTGTAAGATGCCAAGAGCGAGTAAACCATCAATAGCAATTTTATGGGCGGTAAGATGGACATCATCCCACGATACGCCATCTTTGAGCATGTTTATGCAATCTAGTTGCATTTTGAGCACAATATCATAAATTGACCTAGATTCTGGACTGAATTTTCCGGAAATGGGGAAGGTTCGGGTCTCGATTCCCAGTCAGTACATATACTTTCAAATTTCATGTTTCTACTCACAATATCACTCGCGTACATCTTGTACTCTCCACCAGCATCTAGTAGCAGATTGAGTTTCCCCTCTAATGGCTCATAGTTCTTCACGTAATGTAGGGTAGCCGCGGAAGTCCCACTTGCCACGATTGAATGATACGCTTGTTCCCTTGATCCGTTTGCAATACAATTCTGCAAGAACAAACCCTCAAGCTCTCTTTCGTTTTTGGCACTTTTCACAGCCTTTAGCACTGCCGTATGCGCAATTGTAGAAATCAAATTCGCCTTCTTCGTCAAGGCAACCTCATATTCATCTTTAACCACTCTACATTCTTCGATAGCCTCTTTAAGGAGCTCTAGGTTCTTGTCTTCGAACTGGAGGAAGGTTATGTGGTCGGAGATCTGCTCAGCGATGGCATACACGGTGCCTTTGGCATTTTGAGGAGCAGCGAGGTATGAAGCAACAAGATCGGTAGTCTGAACAGCGTCCACGTCGTAGAGCGCTAGTGCTTCACTCTCGGAGACAGGTAGGCCAGACCAGATGACGGATTCTGCGTCTACTGGAGGTATGAAAAGCGTGCTCTTCTCTGAAGCGATATCGTAGGTAAAGTAGGAGTCTGCGAGTTCGCAACCGGTTAAGTAGTAGAAGAAACGTCGTTGTCTGTTTATCGTTAGTTTCATTCGAGGAAGGCGGGTTTATAGGAGAATACCGGAAAGGTGCACTCTCGTCATTGTCTTCAATCATTCGTGTTTTCTGGCCCTCAAGGTATAGTACGCCGGTGGCATCTGGCTTTGTCTTTCTGATGTATTCCGCGACCTGAGAAGCTTCAGATCAGCTAGTGTTTTCCCTTGGATCATTCATTTGGATATATACGACTCCGGGTCTGAAGCTTTAAAGGAAGCATTTAGCTCCCAGTACATACCCGTTTAGCATGTTGCTTTGCTGGGTACTTCCCCGCCAAGATTTTATCAACTGCTTCCATTTTGTCCCGTTTGAATGAGGCCTTTCAGTAAAGATCTATGCAATAGAGCTCAAAGGTGAGCACGTAATTTCGTAAAGTGAGATATCCAGAAATTTTTTGCGATTGTGTATTGCCCGCTGGTCACGCCCGGCCGGAATAACTTTAAGATAGCGGTTTGATGGTGGGGTCGTTGCTGATGAGAGGCGGGGTAGTTCAGGGTCGAATACGAAGTATTTATTACTAAGGGTCTCACCAAGGACAACATATGTGTTGCTCGATATCTCGATACAGCCTTTGATATTGGTTCGAGTGTCCCGTAACCCATTATGAGAGTGTCACTCATAAAGACGGTGGAAGCATATCAAGATGCAAACTCCAGATTTCAGAGGCACCTTTCACATGCAAATGCCATTACAAAGGACCAATTCTTTTTTTTTAAAAAAAACTAATATTATTGCTATTTCGCAAACTTGCAACCTCATTTCATAGTCAGCAAGAGATATGCACTGCCAATGTTGCCTTCCAACGCCAATTCAGTGGTATTCAAGCCTTTCCAACTCCGATGCTAAACTGTGCAAACATGTCAATGTAGATGGTACTCATTACACCTGTGACAAACAAAACCCGACTCCCCAAAGCCAGTTATATACTCTTCCCTCATGAATCTTAACGCGTTAGAATCGCCCAGCCCATATATACAGTTCCCCGATCAGCGTGTGCATCCTTCTATTTGTATTCCCACCATGTTGTCTGATTAGGCATCTGCAGTAACCTCGAATATAGATTCTTGCACTCCATTCGCCTTCCTCTTTAAAGGCATCCTCGGCACAAAATTCATGGCTCCTTGGGCCGAAGAGACAGCTCGTAAGTTGATTGCATGGTCCAGTAACTTCTCTTTACTGGTTTTGAAGTTGAAATTCGTCAGGAAACAGAAGCTGATCTCTAATCTCGCGAGCTCATTTTCACTCACACCTCCCACCTTGGAAAACCTAGCGTGTGGATAACTGAGATCTTCGAGAGCCTTCATTGCTACGCGCAAACCCGCCAACAACAATCGATGGCAGTTTCGACGGGTAACTGGAATTGCTCGCTCCTCAACTGCAAGCTTGTGAATATAAAAGCTGGTGGCGAGATATACTGCTGTAGACATCGGACAAAACTTGTGTATGCGCATCAGGTAGTCCTCCACAGAAATCGGGGGCGGTTTCTTCGAGTAGAACTTGCGTGTAATAGCACTATGTTGAACGTTTAATGGTTCTGCGTTATCCCCAATGATGATGTAAGGCTCGGTAGGCTTGATGTGTGGGCTCCCAATGTGTGTCTTCCTGAAGTTTACCCCATCAATATCATTTGATCCGGTGCTTGATCCTGATGGTGTCCGAGGCCGCAGGCTGGCAAAATTTGTGTACGATTTGCTCTTTACGATACTTTCCTTCTCAGCTTGCATTCCTAGCATGTTTGGCGGAGTTGAGTGAGTAGGTGGAGGAGTTGGAGGAATACTAAAAATGTGTTAGGCTATGCCATAGTTAAAAATGGGAGATAACGTACTCTCCAGTGATCCGTACTAGTGACTCGATTCCCGCACATAGTAGCTTCAAAGCCGTGACGGGAGTGAGGGTAAACACGTCGAGGCTATTAGGAGACGGAGGAGTATCATTTCCACCATGGTCGGATATGGGAATGGTTAGGCCCTTATCAGCAGAGGGGTTTGGGCGTGGCGGGAGGATGAAGGTGAACGAATCTGCGGAGTCGTGAACGGTTTCTGTTCCTACTTCACAAGTGGACATGATGGCGAAACAAAGAGAGATTTCAGCAAGTCGGGATTTTGAACGTTCTCGATTGCTAGTAGTTGTCGAGTATTGGAGCTGTATCAACTCCTAGGACCACCGTTGGGCCCGGCTTCAGTGTGGTGGGTGGGTTGACTTCGTGTTGACCAGAGGCGCATTCTCAGAGCGATCGATGCGTAAAGGGACGAACACGTTCCGTATATTATTTGAAGCTTGATCGAAGAGCAGGCAGAGAAGAGGCAGGATGGGTTTTATAATGAGGTGGGCTTCAACAGGATAAGTAGATTGCTAGCGGCAGCGACAACCCAGAGTGGTAATAAGACTGGGGAAGAGCCGTAGCCGTGGTACTGATATGAGCGCTGTCACGAGACAGCAATAGGCGCGAAATATGGCCGAGGACACCCAAGTAGTAGACTTAGACAGATTGTGCCTAGCACAGTAATGTGTTTGACATGGGCTGACTCGTAGTTTAAGATCTGGAGAGTTGGCTCTGAAGTACAGGCCATCGGCGGTACATGAGAGTTGATTAGGCAAATCTATTCGGAAGCTGTCCGTACCTCCACAAGTCACTTTCTCCAGCTGCAATGCAACGTAAAATATCGCCTCTTGGGCCTCTTGGGCACGTTTTGTATAATAAACGAGTTTAAAAATGCACAGGCAAACAGAAGTCGTGATTCTTCAACATTTGCAATACAAGTTTCCCATCGGGTATAAGTGCAAATGGTCTTGCTGTGATATGAGCTCGGCTAAAGACATGTGCAATTCGGGATCACAGATACCTCTGGGATATACTTTCTCCGGGACCTAGGTAACTTAGGCTTTCAATACCGGCGAGGCCCAAATCCCATCGTTTTTCTTGCAGCGAACTTTCTACATAAGCACCTTGTTTCTTATACATGCTGTCCGACGTGCCATCCGCTGAGAAGCCATGCAGTGCCACCGCTTTCTCCTCGACTTAAGGCCACCCACGTGTTGATCCAGTCGTAGCTATCCATCAACTTTGGAACAGTATAATCTATAACGACGTCTGCCACTTGGACAATTATTAACATGCGCATATATTTACTCTTGCAGTCTTTGTCGTCGAAAATAATACAGGGGAAGGGTTCTGATGAGAGAGTCCCCTCAACTCAACGACTACAGCCGCCAGCCGCCAGCTACTTCCACTCCCTTGAATCTTCCAATGCCGAATCGCTGAGCTACCAATACCATACCAATCCATAGCGGAGAGGATCTCCTCGCACGCAGGAGGGGTCGTACGTTTCTGCAGGGACCAAGTCCAAGTGGTACCTAGTCCAGGCTTCTTTTAATCATTGGAACTGCTGTACTGTACTGTACTGTACTCTTATTAGTACTTGCAAATCACACGCCGCTTTCGCCTCGACCGCTTTCAGCTCTTATTTCCGGGGTAGTAGGTCCACTGCGCCGGGTCTGGTGGTGCGTGTGATCTGTTTTGTTCTGCTCTTGGGCTGGCTCGGAGAATAGAAATTCCTGTTGTCAATGTAACCGTGGTGTTTTCTGTGGGGGAGCACATTAAACGTGTACACTCGCGATGCTGGTATTGTTAGGGAACTGCCACGTGTTTCTTGATCTGAAGTCTCTGTTCAGGTCTCCTCTCTCAAGCACGCTTTTAACGGGCGTGCTTAGTACATATAGCATGTAAAGTACCGAGAGAAAAGCCTTCTGGTGGTAGAATAGCTGAAACTTCAGAGCTGTTCTCTGAGACCTTGCGTTTGTTTTGGTTCGCTGGTCATACACCCTCATGAAATTACATACATGGATACTTTGCTTTCCTGATCGCGTTGAAAGTATCGTCGTCACCATACTTCATGGCGGGGAAGTTCCTACTGGTGAACTTAGGTTACTCAGAATCTGCAAGTAGCCGTAAGCTGGATATCTGGAACTGGTCCTTAGATATTGCTCCAGTGTATGTTGCTAGGCTGTCAATCTTCAGCTATAATCGTAAGTGACAGTGGTAGATCACGGCGCCGCAGCTCTGTCAATGGGTTTACTCTATAGGCCATCATTTTCAATATTTGGAAGTTTTGTATGATGTTCATGCAAGTGCATCTGTGTAACCTGCAAAGTCTTCTCGGTTTCCCCGCCCCCACAGAAAGTAGATGTAATGCAACGCCAGTCTCACCTATGCCGTAGTCCAGACTTGTTAGATGTTCACAGGTAGAGCTGGGCTATTTATTCCCTTTCATTACTTTTATGTCTACCTGAGCAGCAACTATCTATATATATATGAAACATATTCTTTTCCATCATCCGACTTGGATCATCACTTGAGAAAGGAAGCCAAAATCTGGGAGAAGTCAAAATGAAGCTTCTGTAGATATCTGTGCGGATGAGAATGAAGAAAGAGTCGCTTGTCCAAACGGCTTCAAGCCACAGTAGTTTTTATTATTCAGAGAAAAGAAAGCGCTGTGCTCTACACACTTCCAGGGAATAGCATGCCACTGCATCGTGGCAAAAGCGAATTCGGCAGACAATTGCAAAGCCCAAAGTATTATACCAGACCATGCCACGTTTGCCACTTCAACAGCTAACTCCAAATCATAGCACAAGGCTGTATGACACCCCACTCAACCAAGAGCAAGCCAAAACCCCGCTACTTGCTCAGAGAGATGTAGATTAGTCTTCTCCGCACATCATTACTTGACTGCACGATCCTCAATCCCACGGACGATCTAGAACGGAACTTTCTCCGCCATCCTATGAGCGGCTGATTGTAACCCATGTTTAAGGAAGGCTCCCCTAAATCCCACAGCGTGTCACATGGCGTACTTTTTGGACTGCTTTGTGCAATGAAAGAACTACTTTCAGAAGAACGGAAGCGTCTCAATTAAAGATTGCAGCAGAAAATAAGAATAAGAAGGGCTTAGAGACATGAGCAGGAGTAGAATATCGTCAGATTAGATCAAGTAAATTCCGTCACAGGACCACGCTGCCAAAGAAGGAACCACAACAACGAGGCGGGCTTCGAGCTTTGACAGTGCCTAGTTGCAAATGTGGTCCTCTGGTAAGCTCTTTTTTGTCATCACTCGACACTCTCTCCCACCTGCTTGCTTTGTATTGTCATTTAAAACATAGGAGAGGTAGTGACTACATTTTTGGAATCTGAGAATCTGATTAGCGCTAATTCTGTATGATTTTGTTGGTAGGAAGAAAAAGTCCACTTTGTTCATATTAAATTGAGTCTCCCCATGACCTTGCGGTCAGTACGGATGAACGAAAGTTATTTGATGTTGATAATCATGAAAGTGAGGAGAAATTGAGGATAAATGCTTACCTTCAGTCCGATATCTGTAATGTGGTCAATTAGTACCAAACGATGACAAATAGTCATTTCTCTGCACAGGTGGTTCAGTGTTGCCCTCGTTCTCTTATGGCAGAGGGCCAAGTTTGCAAATCAGTTCGTATTCATGGGGTTACTGAGCTCTCTGCCAGGCTCCTATGCTACCAAACAATATAAAGTTCAGCCGACCCATGACATAGCATTCTGCCATCCATTATACCATCATTCTTTCATTAACTCCAAACTCCAATGTTTCCAGTTGTAGATACAAGAATACCTTTCCCCAAATGCTTTCCCAAACCGCCGAGAATCTACGGTCATGATATAAAAGTCGCTAAAAGTCAATCGTTGATGCTATATCTGCCTTGTGATCTAATCCTTCCATCTGTTCAAATATTTCTGCATATCATCAGCTGGTTGGGAGGCGGCGGCAGCCTGGGAAAATTAGTAGGTTCTGCGTATGTAGGAGGGAGAACTCTTACAGTGTTGGCGTGGCTCGTCACTATGAAAGTCTGTGCTTGGGTGGTCGTTTTGAGAATAGTTGGAATAGGTAGAAAGTCCTTCGCAATGGTAAATGCAGATGTCGGAAAGAGGGGTTTCGTGTTTGTAGCAACAATCTTCGTGGGTGGTACAGGTTGCATAGGAGCATATCTCCAGATACCAGTTTGCGACATAAAGGGCACAGCAAACATCTCAGGATTGACAGGAATGTCGCCAGCAGGAGCTGCAGCACCGGCGGCAATAGCATTGACAGACGGCGGAGCAGCTGTTGTTGCAATTGGGGCAAGAACTGGTGCGAACACGCCGGTCATTGCTGTGAGACTGAATCGAGGAGAATAATTCGTGACAGTTCCTGCACCTGTCTTTGGTGTTGACACTATGCCCAAAGTACTACATTCATTTAGTGGGCGATATCACACATGCTAATAAATTTACTCACTATACGTTCTTCACGTTTGCTCCAAGAGTCGCAGGTATAGTAACGAGAATTCCTGCTGGGTTAGCAGCATATGTTCCTGCTGCTAGCTGGCCCAGATTCTTCAAAGTAGCATCTGGCCCAGCGTAAAGGCTTAAGGTCCATGCTTGAAGAGTAGAGATCAATGGCGCGGCTCCATTGTCAGCCCAAGTAACCTGGAAAGAAAGTGTTGCAACGGATTGTCCTGCTGCTGGTGATGAGAATTGAATAGCCCCTAGAGCAGACTGCGCCAACGCCAAAAGGAAAGGCAATGCTGAGAGGCGCATAGTTGACTGGGTATGAGTACAAAACGAGTGAATGGATAACGCGGAGATGGCTTTGCAGATATTGTCGTTGTTGTTGTTGTTGTGTGAAATGACGGTTGTCAGATCCTGGAACTGTTTTACTATCCGGATTCTGGAAGTGGCGGGCCTTCAGAGTTTGGTGGCCCCTGCTTCGCCCAAAATAGACGCAGACTTGACATGAGGACTAATGAGCCTCTAGAATACGAGCAATAGCCGTGATTCGTAACAATGCTTCCCATTTCGTGTGAAATGGACGAGAGCAGTGATACATTTCGCCACTGACGCTTTTTATTTTGAACAAAAGCAACATATACACATTGACGTTTAGCGCGCTTTCGAGGCTGGCAGCTGCAAGATATGTGGTCCGAGCGGCACATAGGTTCTAATTAAGCATTCCATCCACTATGCTTGTACCGATGCAAATTCCATTTAGCAAGTCCAACGATGGAGCTTATTTTACGAAGTCTTTCTTTTAGGTTACCACCTTGTTGAAGCATCGCATAGATACCCTATTCAAACATGGGATCCATTAGAACTTTGCAAGATTCCCGGATCCCACTTGTTAAAGTTACCCGCCCCTTGTCATCAGTATCAAAACGGACAGACGGCTAGATACATCCAAAATAATAGGTGTACAAGAGGAAGCCCATTTTCTCCGATGACAATAACTCGCCTGTACTTTGCGTAGCATCCGCAATATGCTATCTTGATATTACCTTGGTTCGGGAAGACGATGCTGTTATATGAAAAATATAATTGTACTGCATGGTTACAGTACGTGTCACTTGAGGAGACATTTTATACAAGTCTACTAGACAAGTTTCAGGGAAGACACTCAGGAGGTAAAACAATGCTGAGAGTAGAAATTTGAATCCTCGGAGGTTTAATGAACTAGGCTGAAAAGTAGGTTGGCCACCCATTTATACTGATACAGTAGTCCTACTCACCTCTGGGCCGAAATTGCTTTACCAACTAGCAGTAAGCGTCAATAAACAAAGTCCAACACTCTACCAAACCTTCACCTTACCCATGTCAGCTGCCAGCTCTCTCTAAAATTCAAGTTGATTAAAATACTTTATTTCACTGAAGTATAGTCGTCATGACAGATAGCTGTGCTGTTGCAAGATATGTTCTAAGAATTTGATCCATTATTAATATTTGTATATAAAGACCAGGGAGGATAATAGCAAAGAGGCACACTCTTCTAAATCATGTTCTACTGCAAAAGAAATCCCACTTTGGTTTCTTCTCAGAGAAGCTCTCTTTGCCTAAACACGCATCACGACAGAGTAATACAATCAACTAATACGCCGCAACTTTCCCACAGGATCTTCCTCTCCCTGGAGATCAACCTCGCATGGGTACTTAGTCACCGACTGCTGCTTCCTGGACACACCTGCTGTTCACTCGGGATCTTGGAGCCAAGTTCGAAGTTTGTCCATCGAGTAAGCATCGTGCTCCTGTTCTGACGTAAAGAACGTCTCCTTGCACCATCCCAGCGTACCAAGCGACTGCAGATGATTTCCAAAAGGTTGACAGGAACCTAAATCAATCAAGATCGGTTGTCCATTTCTGATCATGATATTGTCGGGCGAAATGTCGTTATGAGCTAGTCCCAATGAATGCAAATGGTCCACGGCTGACTGAAGATCTGCTATAAACCGAACCTGGCTCAGCTGCTGAAAGTCAGGCATATGGACATACTGAGTCAGGGTCCACTCTAGCTGTTCAAGAACTATCGCTGTAATCCGACCGCGCTGTATACGGCAACCGTAGTACTTAACAATATTTGGATGAGGCAATTCAGAGATCGTCTCCATAATGATGGTTTCGTTGAGAAGAACGCTGGGAATGTAGCTAGTGCCCTTCATCTCTTCATAGCAGACGAACCCTGGGCGCTTGACAAAGGCTGTATGATCGTCTAAATCAGCGGGCGCAATTGTCAATGAAACATCTGTAGGAATCGTCGGGTAAAGCTCATCGTCTCGCACAGGCTTCAGAGCTGCGCTGTACTCGTCGAGGGTTATGTCACGCTTATTCTTTGACGACTGACCGAAGTAGACATGTTCGTCATGATTGATGTAGTAGAAAGTGACATATTTTGGGGCATTAGTCTCTGAGTCCCACGCTTCGATAATTGTCAGGTCTTGCAGAGACTTTACAACTGGGGGCGAGTGCGCAACGGAGATTATCATAGTTGAATAGGCGAACTGAGGAATTCAAGGCCAAATGGAAGATAATGGATTTAAAGGAGCACCCATAATACTGTAGAAGACTTCTTCTATAAAGATAAATGACAAGATCAAACATATATGCTTGGGCTACTTTATCTTGCACAAGTAGACCAACATTTCAGCCAGGCTGCGATATGCTGATCAGATGCTCGGCTATCACTGTAGTCCATGCACTTTAGGCGAATCACCATCGTTGCCTCTTGAAGCCGCGATGCCATATTGATTGATATATATAACTATCGCTTGGTGTAAACCGCAAAACCCTACTTGTGAAACACCAACAGGCAGATAATCAACCTAGTAGGGCAGCCAGTTACTATCTCTCTTTGTTCTTGCCAACAACCAACCTCATCTGCAACGATCGTCTGGAAAAATCATAAAACGAACCTATATGCCGATATGGTCAAAATTGAGTAAGCAGCTTAATCGGCGCTAGCCCGGTTGCCATATATACTACTTACAATAGTAATCGTTTCAGTGGTAGATATTCTAATGTCTATGGTAGAAAAACGAGTCGGTAAAGAGAAGGAGAGCCGGCGGGTAGTGATAGGGATCAGGGTAGGGATCATGTGTTAAGGCGTGCATGTCTGAAATATAATGGGTGTAGGAACATAAGTATGAATGCGTTTGAATAAATTTGTTCTAGACTGCTTAACATATCTGAAACTCTACCAAGCCCTTCATCTTACCCAAATCAGCTCGTTCCAAAGTTAAAGTTCACTACATCACTATCATGCTTCATTGAAGTGTAGTCGTCATGGCGGAAAGGGCCGCCCGCTGCAAGATATATTAGACGCAAGACACAGAATTTAGGGCTCCAGCTGTTATGATTTATCTGTTTCGAGCCACAACTTTCCGCACAATCTCCAAACGCGCAAACTCAACAGTCTCAAATATGAGTGGTCTAATTAACTACCGTAATTTCTCCCTTACAGACACGCCTTCACTCAAGTCAAGAACTGCAGTGGTAACAGGCGGCAATGCGGGGATCGGTAGAGAAATTGTGGCTCAGCTCCTCTTACACGATATTTCAAAGGTTTATGTTCTAGCTAGGAGTGCAGAGAAGTTTGCCGCTTCGAAAACTTTCTGGAAGGATACTCATGGACTAGATGTGGAGAAGACCGTGGAGTTCGTGCCATGTGATTTAAGTGACATTACAGTGGTAAAGAAAGTTGCAGATGGGCTGATGGGAAAATTGGATAGGCTGGACATGTTAATAAACAATGCTGGTAGGTCTCTGTCTTATTTCGTGAAGACGGACTGATCCTCAACGCTTTTAGGCCTGCCAACGGTTCCAGATTACACATTGTCGCCCCAGGGTATTGAGACAATCTGGGCTACAAATGTTGTCGGCGCTTTTGTATTGACCAACATCCTACTACCAAAATTGGAGAGTACCGCGGAAAAGTATGGAGATTCAAGGATTGTTATTACATCTTCGAGTTTTCATATGGGCTGTCAGGAGCTAGACCTCGATCTCACTATGTCACCAACTCCAATAAAAAGTCCAGCTAACATAGACTCTTGCTGGCGCTATGCCAGAAGGTATTTCGGAATTCTTATGTTTTACATACCGATTTTTTAACCTTCTATAGTAAGCTAGGAAACATTCTCCTCACAAGAGAGTTAGCAAAGCGTCTAGACAAAAGAGGATCCTCAAATGTTTACGCTAATTGCTTTTTCCCTGGAAAGTAAGTGATGGGGACTCGAGGGAACATAACAACACAGAACTCTAGCTAATATATAAATTAAACTTAGTGTCCCAACCGAAGCAATGGACACCTGGAAGGAATTATTTGGTCCTATGGGGTACTTGCTCAAAGGCTCCTTCTACGTCCTCGGCCAGTCCACCACAGACGGTGCCGCAACAGCAGTGTATCTTGCTGCTTCGCCAGAAGTGGTGAACAAGGGCCAAAAGGGGAAGTATTTCATTCCAATAGCGACCGAAGATGCGACTTCCAAGATCGCAGAGGACAAGGACTTGGCGAAGAACTTATGGTATTGGTGCGATGATAAAACAACAAAAGGTATGGAGTTCAGCTTGTAATCGAGGAATTTTGCTAATATGTTTGTCGATAGCGCTGGGCAAGGGATGGGAGCAGAGTCCAGCCGAAAAGGCTGATATAGCAGAAAAGTCGTCCAGTAGTAGTGGATAGAGCCTTCGATGGTCTTGCATCAGATCTAAAATACAATAAAATTGATGTTTCGAATCATCAATCCTGTGGTAGTTGAATGGTGTTTAATTGTACATTTCAGGTTGTATATACAAAATAAAATGGCCGAAGATGTATCACTCTGAAGATATGAATTGGTCAATAGCCCTTTCGATTTTACTACAATCTTCACAATCTCTCAGAGATCCATCGCCACCACTTATTAACATTTGGCGTTCCTCCGAGAACATTACCCCCTAAAAGTTCAACGGAAACATCAAACTCCTCCATTTGGGAAAACTTGAAGTCACTTGAGCCCATCTCTCCTAGCCAGTCATCCTTGTCCTCATCCGCATCATCCATGCCGATTCCAGAATCCAAGAGACCTTTACTCCTTGACGCTCGAACTTTCGTGATCTCTGTCTCCAAGCTGCTTTTCACTAATGCCGCAGGTAGAGCAGTAAATAGATCCATTTTATTTGCGGCGATTAAGACAGGCACCTCCTTTAAAGCCTTTGCCGTCTTTTTATTCTCTGTTCTCTTCTGTAGAAGCAGCAGGACATCATGGAGATAGTCTGCAGTTTGCCTTAGTCCTTCGTCACTGGCTGATAGTGTTGCAGCATCCACCAAGAATATTATGCCCTTCAAGTTTTCGGGACTAGTGATGCTTTCAAGCGCATGGTGTCGCAATTTTCCGTGCCCTGGAGTGTCGACTAATAGAAACTTTTTATGGATCGAATTTGTCGGATCGTTTACTGAGCGATATCTATCCGTTCCTGCAGTAGTTCCTACTGGCAATGAGCATTCGACTGCTACAGGCGTTTGAGAAGTGTGTGTTTCAGCAGCTTCTCCTCGTTCAAACTGTAAATGAATTAGCAGCTGAGCGATCTCATTTAAAAGTGCTGGAACGTACTTGAGTAAGAAGAGACGTCTTCCCAGATCCACTCGGACCAACGAGAAGGATTGAGGGTAGTGTGGTAAGGCCACTATATTTAAAGACAAATGTGTGAAGTAAGATGGGTATCGTTAAGCAAACAATTATTGCAATCGCGAGAGGCAGCGGCGATGGATTGAGAGCATACTGCACCCAGGCCTGTACGTTTGTAGAGTTTGACATCGCTAAGCAATTCGTAGCCTCAAAACAGCCGTGGGGAGAAATGTTGTCTGGTGATTGTGGTTGTGGCCGGCAAGGCTTTGAGGTTAATAGAACCCCTGCAAGCTTCATTTCTAACGGCGTGGCCATGTTCAGCCTTGCTGTCAAGGGTGAGCAAGCAGATGGGCATCCTTCCCGCTTTAACATTATCTGAACATAATTCAATTAAAGAGCTGTCTTCTGAAGGTCATACATTTTAGTACTATGTTTCAGTGACTCTAAAAGACACCTCTTGAGTTTTGGAAGGAACGACCTTACAGAACAATCTGATTATTTGCTATCCGAGATGTCCCAGACCAGCGCAACAACCTCCATCGCAGCTGAGTCTGCACAAAAAGATATGCCTATAATGCCGAATGGGAAGGCTTCGGCAGTGGCTCCCAAATTGAGTGATGAGGGTCATGTTGAACTGACTGACATTTCACCCTCTGGACCCGAAATGGATCCTGATCAGGATATCATGCAACTTGCGCGGATTGGAGATATACAAGGCATAGAAAAGTTATATGATATCGGGAAATATGATGCCTCATATTGTGATGGAGAAGGCATTACCCCATTACATGTACGGAAACAATTCTTCTCCATTTAGACATTGTGCTAATCCTTCTGCAGTGGGCTGCTATCAATAATCAGTATGCAACTTGCCAATTTCTGTTAAATGCTGGAGTGGATGTCAATAAAAAAGGAGGAGAATCAGTCGCTACTGCCGCTATGTGGGCTGCACAGAGATGCCATTATTACACTGTTCACCTGCTTCTACAGCATGGTGCAGATCCTCTTGTTACGGATGTCCAGGGTTACAATATTCTTCACCTAGCAACTTTCGAGGGCAACATCTTTCTCCTTGTTCTACTTTTACACCAGAATATTGCGGTAGATGTACCAGACAACCAGGGGCACACGTGTCTGATGTGGGCTGCGTACAAAGGCTACCCAACTTGTGTAGACCTATTTTTGCGCTGGGGAGCGGATGTGCATCTTACAGATGACACAGGCTTCACTGCGTTGCATTGGGCTCTGGTCAAAGGATCGCAAGGATGTATACAAAAGTTGATTGAATATGGTGCTGATCGATTTGCTGAAACACAAAATGGGAAGACTCCAGCGATTACTGCTGAAGAAATGAAAACTGAAAGAATATGGCACCGGGCACTGAAAGAATGTGGATACAAGGATGACGCTATGCCTTTAACTCTCAACTTCCCAATGTCTTCATGGTTACTGAAAGATAAGCGAGGTTTTATGAACAAATTCTTCTTCTTGTATCCCTTTCTTATTTTGTGGGTGGTTGTTATGATATCTAGTCATATGGTTATTTACGCAGGAATACCATTAGCGTTGTTTGCAGCATATTGTTTGCAATGGCTTGCTTTTCAAGTGATGGAGTATGCTCCATCGGATATGAGGCACATGCACAAAACGGCAAGTGTTTGTAAATTCCCTGTTTCATCTACATGCTGACTTTAAAAGCCTTGGCTAGCAGGAATATTTGCAGGCACTTTATTCTGGGTCGGGCTCAGATGGTTAACAGTTATTCTCCCTGGTTTGTCTCTCTTCTCAGCTTGATGAAAAGTACTAAAATGAACCCCCTAGCAACCTATTCAGCATATGTTTTTTCCAATCTTGTATTTGCCACTATGTATAGCTTTTGCGCGTATTTTTATTTCTGCACAATGGTTTATGAGCCAGGGTATGTGCCAAAGCTTGGAGGTCTAACTCAACAGAAAGCTTTAATTAATGAGCTCTTGGGTCTTTGGAAATTTGACGATCAAAATTTCTGTGTGCCATGCATGGTTCGCATGCCACTTCGAAGTAAACATTGTAAGAGATGCAACCGTTGCATAGCGAAACATGACCAGTAAGTGTTATTCTTTTCAAGCTGCTACATGTAGTTACTGATCATCTAGTCATTGCCCTTGGGTGTATAACTGCGTGGGCGTAAACAATCATCGGCACTTCTTCCTGTATCTGGCCACCCTAGAAATTGGTATCTTAGTGATTGTCAACATTACTATCGGATGTAGGTTTGACGCTAATGCTCTTGAATCCTAGCTAACCATTATTAGATCTAGATCTGGTCAGGGAAACTGGAAGTAAGGAATGTAACATTCTTTCTCCAGAGCTGTGTCAAGTTGTGAATGCAGATCCATACACTCTTGTTCTGATGATATGGGCCGCCCTCCAATTGACTTGGGTCACGATGCTTCTTTTCGTGCAGCTTGTGCAGATAGCAAGGGCGATGACTACATGGGAGAACATGCGTGGTGCGCACCATGGTCATGGCCGTGCTAGCAAAGCATCAGAAGCCATAACCTCCGCACTTACAACAGGCACGACCTCGACGGCAGGCGCTCAACTTGGCAATGGTGGCCGTGGGCCTGATCCTGTATTACCTCCCACGCATGCCCCACACAGCCACAACCATGGTGGTTGCTTTGCGCAGTGGAAAAAGATCCTTGGGGTTGATACTTTCGTTGAAACCGCAATGCATGGTTACGAGGGAAATAGACCTCGACGAAATCGAAACCCATTCTCAGCGGGCTGTGTCCAAAACTGTAAGGACTTTTGGTGCGATCCAGCGCCTATCTTTGGTGTCAGAGAAAATGGCTCTGCCATGTTAGGAGGGGAGCGAATCAATTACACGATGATTTATGAAACTCCTATGTTACATAGGAGGCGGGGAGGAGATAATTCTGGCGGCTATCATAGCGTGGCTGCTGATGACTCTGTATAATATGTTGCAGCGCGCAAAATCCACGAAACTTGTAATATCTGGGCATAGGGGCGCATCGGAAGACTACTTCTTTGATTTCGATATGGTATATATGATGATGATTAGCTACCACGTATGACACTAGTACTATCACATACCGTACTCTATAACGTTTGGGCGCAATTAGCTGAATTTATTGATAGAAGCCATAGTCTTACTGAAATTTTCTCTCCTATTGGCCTTCTGCGTAGATCTACTATTCACTTACCTCCGTAATGAGCTTGTCTACCTCTTTATGATGTTTTATTATCTCTCTATTATGCCTAACCACTTTTACATACTTGTCTTGTTATCTCCTCGTCATCATGTGCGATGTTCTCACCGAATTTTGACTAGATAACAAGGCTGACCATCCCTTTCTGCGAATATTTACATGCTCTTGTCTGGACATGCCATCTCCTAGACCTGACTAGACATCTATTTCATGAGCATCAGTCATCATCCTAGATAGCTTATCGTACGAGCCTGCCGCATGCTCTGCACATGGCTTACATTCATCCGTCCATGCTCGTTTATATTGAATTAAAGCTATGGGATGATCCGTCAAACCTCACAGCCCGACGCGCCTTCGTCCTTGTGCTCTTTCCTGATTTCCTATATTTTCCGTTTCAACTTCCCCCGTTTATTAGTCTCCGAAAAGATCGTGGCTTCCTCCGCTGTCTCCCAGATTTGACGCGAGATCTTCAATGCTCCTTCTGGCATCGCATGACATTATGCTAATGCTGCTTAGTTAGCACTTTTGGAACTGTAGCATATTTCTCTTTCATCTACCATTCTGATGAACTGCTCCCCATTATTCAGGACTGCATAGCTCTGAATCTAGCTGTCTTTACAAAATGAACATAGTGGAGTTGGCAGGGAGGGTATAAAGGTATCACGTCAAAGCAGTTAAAAAGAAAAAAGGGGTTGAGGGAACAGACACGCATATAGTCTATCATATATGATATAGCAGTCATTCGTCATCAATCCAATCACCATGCTCATAAGCTAAATCCAGCATCGACTTTCTCATAACGTCTTCCCGATCAGTCCAGAGAAAGCGCTCCACCGTGAATCTCAAACCTCAAGTCGAATCCAAAAAAGTAGCCATATAGAAGAACACCTAATGTCCAGCAAAACCCACATAAGTATACATGACTGTGAAGTCATAATATGGGAAAGAGATATGCAAGATTTTCCACTCCACAGAACCTTCGTAAATCCCAACAGATCTCAACCATAAAACTCCTTTTTGTTCATACACCAGATATCTGGCAGAGTGTTGTCATCTCAGATGCCAGTCACTCTTCAGATCCCCTCGCCTGCTTGCTTCATCTCTAATACCGGTTAACACAAGCTAATCTAGTGTGAAGCAGAATAACTTACCCTTCCCCGTCGGCCATTGACTGACTGCTCTTGTGGCATATAACCTCCGCCGAGACCTTGCATTTGCCCAACAGCTCCCACGCCATTCATACCGTAACCATAAGCACCAATACCCATTCCTACGTTACCAAATCCTGGTGGAGCACCAAATGGTTGCATTGGTGTATTGATTTGTTGCTGGGGTGGTTGGATAGGAGCATTTCGATAGTGATCCGCCGACGGACTTGGATTACTATAGCCTCCAAAACCTGCTTGCATGTTCGGATAAAAGCTATTCATGGAAGGAGCCGCACGTGCAAGAAGTTGCTGTTGGTATTGCAACTGTTGCATGTTGATGGGCGCAATAGGGTTTTGGGCAAACATAGGCGCTGGCAAACCATAAGCACTGGCTTGTCCAAAAGGTGCAAGGTTAGAATCCATGCTGTCAGTTCTTTGCATACCCAGACCCACTTCAAATCCTGATTGAGGTACTTGGTAAGGGAATTGGCTGTTATATTGGGAGTTAGGCAAGTGTCCATTTGCTTGGCTGTGGTTTGAGCCTGGTCTTGTACGCTCAGCGGTAGAATGATCACGGCTTGGTCCGGTACTCCCAGTGCGAGTTGACAGTCCTACTTCATCCATAAGGCGCTTATAACCCTGAGCTGGTTGAGCCTTCAATCTGATAAGAACATTGCGGATATTCTCTACGACCTGGGGACGAATATTCTCATCAAAAAATGGGGTGGTGAGAACTTTGAAAATAAGGGTCGCGCCGCAAGCATGATCTGCTAGAATAGCTTCGAGGGTTTCGTCGTTTGGAGAGAAGAATAGGGCTTTAAGAATGACGTCGCGAGCATCAGCCTCCAGCTTTTGGTTAATGACCTTGAGCACAGTAAGGTAGGCCACTTTATGGGTGCATAGGTGAACAAGATGGGGGACAAGCTGAGGAGCAAGCACGGTACGGCGATTGGGGAATGTGCAGGTATCAAGGAACCAGGTGAGAAGCAAAGCACCATTTGCGTTGGTAGCCAATTGAACACTGTGTAGAGCAATGGCAGCAGCAAGCATTCTCTGCTGCTCTTTGGTTGAGTGATGGCTCTCTAGGCAAGCTCGCATTGCCCTAGCTCCAAATCGACCTTGTGCAATCTCCCACATTTGGCTTAGCATGGCCTCGAAAATGAAGTCATTGAAAGGCGCCCCAAACTTTAGACAGCATTGCAAAACATAGTTGCCATATTGATCCAAGAATAGTGGAACTGTATATGGATGAAGGTTCGAAACAATCATGGACAACTGTTTTGGGGACTTGCAGACATCAATGATTTTCTGGGCGGCCCAGGTACCGTTCTTATGGATACCAACCTCAGCCATATGTGGAGTAATCTCGGCCAACATTGCATCTCTCATATCATCCGAGCAGTGCTCAAATAATTTCTGAACTACAGTGTTACCGAGATAGTCAGAGGAGAGTTCGGCGATCTCAGGCAACATATCCATGGCAATGCCCTCCATTTCGGCTTGCGTCCACGATTGGTTGTCAATGCGTTTTCTGATATCTCGAAGTTTTGGTGCATCATGAATTCTGTTATGGGCAGGCTCTTGAATTGGTGGAATTTCAGACTGAAACTTATCGTACGTAATCGCCTGTTGTAGACTATGAGTGATCTTGGCTTTGTCTACTTCGGTTGCACCAAACTCCGTCACAATATCAAGAATATCTGCTTTCATATCGGCAAGTGTAGCTAGCTTTAATGAAGCGCTACCGGGGCGCGAAATGATGCCAGGAGTAGCTCCGTTGACATTTAAGCCATTGGTTCCATTCTCAAGGCCCGAGGAAAATGGATCTGGACTTGGCGATGGGAAGGCACCACCATCATGACCCGGCGAGACTGATGGAGACGGAGGTTTGGCGAAATTAATTCGAACAGGACCTGCACCTGGGAATATTTCCTTTCCGTTCATCATTGTCTTTGCTGAGATAGCACTGTCCAAGCGCTCGAAGTTTACAAAACCACAGTTTTTGTGAGTTAGAACTCGTGCGGAGATGATGGTGCCATGAGCCTTGAACATCTCCTGAAGAGTGGACACAGTGGTCGACGATGGGATACTACCGAGCCAGAGAGCTCGGGTAGGTCCTTCCAGAGTGTCATCAGGATTTAGGTGGCTATCGTTTCTGCTGTTTGATCGCCCTAAAGTCATAGCTGCAACAGCGTCTGGCAAATTCTCATATTCTGGGGACTCGGTCATTCCCATATCTGAGATGTTGATGCTGCTATCAAGACGGGAGGCTGTTGGGTAATAGTTTCGAAGCAATCTTGTAGCTGGAGACTCCAATACACCAGCGGTTCTTGCTCTAGGTCTGTTCGATGATGCTTGGTTGGCAAAAGCCTGAACAGCTAGATTGTGCTGTTGGATAGCAGCATTGGTAGCTGCAAGCTGAAGGTGTAATTGTGCTTGTTGAGCTTCATATGGGGTCATTTGGCCACTACCAGTGCCGTACTCCTCGTCGTCTTCATCCTGAGCATATTTCTCCTTTGCATTAACCGAGTATGAACGGAAGCGACTCGCTTGTTTTTGAAGATCGGCAATATTCGTCAAGAAAGGATTGGAGGCTAGTTGAGCCCTTGGAGGCTGTGGGGTGTCTGCTAGACCCAGGTAATCTAATGTTCGCATCTGCATGTCAGTTTCCCCATTCTCCTTGGAAAAAGATGATTGTGCAGGCGAACTTGGCCCATTTGATCCTTGGCTCTGAATGCTTGCCAATGTGGACGTACGTTCTCGCCCGGAAGCCCAGTTTGTTGAGAACACAGATGGGCCGAATGGTCCGCTTGGCTGTGAGAATTGGCTTCTTTGCGGCATCGATCCCGCCCGTAGTCGGGACAGATCACCAATTTGACCAAGGTTTGGCGATGGGCTTTTGAACGGACTTGGAGATGGTGTTGGTCTTGAAGTTTTTGGAGCAAGAGGTGGAAGAGGATTAAGTCCTAATCCACCAAGTCCATTCCCACCGGGAGAGAATCGTGATGGAACCGTGCCAGCTCTGGCACGGCGAGTTTGTGGCAAGTTTTCTGAAGTTGGCAGATGCGAGAAATCAGGAAAGCCATCAGTCGGAGATTCTGGTATGTTTTCACGGAGAGGGGTAGATCCACCACTTGTAGGAGGACCCCATACTCCAAGAGGTAGGCCTTCTTGTGCCTGTATTTCACGGGCTCTGTTGCACCAACTGTTAGCTACCTCGAGAGTAAAGTCAGGAATGTAGACATACCGTTTCGAAAATATTCTGCTGGAACTGCCAAGCTGCTCGTGCGATGGAGAACCAGCCCCCGATCGTGTATTCCCGGACATTTTACCGGCAGAGTTCAAACCTCCAGAAAGGCCAAATGGTGATCGTAAAGAGCTTCCGCTGGAGGCCTCTGTAGGGGATGTATTGGCTGTCGAAGATCCCGAGCGAGGAGGATTGCCGCCTGTCTGTGGCATATATCCTAGTGTGAGATGATCGGATCTTGAAGATGACATTATAGATTATCCGTCCACCAAAGTCTCTCTTATGCTCGCGAGAGATGGCAAAATTATTTGGAAATTATCGCTCCCAATGCCCTTGTAGTTATCGGTTGCCGATGGTATGGCAGCGTTGTGTCGACTCAAGAGCTATAAGCAAAATCTGTCGACGTAAGCCTTTTGATGGGAGGGTCGGTCGCTAATGCCTCGAACACCTATGATGTTCTGCGAAAGGATTGTTATGGTTGGTTCGAGGAAACTAAATGTTGATTCTGGATAGATTAAAAAGACCTGACTCTGCAAAGATCGATTCAAGTATTGACGGCAGAGACGGGAGAAGATCTGTACTGAAGGAGGGTTGATAAGCCGAATGTGTTCGCAGGAGTTCGCAGACGGGCTTGGATTAATCTTTTTTTTTTCTGGCAGGATTGGGATCAATGGAAGAGTCCAGTGTTCTGCTCAATATACAGGCGTCATTAATACACAAGGAGAGGATGATAGAAACGACGATACGGTCGTAGGGAGAGAAAATAGGTAGGGGAGGTCGGAAGTGTTGGAGAGAGGTGGTGAAGGTGGTTGCTCAGGTTGACGACTTGTTCGTAGTGCCGTTTCATAAACCACCCCTGCAGCCAAAACAAAACTGGAACCACAAGAACTCTAGAAGTGCGACTAGACGACGACAGGAAGATCAATAAACTGGAGAACAGAGACGACTGGGGTATCGCAGGTGGTGTAGGTAGGAGCAAATAAACACTAATGACAATCGCATCTGTATTTGCAGTTCGGGTCAGAACTCGTTAGGACGTGAGAGTAAGGTGGTCAAGATCAATATCAACTTCGAATAATCTACGATGGGGCAAGTTGGTCTCCAGCCATACAAATACAGCGTAATGTTCACACCAGACCAGCCTAAACAAACATCCTAGTGCAAATAGAACACCTGGCGAATAATTGTACTTCCGACTTACATTTCTGAGTGCAAAGAGGCTGATGAGTGGCTCGGTACGCGGACGGTTCTGACCCAGCGATGACAGTTTCTGGGCTTGGTACCTGTATTGGCTATTGCTGGCTTAGCCAGGGGCAAAGGAACATCTCTTTCGCGATTCTTACGGGGCCCTGATGCTATTCTGGATGGGACTGCAAGGGAAGGCAAATGCACTGCATCAATGTACTGTATAGGATCCAAAGCTGAGAAGCCCCAATGGCACAGTGCATTGGTCACAATTGAGCAAACGCTGCTCACCAACACCTGATCTGACTGGTGGCATGTCATCAATGATGATTGACATCCTACACACGAGTTGACCTTTTTAGTTAAGCCTCACAGCCCCCTTATTAGTAAAGGGACCAACGCTATCATCCAGGGCCTCATACGATATGTACAGTAGAGGTGTGCAACGCTGCGCCCGCCTCTAAAGGTCTCATCCTTCAGATCTCGTCTTAGTAGCATCAGGATTCCACACAGCACGCGCTACCCACACCAGCCGTTGATCTATGTCTTCGGACGGCGATGTTCAACAGTGCGGGGAGCTTGTTGGGCAAGGAGGCAAGCTGCTGTATGTCTCGCATTCTCGCTTCAATCTCCATCAGGACGCCATCGGACCTTGGTAAATACCTCCTGATGCAGTGCAGTGCTTTGTCCCCAGGAATTCGCGTATGGCTGCAGATTCCACGGTTGTTCCTAGGCCTTAGCTCCCCATTTGATGCAATGCGTTGGGTGATCATAAATGCGAAACACACAGGGGCGCCATGCTTTTTGCATAGGGATACGTAACAATGTTGTTGGTGGCGGGCAGGTTGAACCGCTGAATCGGATCGGTGGGTAGCACGCGCCGCACAGGCACAGGCACAGCATTTCAACGCCTACGACCAAGCAATGGTACAATGGTACAAAATACCAAAGACGTCGAATTCGAACGGAGCACAGGGCACAGAGCACGTAGATTTCAGCACGGTTGTAGCCTCGACCTGCCTCTCTCACTGTCAGACCCGGGCACAAACCTGGACTCGTATATGAAGCAGCGTGCTCTGTTATACAGTGTACGTTTCTAAATGCAAATCCTCGGCCCACACCCGTGAGGCTATTCCCAGGATGTCCATCCATTTTGGGACTGCGGATCATAAGGGGGCATCAGAGCTTGAGGCCTAATAAGAGGTGAGAAGTCCTATTTTTGGCCTTTGAACTACCTTTGGTCCGGCCACGTGATATATACCTGCTGTGAAGAATCATTGTAGTTAGCCATAGAGAGAGAAAAAGACATATCGTTTTCCTAATCATAGTGCTGCAAGATATTTCGGGTCATGTGTGTTTCCATCTGTAGATGGTTTCACCAAAGTTATTTATAAAGCAACGACGAACCCCAATTGAACTCTAGTAAGGTACGCTTAGCGGCCGAGAGTTTCACGTCGCCAAGACCATTTTCAGCCGCGAGACAGAATTTGGGGATTCTCGGTGCTTGGCGCCACTTCTCTCCGCGTTGACAATTAGATCTTCATTCCATTACTTGAATTGCTGGCTCTTCTGTTGTCCCATATGATGCTCAAATCGGATCTACACGTGTCGATGCATGATCCAACAGCTTACGATTGATCTTCCTTTCATTTCGGGGTGGACGTTGCGCGTTAGGGTGCGTTTGGTTTGACCAGTTCCTAGTCCAAACATCCTCACGCGGGCGGTTGAGTAAAGCTGTCGACGCCAATCCTCGCTATGGCAGACGAAAATGGGGACGACGCACCAGTGCTGGTGGAGGAAGATTCTGATCAAGATTCGAGCAGTGAAAGTGGAAGTGGCAGTGAAAGTGAGAGTCAAGAGGAGCCAACAGAACTACTAGTAAACACTCGAGAAAAGAGGTCTACTGCAGGGAATCGCCTTGCCAGCTTGCTGCAGCAAGAAGATCCTGATGATGAGCTCGAGCTGTTGTTTGCAGAAGCAGATGATGATGCAGGATTCGAAGATGATGAAGCAAACTCCGATGTACAGATGGACTCATCTGACGATGATGAGGACCAAGGGCCAACCGCAGGCGCGGACGATTTGGATGGAGAAAAGGAACTACAAAAGAAGGAAAGGGCGGAGAAGTTAAAAAAGCGTAAAGCTAATGATGGTTTACCTAAAGGGTTCAAGAAGAAGGTCAAGATAGACCCTACCGCAACCTCAGCATCCTTCCCAAGCGCAGCACCTCGGCCAAAGAAGAAATCCGAACGCGCATCATGGTTACCAACGGTAGAGGATGCGCCAACTCGGGCTTCGGCGCGAGGGACCACGAGACAAAGCAAGGAGCAATTACATGCGCAGATGGTTGATAGAGAGATCAAGAGGCTAAAGCAACTGGAAAATATGGAGAAAGCCGCTGCAAGAAAAGAAGCTGCGAAGAAGCCTGCCTTGACCCAGGCGGATAGACTAGCAGAAGCTGCTCGAATTGAGAAAAAGAATTCAAAAAGTTTGAGTAGATGGGAGGAGGCCGAGCAACAAAGGGAAGAAGAGCAGGCTGCAAAATTAGCGGCCCTAAGCAATAGACAACTTAGCGGCCCTGTAATTACATGGTGGAGTGGTAAAGCAGAATGGGTTGGAGGCGTTCTGAAAAAAGTTGGTAAAACTCTAGAACTAGAGGATCCAATAGAGAAGAAGAACAGAAAACGGAAAGCTGCTGAAATGGAGGCAGAATCGGCTGCTACCTCTAAAGACGCTCCTGAAATACCGTCAATCAATACTGCAGAAATTAAGGATGCTCCGGAATCTCCAAAACCTCCAACGGCAGTGCCCTCTCGCAGCGAAGAACCGTCACAAAATAATGAGCCGAAATCTGCAACGGGAACACCTGCTCCTATGCCTCCTAACAATAATGTAATTCCACAGAACATACGGACGGCTTCTCCATTAATGGCACCTCCTATCAATCCTCCAGTACCACCACCCCAACCGCAAATACCTGCTGCGATGAGTATATCTCCAACCCTAGCACCACCACCACCTAGCTATCCCAATCCCCCCTTCACAACTTCCTCGTCGCCACGGCCCCCGACACCCAGTCAAACTACAACAAAACCTAGCCATCCACCATTTATCCTGGCTCCACCACAACAGTGGCATCCACTTCCACAGTATCAACCACGGCATTTGCCATTTGATGGCTCTGCACCACTTCCAGGGTTTGGACCACCACCGCTTCCTAGACTAATGCCCTCACACACTATACCCTTTGGCTTCACTTCGCAAAATCACTTGAACCAACAAGCGCCTCCTCCACCACCGCCGCCGCCGCCACCTCCCGTCCCGGCCGGGCCTCCTCCTATTGAACACGCAGCACGCAACTGTCTCATACTTTCAAATTTCGACGAAGATCAAATCAAGGACTCAAACGTACAAATGCAAATCGTTTTTGGCCGAAAATTTGTCAAAGCAGCTAGTACGTCTCAATTCCCCATGCTTCTAGCCCTACTAACATCTTCTAGAAAAAAAGAGAGATCACGAGCTCTGTGTCATCACTTCATATCCAGCAAAGTTTCGAGATCCTTCAACGGGTCTACCCTATTCTAACGCTTTTGCGTACAAAGAGTTACAGAAACTGAAAAAGGGAGAGTATAAATGGAGCAAACTAGTTGGCGCTTATGTTGGGACGACAACCTTTGCGGCGAGGGGGGTACCGGCCAGATTTTCCAATCCGAAGGCTGAGAGGACGCCGGTTATTGAACCGGTAGCGCAAACACAAACTTCTTCATCGAGCGTAGAAGTACCAGCTGTTGCGCCGAAGAACGCTGAATAGATACAGACATACCAAGGCAAAAGGGTTCCTGTTTGGTGTAATGATAATGAGAGCTATGGCTTCTGCATAATTTTATATAGTTGGCAAGACTGAGCTGAACCAGGCGCTTACCGAGCATGTCTTAGACGGTAAAATTATAGACGAATAAAAGTTTAATACTTGAGAACTCAAATACTCACTATTATACGATACACTGTGATGCCGGTAAAGAGATCATGCTTATAACATCTGCGTGTAGGTAGAGGAAAACGCACATTTACACATTCAGCACGGTGAACCAAGCCGTCTCGCTTATTTAAGGGGGGGAAAGTGGTTTGACCGAACATAACACTAGATATTATGAGCTGTATATTTAAATAATAGGACATAGCCACAAAAATTTATCACTATGCTCGAGAGACCAACTTGTAGTATGTATAGAAGCGCTGTGTTATTATGTACTACGCTATATCGTGCTCGCAAGCACGATATCAACCCACAAACTCCATAAAATGTTTCCCCCCCCTCCCCACCTGTGCCACCGCCATGAGATGCCGTTGAGCGCCGTAAAAATACCTATAGTCAAAACGCCACCAGTGAGCCCTCCACCCATTGCAATCACCGTTGCACAGCCACACTGGGTCTCCTCCCAGGTGGTAACGAGAGGTTGAATCCACCAGGCCTCCGATTTGGTTGCATGCCCGGTAGGATAGGTTCGTCGTCGCCTTCACCGTCACCATCTTCCATTCCAGGGGCTAGTTTTTGGGCCCCGAGTCCAACAACCTTGCAAATATTAATGGTGAAACCATTGGTTGCGTTGTGCAGTTGCTCATAGAGTCGCTTCTTCTGGTATTCACGCTCTATTGGCATCTGAATCAAGGGCTGAACGAGCGGTTGTGGGTTCCAGTTTGTTAGACCGTGCATGACAGACGTTAACTCCTCGTCAGAATCGACAGGACCGAGAGCCGCATCTTCATCCTCGAGAGGAGCATTGGCGTCGATTGCTGCTTCTGAAGTAACGGTCAATAAAGAATTCGGTAGAATTGGGGAAGTGCTTACTTTGTTGCTTGGCTTGGTTTTTCTTTTGGTATGCTGTAAGCAGCATGTCGTAGGGTAGAGAGCGACCTCCAACTGCACGTTTGGCTCCCATAGAATGACTTTTGCAGGTGAGAGAGCGGGCACATTGGACGCCATCTTTGATGAGAACACCACATTGCCGTTCGACATCGACAGGACCTAAATGGAAGAAACCTATGTGAGCGTTGATCTTGAATGCTGATTGATAGAAAAGTGTAGAGATCTGAATGGATGTGTAAAGAGCAAAGAGAAAAATTATTGAAAAAAATTAGTGGCCATATGCACCAAAATATGTGCCAAGTAAAAGTATTGACTTGGGATGGCTGCAATCACAGCATCGATCCAGCGTAAACGCTCTTCTGATGATGATTTGATATTGCAGTTCCAGAGTGCAGTATCACTGATTACTGCTGTATGGAAATACTTTTCCAGAAGTCATTGCGGCTAAAAAGCAAGATGCGGTCTCTCGCCTTCAATGTGCTTCTCAGAAGGGACCGGGATAAAAAAATTACGCTGCATACCTTTAGGTTTGGGGGCTTTCGGCTTTACTTCCTCCTTTTTCTTCTTGGCCTTGGGACCTTTCTCAGCATCGCCATCAGCCTTGCGCTTCTTGCCCTTTTTCGAGTCGTCAAGATCCACTTTCTTGCCTGCTTTCTTTGTACTTTTTAGCTCTCCGGCTTTCTTGTCTGTTACATCGTCGTCGTCGTCGCTATCCATTCTAGTATCTCCATCATCATCCTTGTCGCCTCGCAGCTCTTCCTTCTTCGCTCGTTCTCTAGCCTCCTTCGCCTCTTTCTTCTTCCGCTGTTTCTCCTTTTGCTGCTTCAAACATGTATTTATATGCGACTTTGCCGCTGTTTTCAAAACGCTTTTCTTGCAGTGCTTGCACGTCATCAAATCGAGGGAGTCTTCTAATGGTCGCCCAGTCGCAAATGTTTCTTTCGCCATATCGTCTAGCTGGTTAACAACAGGCCCGGGCGAAGCAGGTACCGAGTTTGTTTTGGGGGTGTCGATTCCTTTTTTCTTGTCCTTCCGTCTATCGTCTAAGGGGGAAGTTTGTTAATAGCTCTTGCGACTACCACTATTTGAAAATAGTCCTTTGGGCTCACTAACCATCGGCCACACTACCATCGCGCCAATGCCCGGGTTCGCTGTGCTTGGGAGCGGGTTTCTTGAGTTTGATTGTGCCTTTGGATTTTTGAAGCTTATCTTTCTTGGTCGAGACTTTGATCGTTGTCTCATCGTCCCCTCCAGCTATAACGAGGGTTAGTGATGGGTTTTCCACGGCGCAATTTTTGTGGTTTAGTGGGGGAAATTACTAGAGAGTCCTGGGGCTGCCATGACTTATTATAAAGGATGGATATCGATGGTAAGGGTGGGGAGTCTGATGGATGGCTTCACCCGAGTCGCGAGTCTCATGAGGTGTCGTTCACCCGTAAGGCTGTAGAAGTGGGCTGAAAGGAGGCGGCAGGTATGGTACAGCAACCTTAGCTTATCTGCTGACAGAATGTACAATGAGCCTCTAAAAGTCAAAGCATACATACTTTTGCGAAATGCAGACCCAAGAACCTGACGCGGTTGATTTTGGATTTATACACAAAAGAACCATAACTGAGGATTGGAAAAATCACAGGAATTAGCTGTTGTATTCTTACCAGCTTGGCAAATCTCATCGACACTGCCAGCGCCATGCTACCATATGCCATTTACTTCGCAATGTTAGGTAAATAGGAATTTTGCACTGAATGATCCAATAGTCATTAATTTAAAACCTGAAATCTAATTTATTGACTTCATTTGATCTATAAGATCACCAGTGACTGCTATAATACAGCAATAATACAGTACTCGCTACAATTCATTCATCTGTTGACCTTGCCACCCTGATTTGATCCCTCGAAATTGCGCTTCTAAGCATTTTGTGCAATCTGATCGATACCAGATTAGATATATATAGCGCATGTCTGAACCATCAAGCGACATCGGTTTGGGTAGCATTTTGTCTTGTCCCCTCATCCACTGTCGCATCTTTCTTGCCAGCTATTGGAACACAAACCCACAACATCCCCAGTACGAGAAGTATAGCAATAATCATTGGCTGTAAGCTCTGGACTCCTCTTTTCTGCGCTATCACTCCTACCAGGAATGGAAGAATAGCACCTCCAGATCCCCCAAAAGCCGTTGCGAACCCAATACTTCCAACATGTAGATCTCTAGGGAGGAGTTTGGTGGCCAGTACAATGGAAGTTGGGAAGAGAGGGCCAAGAAAAACACCTAAGAAGGCGACGGCAACAGCAGAGACCACAAACGAAGGAGCCAGCCAGAAAACCAATTCCACAACCGCGCTTAACCCGAGGTAGAGAAAGAGAGACTTGTATTCGCCCAGTCGTGCTGTCAGAAACGAGAGAAGGGCTCGTCCTACAGTCATGCCAGCCCAAAACCCTGTTGAAGACACGCCGGATTGAAAACTTGAGGCGTGTTTTACTTTCATCCTATTTGTGACAGTCCTTGAATTAGTCTTCGGCAGACAGTAACTTTGAAGAGGAGCAAAAAGGTAATACAAGTTAATTATTCTCATGACATGTTCTGTGGATACTGTCCAAACATGTCATATGTGTAATTAATTTTGAAGACCTTCTCAGACCAGAAATCTTTGCTCTCAAATATGGCAGACTTACATGAAACTAACTATCCAACCACCAAGTGAAACTGATAACATAAGTATGTAGCAAGTACTACGTGATTGAGATGATTACCTTCAGCTCCGACATAAGCAAATGTAAACAAAGCCAGGATCCAAGTCAATCTGTTTTTAAGTGCTTGTCTAGTCCGTCCAGTGTCAGAGGCAGGATCCCTAGGATTCTCCTGTTGATAGACCTGACCCGATTGTTCCCAGAACGCCGAGGTCGACACAGCCAATTCCAGGACGGAACCACCAACCTATTAAGTTTAGAAAATTCCCAGTATTTTTTTCGCAACTTACCATTATGTAATAAAACGAATACCACGGCAGTCCACCTTTTGTAAACATCGTGGTCGCGATGAGCGGAGACACTGTAGCTCCCAAAGAGTAGGACGCTTGCAGAAATCCAGATACTTGATTAGCACTTGCCATATTACCAAGCCAGGCGCACCCTATCAACGTCGATCTCGAAGTTAGTTTGCCTGATACTATGAATGATTTCTAAGAGTCGCAACAATGACTCAGGGGCTGCTTGTTTTTAAAAGTGCCTATATTGGGCCCCCTGGGATGTTTTAAGGGTAGAGATAACAAACACTCAACAGCTCCCCAAACAAAACCTTGTGCTCTCAAAAAATGAAGACTCACAAGCTGCGTCCATGAGTCCATTTCCGAAGCCTACAATAACGAAGAATAGAACAAGGACTGGATAAGGTGGGTGGAAGATGAATGCCAGGAAGGTCAGGAGGTGACAAGCTGGTGCGACGATAGCAATCCCGCGCTGTCCAAATCTAACATGAATGGCATTGTTCACAATAGAAGCCACTGTGTAGCCTGCAAATGGAGAAT